>Ga0335072_10009521_pt1 | contig 14006 bp, 12 predicted proteins | sample Lox_Sample_21_FD_206725 | JGI IMG/M metagenome (GOLD analysis project Ga0335072, IMG submission 206725) | Soil microbial communities from Loxahatchee National Wildlife Refuge, Florida, United States - Lox_Sample_2.1 | ecosystem: Environmental > Terrestrial > Soil > Wetlands | place: USA...
GTTGAATGGCATCGGCCGGTTGGCCCCCCATGTCGGTGGGCAGTCGTTCCACCAATTGTCGAGTATCGCTCATGGCTGGCTCCCATCGAGGCGGGCGGGGATCACGCCGATCATCGTGTCGCGCGTCACGAGTGTGGCGAGCGCGTCCTCCGTGTAGCTCTCCGTGCCTTCCGGACGCCGCGGGAGAACGAGGTAGCGCACCATGGCGGTTGAATCGTGCACGCGGACTTCGACGTCCTCCGGCAAATGGGTCCCGAATTCCGCGAGCACCGAGCGGGGGTTGCTGACCGCGCGCGCCCGATAGGGCTTGAGCTTGTACCAATCGGGCGGCAAGCCCAGCACGGGTCGCGGATAGCAGGAACACAGAGTGCAGACGATGAGGTTGTGCACCTTCTCGGTGTTCTCCAGCACGATGAGCTGGGTATCGTCATAAAAACTGATGGCGAACTCCTCCTCGCATGCCTTGCGGCCATCCGCAAGCAGACGCCGTCGGAATTCGGGGTCGGTCCACGCCTTCGCAACGACGCGCGCACCGAGTGCGGGCGAGCGTGAATCGAGCACCTCCAGCTGGCGCCGGATCTCATCGGCGCTGAAGTACCCCTTTGAAATCAGCAGCTCTCGAACCGCCGTTTCCATGATGTCGTAATAGCCGAGCCCGGCATCCTCGGGAGCATGTGCATGGTCGTGGTCTGAATGCAGCTCTGTCATGGTCAGATCCTCTCGATCCAGGTTTCAAACACTTCGACGTGCAGTCCATCGTTGGGAGACCCGACGTAGTCGGGCCAGATCTCCGTCATCGGCAGCGCCAGGCGGTAGTAGTGGCGCCGAGAGCCGGCGTTCCGGCCGAAGCCCTCCTCCTCGTTGTCCACGGCGGCGGGCTCGATCACGCGTTCGACCACCCCCTTTTTGCCGCGTAGGTAGGTGGGGACGCGATAGTGCCCCACGGGCTTGCGCTCGCGGATGCGAATCGCATCGCCGGGCTTGAAGACCGGCCGCTCGCCGCTGGCGTAGACGATCGCCGCCGGGGGTGTCTGAAAATTGGGGTTCATATGACCATCCTCCTGTGCCGGGTCGGCGGCGCCTGCCATTCTTCCCCAATCTCGGGGATGTGTCACTTCCGCGGAGTGCGGGCAAATTGGTGGCTTTGCAGATCGGTGATAATCCCTTGTTGGACACCACCTACAAGGGCGACGCTCGTACGCATGCCCGTGGCATTGGGCTGAAGCGGCGCATCATCAAGGCCGCTACCGCGGTGGTCAGCTCGAGTGTGGTCCACGCCAGCGAATGCAAGGGCATCCTCGGCGCTAATGATCTCAGGTTCCTCGAGGATGGGATCGCCAAACGCGACGTTCACCCCGAAACGTTGGCCAGAGAGCTTGCCCGCCAAGCGGCACTCGGTGCGACATCGCAAGCCTTCGTACCGCATACCCTCGTTTTGTATCTGCGGGTGCTCGGTATCGGGAGCGATTTCGTACGTCACGAAATCCACGAGATCGAGTCTTCCGGCCTCCTCATCCTTGGCGTGCACCAGCAGCGCCCTGGCGCCGATGCCTCTTGCCGCAGTCGAAGCGGTCGAGCAGGTGCTCGCGGCGCGGTTTCTCGATCGCGCCGAGTTCGCTCACTCAAGAACGCCGGGGGTTCTGAGAAGCTTTTCAAGGCGCCGGCGGGATTTTGGCGGCGCGTCGAGCGCGGCGACAAAGGCGCCATACTGCTTGGCGCTCAGTGAGAGCTCGCGCCGATCGGCGAGCGTCTCGGCGGCCGCCGACAAGCCCTTATCGAGAATGAAGGCACTGACGGTCTTGCGTTCGACCGACGCGGCGCGCTTCAGGATCGACTTCGCCTCGGGGGTCAAGCGAACCTCGAGGCGGTCCTCTCGGCGTTTCGTGGAGCTGCGCATTTCATTGGTCCTTTGCTTTCTGGGTAAGCTCATCATAGCACCCGTACAATGTACGGACAGGAGGCGCAAGTTTCATCGCCCCCCGGGGACGGGCCGAAGGTCCATGATCGCCATGACAACGGCGCACGATCGATCCTTCGTTCCGTCTTCGCACCCCGAATTGCCTCGATCGCGGATGATGTGGCGACAGACCTGCCTTGTGGAGACCGAGTGCCCGAGGACGTTTACCAACAGCCGCTCCTTATTGCGAGGTCGATTTGAGAGTGACTCTCCAGTGCCTGGGGAGTTCGACGCCGTCCGTTTCTGGCGCCACATCCCGCCAGCCGTGCCAGACGAGCCGGTCATGATGTTCTTCGCGCTCTCGTAATGACACGAACCAAGCGCGGCTCGATCGATTTTCTTGAAGTGGCTAGTCCGTTGGACGATTATCAATCGATATATGAGAGTTCCAGACCGAAACCGACATGCCGATCACACGTTGGGTCCGCCTCGCGCAAACATGGAATTGATCGCGGTTTCCGTTGGAAGAACCCGCGCCGTCCAGATTGGCGGCGAGCCAGTCGAGACCGCATATCTTAAATCTCCCCTCGCGCTACCTTGTTCCGTTGGTCGCAACGGTCTCGACGGAAATGAAACCGCCGTGCACCCCGACCCGGTCTATGCGATCGCGGAGGAGCACTATGCGTATTGGGCCGAGACGCTCGGCGTGGCCCCCGGTCAATGGCCGCATGGATACTTCGCCGAGAATCTCACGATTCGTGGACTCTCTGAGCGTCACCTGCATGTGGGCGACATCGTGCAAATCGGGCCGCGACTCCGATTGATCGTGGCCGGACCGCGGATACCTTGCTTCAAGTTGGCATGGCGCATGGAGCAGCCGGACAGCTTCGTTCGAGACTTTGCGTCGTCGGGCAGAACCGGCGTGTACTTTGGTGTACTCGAGCCGGGCGCCGTCGCGGCGGGCGACTCGGTACGGGTCATACACCAGGAATCGAGCAATCCCACCGTGTACGAAATCGGTGCCTGCACACGGGGAGAGCATTCCCTGACTGCTGAGGAGCTCGAGCGAATCCTCGCACTACCCTCGCTCAGCAAAACGTCTGCACTGCTCCTCTCCGGGGCCTACTATCGGCTTCTCGATGCGCCGGACCTCGATCGTCACTGGGCCGACTGGCGCCCCTTCGTCGTCCATGACCTGGTCGATGAGACCGATTCGGTGCGAAGCTTCGTGCTGCGCCCCGTCGATGCGGGCCCGCTCCCTCGCTTCGCTGCCGGTCAGTTCGTGCCGGTGCGCTTTCGGACGACATCCGGCGAAGAGTTCGTGAGGCCCTGGAGTTTGTCGACCTATTCTCGCAGCCCGACGGCCTACCGAATCAGCGTCAAGCGCGAACCCCGGCGGGGTGCATCGGAGGCGCTCCATGTTTCGCTCCGCAGGGGTGACCTCATCGAGCTGCGGCCGCCGGCCGGCGATTTCAATCTCGACCGGGCCCGCGTCATGCCGGTCGTTCTCCTCGCCGCGGGCATCGGCATCACCCCGTTGCTCGCGATGCTGGAAGCCCATCTCGACCGTGGACCGGCCGCCGCGCCGATTCGGCTTTTCCACTGCGTGCGCAGTCCCGCTGCCCACCCGTTTCGCGAAGAAATCGAGGCGCTCGCAAGCGGACATTCGAATCTGCGGGCGGAATTCTTTTACTCCCGCGCCGCCGAGCACGAGGTCCCGGCGCCGCATCGTGCTGGCAGACTCGACGCGGCGCAGCTGCTCGAGGCCATTCGGGATCTCTCGATCGAGTTTGCAGGCAAGTCGGTCTCCGTTCCCTGGTACGAAGTCGATTACTATCTGTGCGGGCCGCGGGCGTTTTGCGAGGACATCGGCCGCGCTCTGATATCGAAGGGGGCGGCACCCGAGCGGGTTCACGCGGAAAGCTTCGTGATCGACGCGCGCCCGGGATTTGGCCCCCAATTGGATGAGGCCCAGATCGTGTTTCGCAAAAGCGGCCGGTCGACGATGTGGCGCTCGTCGGATTCAGGCACCATTCTGGAAGCCGCACGACTTTTGGGGCTTGATCTGCCGTTCTCATGCCGCACGGGCTTTTGTCAGACATGCGCCTGCCGGGTGATCGAGGGCACCGTTCAGTACGAATTTGCACCCGCCAGCAGGCCGCGGACGGGTTATGCGCTTCCCTGTTGCGCCCGCCCCGGCTCGGCCGTTCTGGTGCTGGACGCATAGGGCGATGAGCATCCACGCCTGCGGGCCTGCACTGCGAGCCGTGAGCGCCCATCATGCCCGCTGACTCTCCGGGCCGCTTCCGGCCGCCCTCGGTCGCAGCGCACGAGTTGGTGCGGGAACGGCTGCTGACCCGCATCACGTCCACCAAGGCGTTGGGCGCGGCCCAGGTAACGCTCATCCTGGGTCCGGCGGGATTCGGCAAGACGACGCTCCTCGCGCAGGCGTACCGACGTGTGCAGGCACGCGGTGATACCGCCGTGTGGCTCGAGTGCTCCGACCTCGATGCCGAGCCCGCCCACTTCGTGGACACGTTGTACGCCGCCGGTGGCGCGGCGGGCATGCGCAGGGACAACCAGGAGTTCACCACCGGTGACTTCGCGCTGCGAATGGGCAGCCTGGGAGCGCGCGTGTACGTGTTCGTGGATGCCCTGGAACGGCTGATCGCCTCGGACGCCGAAACGCTCATCGAGCGGCTCATGGCGTTGCTTCCGGAAAACATCCACGTCCTGCTCGGCTCGCGACAGCCGCTGAACGCCTGGTTTCTGCAGCTCGAGCTGCAAGGCCTCGCGGCGACCATCGACGCGCCGCAGCTGCGTCTGACGCGGGCCGAGCTGTCGGCGTTGCTGCCGCAACGCTTCAATGCCGATGAGATAGCACGTGTCGAGCGGATCACCGAGGGCTGGCCGGTCGCAGTGCAGATGACCCGGTTGCGTGCCACCGATGCGGTTTCGATTGCCGAGACGCTCGACCGGCTGACCCACGAAGGCCTCGGCCTGTTCGACTACCTCGCCGAACGGGTGCTCGAATCGCTGTCCCAAGAGCAGCGCGTGTTTCTTCGCGACACCTCGGTCTTGTCTACGGTCGGCGTGGTGTCGGCGAACGCGATACTTCGGGCGGACAATGGATTTGCGCTGATGTCGGCTGCGCTTCGTCTTCAGCCGATCGTGACTATCACCGGGGACCGGGATTTCACGATCCGCCTGCACCCGCTTCTACGCCAGTACATGCGACGCGAGCTCGCGCGCAAGGGCCGTGAGTACGAGCGCGAGCTGCTTAGGCGCGCCGCCGACGTGTCGGTGACCACGGGGCAGGTGCTCGAGGGTGTGCAGCACGCCCTGCTGGCTGAAGATCTGCCGCTCGCCGTGCAATTGTTCGAGCGCGCGGGCGGTGCGGCATTGATTTTCAAGATCGGTGCGAGGCGCGTCCTGTCCCTCGTTGCAGCCCTGCCTCCCGCCGCCCGGTCGCTGAGTCAGTCCCTCAGGCTCGTGGACGTGCTCCTGGCGTCGGTGGAGGGCCGTGCGCGCGTGACTCGGGATTTGCGATCGGATCTCGCGCGCGACATGGCCGGCGTGTCCGCCGCGCCGGACGCGATCTGGCGCGAGTATGCCGCCGGTCTTTGCGATGCCGCCGCCGCGCTCCTCGCCGACCTCTATGAAGGGGTCGCAGCGCAGGCCGTCACGCAATGCGCCGTGACGGAGCGAATCGCGCGTCTGCAATTCGCGCAGGACGAAACCAAGCTGGGTCTCATCCTCGCGCTTCAGGTGTTGATTTATGCACGCCATTCGAGTGTCGAGGACGCGCGGCGCACGCTGGAAGACTACGTGGCACTGGTCGAGCGGAACGGCTTTGGCCCGCAGCACCCATCGGTCCATCCACAGCGCGGTCTGCTTGCGTTTCTGCAGGGCGACGTCGAGACGGCGCTTGAGTACCTCAGTCGTCAATCTGCCCGGCGCATCGATCGCTTCGCCGAGCCAGAGCCCTTGCTCGCGCAGCTGAGTGCGGTGCTGGTTGCGGCGATTCACTACGAGCGAAATGAGATCGAGAAGGCGCATCAGATCGTCGAACGGGTGGGGGTCGACCCGGATCGGACGTTTCCGGAGACCTGGGCGCTGTGCTGTCGGATTCGAGCGCTGTGTCTATTCGCTCTCGGGCGCGCGCGGGAAGCGAGTTACGGGCTTGCCGAGGAGAGCGAGCGCGCGAAGCGGCGCGAGGCCACGCGCTTTGGCCTGATCATCGAGGCGACGCAGCTGGAACTGGCTCTGCGAACCGATTTCTCTGAGCCCGTGGAAGTCGAGCGGCTCACGCAGGCGCTCGAGGCTGAGCTGGATCGGCTGGACGCCTCTTGGTTGTTCATTGCCGCTCAGGCGCCGGGAGTTATCCTGGGTCTGCTTGCGATGGGGCAGGCGAAGCGAGGTCGGCGCTTGGCCGATCGATGGATTCGGCGCTCGAGCGCCTGCGGCCACGGGCCGTTTCGTGCGACCGGTCACCTGCTCGCCGCGCGTGCCGCCGAGGCCGTGGGAGATGAGGGCGGCGCGTTGTCCGAGATCATGCGGGCACTTTCGCTGACCGCCCCCGGACGCCTCATCCGTCCTTACCTCGATGTCCTTGCGCATCCGCAAGCCATTCTGCTGCGCGCCCTCGGCCAACTCTCGAGCGCGGGGACCGTCGAGCACCTGCGAGCCGTGCTGGGCTCCTGCGACGCGCTCGAATCCCCGGCGTCGGGCTGGACCATGCTGTCGGAACGGGAGCGCGACGTTCTCTGGGCCTTGTCGGCTCATGCCTCCACGAAGGCCATTGCCAAGCATCTGGGCGTCTCGCCGGAAACGGTCAAGCACCACCTGAAGCGAATTTTCGCCAAGCTCGGCGTTCACAGCCGCGACGAAGCGCTCCGACGGGTGGCCCACCTCGCCGAATAGCGGCTATCCCCCGATCCCGACGGACGCATCCCCCGCGGCGGCCCTTGTTTGGGAGCACAGTCGACTGCTCAATCGGTATGCGCGGTCGCTGCGCATCAAGGGAGCACTCGATGAAAAGAAATAACGCTTGGGTCCTGTGGTTTGCCGCGGCGCTGATCGGCACCGCCCCCGCTCTGGGTGAGGATACACTGGATGAGATCGTCGTCACCGCGCAGAAGCGCCCCGAGCGGCTGCAGGACGTCCCGATCCAGGTCGATGTGTTCACCGCGCAGTCGGTGGCCGACGCGGGCATCAAGGATACCCAGGACTTCATCGACTACGTGCCGAACATGACGTTCGACCGGGCGGATACCTACCGCAACAGCTTCGTCGTGGTTAGGGGCCTCTCGCAGGTCACGAATGCCGACCCGCCGATCGCCGTCGTGGTCGACGGCGTGCCGCAGGTCGATCAGAAGCAGTTCAACATGCGTCTTTTCGATATCGACCAGATCGAGGTGTTGAAGGGACCTCAGGGTACCTTGTATGGCCGCGATGCCATCGGTGGCGCGGTGATCATCAACACGCGAACCCCGACCAATCAGCTTTCGGGCTACGCCGACGCGACGGCGGGAAACGGGGAGTCGGTCGATACCACCGCGGGCATCGCGGGTCCGCTCGGCAGCGATAAGGTGCTGTTCCGGCTGTCCGGTGATTATTTCCATCAGGGCGGCCTCATCCCCAACTCGTACCTGAACGACAAGTCGGACTTCGTCCATTACGACTATACGATGCGCGGTCGGCTAACCTTCCTGGTGAGCGATGCCTGGACGATCGATGTCCGCGGGCAGTTCGGCAATTTCAGCGGATCGACCAACCAGTACAGTTGGATCCGTCCGGCGAGTCCCAACACGTTTGTCGACCCGACCAACAGCTTCTACCCGAATTCATCGGGCGGCACCGACGATGCGGTCGTCAAGGTCGACGGCGATCTCGGCTTCGCCACCCTGACCTGGATCAACGGATATGACCGGATCACCGAAGTCGACCGTGCCGACTTGGATTTCAGCAATCCAGTGCAGGATCCGACCGGGTTTCTGGGTCTTGGCTTCCAGGCCGGCCAGGGCCAGGATCTGGATGAGAACATCTCCTCGGAGGAGATTCGGCTGACGTCCAAATCGGGGACGCCGCTGCGCTGGGTGGCGGGCGCCTCGTACCAATACTTGAACAAGACCCTGCAGACACGAGCCTTCATCGATATCGATGGCAATCCCGACCAGATCTATGATCCTGCCCTGGTCATCGAGGATAACAATGTGCGCGACAAGTACCGCTCGGCCGGCGCCTTCGGACAGATCGATTACGATCTGCTCTCGACGTTGACGGTGACTGCTGGGATGCGCTACGACCACGATGCGCGAGAGCAGGACGATCTCGTCGCCAATAAGTCCTCTCACGCCATATTTCTGGCATCGCAGCCCAAGCTCGTGCTCTCCTACAAGCCCACGCACGATCAGACCTACTATCTCACCGCGAGCAGCGGGTATCGACCCGGGGGGTTCAATGCGAGCCCTGTCGTGCCCACCTACACCAGCGAGTTCGTCCGCAACTTCGAGGCGGGCTTCAAGACCAGCTTTCTCGCCGAGCAGCTGGTGGTCAACGGCGCGATATTCCAGGAGAACGATCACGGCTATCAGTACTACTTCGTCGATGTGCAAACCGCCTCGCAGATCGACCAGAACATCGATCGGGCCAAGATCAAGGGCGGGGAGCTCGAGACGCAATGGCATCCCATCTCGAATTGGACCCTGTTCGGCAACTTTGGCTACACTGACTCGAGGATCACGCAGCTCGCCGCGTATCCGCAGTACGTCGGCAATTACACGCCGTACCTCACGCCCTGGAATGCGGCACTGGGCACGGAGTACCGCGCCCCGCTGGTGGGCGAGCTGAAATGGTACGGTCGGGTCGACGGGCAGCTTTATGGGCGCAAGTACTGGCAGGTCGACAACATGGATGTGCAGAATGCGAAGCAGTATTTGAATGCGCGGCTCGGCATCGAGGCGCCGCACTGGGGCGCCTACCTTTGGGGCCGGAACATCACGGATACTCGCGCGTATTCTCAGTACGTCTCGCCGGCGCTCGGCATTGGCGTCGCGGGCATCGGCTTCCTGGTCGAGCCCGCAACCTACGGTGTCGAGCTGCGCGCCAGCTTCTGAACCCGCCATTGAGCCCACCATCGCCCCGATCATGACCTGGACCCTGAAGACGAGGCGCTTTTTCGACGGAGAGCGCCTGCACGCCGATGGTCTGACTGCGATCACGATTCGTGGCGATCGCGTCGCCGATGTATCGGTGCGGTCCGGTCAGGGCCAGGGCGGCGCCATGGACCGCCCCAAGGACCGCGCAAATGACAGCGCCGATACCCAGCCGCTCGATGCGTCATCGCTGACGATTCTTCCGGGCCTCATCGATGCACACTTCCATCCGGTGAGCGCCTCATTCGACATTGCCGCGATCGATCGGTCGCACCCATCGCTGCGGGCTCTGGATGCGGGTCGCCACCTCGAGGCGGCGCTGTTTCGGGGGTTCACGACGGTACGAGATGCCGGAGGAGGCGACATTGGCCTCGTGCGCGCGCTCGAGCAGGGCCTGATCCGCGGCCCCCGAATGTTGATGGCTGGGAAGGCGCTCTCGCAAACCGGTGGCCATGGCGACATGCGGGCCGCCGACGCGGTGCCTTTGTGCTCCTGCGGCTACACCGGCGCGCTGAGCGCGCTCGTGGACGGGCCCGACCAGATGCGCAAGGCCGTCCGTGATCAGCTCCGCGAAGGCGCGACGCACATCAAACTGTTCGTCTCCGGAGGCGTGCTGTCGCCGACGGATCCCATCTGGATGAATCAGTTCGCCGACGCTGAGATTCGCGCAGCCGTCGAAGAAGCGGCGACGCGCCGCACCTACGTCATGGCGCACGCGCACACGGCCGAGGCGGTCCGCCGCTGCGTTCGAAACGGCGTCCGTTCCATCGAGCACGGCACGCTGATGGATCGCGAAAGCGCCGACATCGTTGCGACGGCGGGCGCATTCGTCGTGCCTACGCTGGCAGTGGTCGATGTGCTTCGGCAAAATCCGGCACGCCTTCCGCCCGGCGCCGCGGAGAAGCTCGGCGCGATTGCCGATCGGAACCTCGAGTCCCTGGCTCTCTGCGTCGCGGCGGGCACAAAAATCGGCTTCGGCACGGACCTTTTCGGCGAGCTCCGTGACCGGCAGGGCCATGAGTTCCTCGCGCGGGGGCGCGTCCAACCGCCGCTCGACGTCATACGGTCGGCCACCCGCGTCAACGCGGAGCTTGTGAATCTCGAGGGCCACATCGGGACGATCGCTCCTGGCGCATTCGCAGATATCATCGGCGTGGCCGGCGATCCATTTGAAGATTTGAATGTGCTGGGCGACCCGGCGCGCTTCTTGAAGCTCATCATTCGCGGAGGCGATATTGTCATGAACCGGATGATGCCGTCGTGAGCGCCGCTTTGCCTTTCAAGTTGGGTGTCGACGTCGGCGGAACGAACACCGACGCCGTCATCATGCAGGGCGACGAGGTCATCGCTGCCGCGAAAAGATCCACGACCGCAGACGTGGGCGATGGCCTCATCGACGCGGTTCGGGCCGTGCTGCAGGCGGCGACCATGTCGCCTGACAGTCTCGCATCCGTCATGATCGGCACGACGCAATTCATCAACGCCTTCGTGCAGCGGCGCGATCTGACGCCGGTGGCCGCGGTTCGAGTCGCCTTGCCCAAGACCGACGGCATCCCGCCGATGGTCGGCTGGCCGGACGACCTGGTCCAGGCTGTCGGCCGCCACGGGTATCTGGTCGGCGGCGGTTCATTCTACGACGGGCGCGAGTACGCCCCCCTCGACACGGCCGCGCTCGAGCAGGCAGGGCGCGATATTCGCGCCAAAGGCATTCGAGCGATCGCACTCACAGCCGGGTTCGCGCCGGTCCGGCCGGATATCGAGCGGCGCGCCGAGGAGGTGCTGCTCAGCGTTCATCCCGATGCAGATATCACCCGGTCGAACGAGGTCGGCGGGATCGGACTGGTGGACCGCGAAAATGCCGCGCTCATCAATGCCTCGCTCCGTTCGCTCTCGCGCAAGGTGGTGACCTCGCTCAAGGCGGCGCTCGAACGGGTCGATGTTCGGGCCCCGATCTATTTCAGCCAGAACGACGGCACGCTCGTGTCGACCGGGTATGCCACCCGCTATCCGATCGTGACGTGCTCCGCCGGCCCCACGAACAGCATTCGTGGCGCCGCGTTCTTGACCGGTATCCAGGACGCGATCGTCATGGACATCGGCGGCACGACCACGGATCTCGGATTCCTGGTGCGCGGATTTCCGCGCGAGACGGCCACCGCACACTTGATCGGAGGGGTGCGTACGAACTTCCGGATGCCGGACGTCCTGTCCATCGCATTGGGGGGCGGTACCCGCCTTCGCGGCTCGGCGCAGGACGTCAGGCTCGGTCCGGACTCGGTCGGATTCGAGCTTACGAAGCGAGCCTTGATCTTTGGCGGCAACGACCTCACGACTACCGACGTCGCAGTGCGCGCCGGGCACGCCGCAATCGGTGATGCCGGCCGGGTCAAGTCGCTCGATGGCGCGCTCGTCACCGCTGTGCTCGACCGTATCCATCGAGTCATCGAAGATGCCGTCGACCAGATGAAGACGAGCAGCCGTCCTGTCCCCGTGATCCTGGTGGGTGGCGGTCATATCCTGCTCAGCCGATCGCTTCGAGGCACATCCGAGGTTCATCGGCCGCGGCATGCCGACGTCGCGAACGCCGTCGGGGCCGCGATCTCGATGGTCAGCGGGCGCGTGGATCGAATGTTCGATTTTGCGATGGGACGCGAGCGCGCGTTGGATCAGGCGAAGCAGGAGGCCCGTGCCGCCGCGCTCTCGGCCGGAGCGGAGGCGGATTCCATCGAGATCGTCGAGCTGACGGAGCTGCCCTTGACGCACATGAAGACGACGGCGGTTCAGGTCAAGGTGCGGGCCGTCGGGAAACTTCGGGCCGGAGCGCCGTGATGTACACGATCACGAGCGACATCGATGTGCGAGATATGGCGAGAGGCGCCGTGCTGCTGGGCTCCGGCGGCGGCGGTGACCCCTACGTCGGTGAGCTGTACCTTCGCAATCAATTGGCCGAGGGGCGCAGTCCCCGGATCATGAAAGCCTCGGAACTCAGGGACGATGCGTTCGTCGTCTCGATTGCGGGCGTGGGTGCTCCCACCGTCATCATCGAGCATCTCGTAAGCACCCACACGTTGTTGCGGCTTCTCGAAGCGAGCGAGACCTTCTACGGACGCAAGATCGATGCGCTGATCAGCGCGGAGATCGGCGGCGTCAACTCCATGTTTCCGCTGGCGCTCGGGACGCTCGCGGGTATCCCGATCGTGGACGGCGACGGCATGGGGCGGGCGTTTCCCCACCTGGAAATGACCACGTTCGGCGTGTACGGCTGCGCGGCCACGCCCAGCGTCCTGATGGATGACTCCGGCAACGTCGTCCATGTGCACACGACGACCAACCGGATTGCCGAGCACGTGGTGCGCTCCGTCTGTGCGAGCCTCGGCTCACAGATCTTCGGCAGCTTTTATCCGATGTCGGGCCATCAGGTGAAGCAGTTCACGGTGCACGACACCGTCACGCACACATTGGAAATCGGCCGCCGAATCCGCAAAGCACGCGAGTCGAACATCGACCCCGTGCAGGGTGTGCTCGATTTTCTGAACGCGCCCGCCGAAGGACGCTACGCACGCGAGCTTTTCAACGGGCGAATCGTCGACGTCCTGCACGAGACCCGTGACGGGTGGCATTGGGGACGCGTGCTCATCGGCAGCGGCGCTCGAGACGAGCCTGAGCTCTCGATCGAGATCCAGAACGAGTATCTCGTCGCCCGGCTCGATGGCAAGACGGTCTCGATCGTGCCCGATCTCATCGCGATTCTGGACGCGGAATCGGCCGAGCCTCTGACTGCTGAGATGCTCGCGTATGGACAGCGCGTGCGAGTGATCGGATACAGTGCAGCCCCGATCATGCGCCGCCCGGAGTGCCTGCAAGTGTTCGGCCCGCGCCTTTTCGGGATCGATGAGGACTTTCAGCCCGTCGAGAGGCTCTCGCCGCAGGCGACCGCGTGAAAGAGACGGTTGCCTTCATCTTTGGCCTCGGCATGGTGCTCAACGCGGCGCTGTTCGTGCCCCAAGCGGTGCATCTGTGGCGTACGAAGACGGCCCAGGGCGTATCGATATTATCGTTCGCCGGTTTCAATGCATTGCAGGCCGTCGGCGCGTTGCACGGATACTTTCAGCACGATCGTGCGCTGATGATCGGTATGCTGGCAAGTCTCGTAACTTGTGGAAGCGTCACGGTATTGGCAGCTCACTACAGCCGAAAGAGGACGACTCGTGCTGCCGGCTCCGCCGAGGCATGAAAGCTTCGCCGCCCGCCCTGGCCAGCGTATTTTGCAAACAACGCTCGAGATGAGTTCAGAGTGCGCTTGCCGGTTCGCTGATCGGCGAGCGCCAGAATGCCCTCTGCCAGTGCGCCGCCGCTTTCACGCGCTCCCGTCCGGGCTTGCCAGCACGACGACGTAGCCGTCCGGGTCCCGAAGCCAGAGCTCGCGGTGGCGCGGCCTCGGATTGACCGTCTCCTCGGTCACCTCGGCGCCGATCGCGCGGGCGCGAGATCCGGCCTTTGCGTACTCGTCCACCTCAAACCAGATCAGCACGCCGTGGCCCACCGGGGCGCGGTCGGGATGGATGAGATTGGGATGATTTTCCTCATCCCAGGCGTGCAGCTGCAACACCATCTGGCCGCCGACATAGATCCGCCGGTAGAGGTGATCGTGATCACTCGACGGGCTCCCTGTCGGCTCATCGCTCCCCAGAATCTGTGCGTACCACCGCGCGGATGCCCGCACGTCGCGCACCGCGAGTATCGGCTGGCTTTTTACTCCCATATCGTCATGTTAGCTCATGGCCGGGCTGGGTCGTCATTTTCCCGGCCGGTGGCGTTCTGTCTCCTCATAATTCACCCCTTCGAGCGAGTTCGCCGATGCGCAAAGCGGTCCGCATGGCGATCGCCGTGATCGTCAATGACGGGTTCACTCCCCCCGTCGTCGGAAACACCGAACCATCGCAGACAAACAG
>Ga0335072_10009522_pt1 | contig 14006 bp, 9 predicted proteins | sample Lox_Sample_21_FD_206725 | JGI IMG/M metagenome (GOLD analysis project Ga0335072, IMG submission 206725) | Soil microbial communities from Loxahatchee National Wildlife Refuge, Florida, United States - Lox_Sample_2.1 | ecosystem: Environmental > Terrestrial > Soil > Wetlands | place: USA: Florida...
TCTCTGACCGGGCCGGAATTCGAAAAGTCCAAATGCCTGCGCTGCTTCGTCCATTTGCGCTGCGGCGCGGCAATGCTACTGTGATCACAGATTAATCTATTACATGGCCCGGGGGACCTCGAGATGAACGTGCGCTCGATCGTGCGAATGCTGTTGCGTGGCGGACCGGCTCCGGCGGCCGCGTTGCTGTTGCTCGGTGCCTCGGCCGTGGCCGGCGCGGCAACCGCGGCGCCGGCCGACTCGCCGCAGGGAAACGAGGCCGCGCCGATGCAGCTCCAGGAGGTCATCGTCACCGCCGAGAAGCGCCGGCAGCCGCTTCTCGAGGCGCCGGTGTCGGTGACGGTCGTCTCCGGGCAAACGCTCGATCAGCGGCACGAGGTCAAGCTGGCCGACTACCTGGCGCAGATTCCGGGAATCTCCGTGCAGGACAACGGCTACGGCCAGGTCGACTTCTCGATCCGGGGCATCGGCTCCTCCCCCAACCTCGCCCCAACGGTCGGAGTCGAGGTCGACGGCGTGCCGATCGGCTCGAGCAACGCCGCGGGTGATGCGGCGCTGAAGCCCGACATCGATCCGAACGACATGGCGAACATCCAGGTGCTGTACGGCCCGCAGGGCACTCTCTACGGCGACGATGCGATGGGCGGCCTGATCGAGTACACGACCGTGAAGCCGGACCTCAGTCACTTCTCCGGCCGCGTCGAGGCGGATGTCTCGCAGGTGCAGGGCGGCGGTGTCGGCGACGCGCAGCGGGCCATGGTCAATCTGCCGGTCATCGACGGCACGCTCGCGCTGCGGATCACCGGCTTCCTGCGGCACGATCCGGGATTCGTCGACGACGTGGAGTCGGGGCAGGACAACGTCAACGACGACTCCGCCAAGGGCGGCCGCGTCGATGTGCTGTGGCAGATCGCCGGCAACGCCTCGCTGCGCCTGAACGCGCTGGCCCAGGATGGCACCGCCAACGGCGATGCCGAAGAGATCCTGAATCCGGACTATCAGTCGGTCAACGGCGACCTGAAGAGCATCGGCCAGGCCGGCTTCAACGGCTTCCAGAGCAAGTACCGCTTCTATACCGCCACGCTGGACATCGACCTCGGCTGGGCTCACCTGTTGTCGCTGTCCGGTTACAACACCACGGACTTCGACGCCAAGCTGGATCTGACCCAGGTCTTCGGGCCGATCTTCGGCACACCGCCGTTCGTGCTCTACCCGTTGGGACAGACCGACGGCACCAACAAGTTCAGCCAGGAGATCCGGCTGACGTCACCGTCGAATCAGCCTCTCGAGTGGATCGGCGGCCTGTACTACACGCGCGAGCAGACCAGTTTCGCGCAGACGCTGACGGCATTCGACACCCAGACGAACGGCCCCTTCCCGGGGTTCCCGACCTCCGTCCTCTCGGCGCCGCTGCTGAATCCCCCCACGACGTTTCACGACTACGCCGGCTACCTGACGCTGACATATCACTTCTCGCCCAAATTCGACGTCGAAGCCGGCGGACGCTATACGACGGAGACGACCGACGTGCCGGAATCCAGCGCGACCGGACTGATCGCCGGTGCGCCGACGCCCGCGAGCAGCGAGAAGGACGATGCGACGACGTTCCTCGCTTCCGGCCGATACCACATCTCGGCCGATGAGATGGCGTACCTGCGTGTGGCCTCCGGCTTCCGTCCGGGCGGCAGCAATGGCGTGCTTCCCGGCGTGCCGCCCACCTACGGGCCGGACAAGACGATCAACTACGAGCTCGGTTACAAGGGCGCGTACCTCGACAAGCGCCTCGAGATCGAGACGGCGCTGTTCTACATCGACTGGAGCAACATCCAGCTCGAAGCGCTCAACGAGTACAGCGAGGGCTTCACGGTCAACGGCAACAAGGCGAAGAGCCAGGGCGCGCAGTTCAGCGGCCAGTACCTGATCGGCGACGGCTTCTCGGCGCAGCTCTCTCTCACCTACACGGATGCCGCGATGAACGGCGCGGGGCCGGCGAGCTCCGGCGCGACGGCCGGCGCGGCGCTGCCCTATGCCAACCGGTGGAGCGGGAACTTCAGCCTCGAGAAGCGCTTCCCGATCACGCCGCGATGGCAGGGCTCGGCGCAGGTCGTCTACAATTACTTCGGCGACCGCTATGGGCCGTTCAACTCCGTGACGCCGCCGGCTCCCGCGGAACCGCAGGTGTTCATCCCTGACTACAGCACGGTCGATTTCCTCGCCGGCATCACCGACGGCCGCTATTCCGTGAATCTCTTCCTGCGCAACCTCAGCAACGCGCGCGGCATCACCAGCCTGCAGGCGGAGGGTGGCGGCGGCAACGGCAATCTGCAGGCGACCATCATCACGCCGCGCACCATCGGCCTGTCTCTCACTGCGAACTTCTGACATGCGAAATCCCGGGACGACGATGCGGCTGTCGATGCTTTCGTTGCTGGCTTGCGGGATGCTGGTGGGGACGGCGTGGGCCGCCGACCTGCCGGCACCGCGGTCGGCCGTCACCCATCACGTGGGCGAGTTCAATGGCGCCCGGGTGAGCTACACCGCGTGGGTCGAGGACAATTTCGTCAGCGACTCGCACGGCAAGCCGGGCGCCTCCGTCATCACGGTCGCTTATACGCGCGATGGCGTCGCCGACCCGAAGCAGCGTCCGGTGCTGTTCGCCTTCAACGGCGGCCCGGGAGCTGCCGGGTCGATGCTCAACTTCAGCGGCATCGGGCCGGTGCGGCTGGTGGGTACCGGGCAGGCGGGGCCGGGAGTCCGCCCCGGGCTGCCGGCATCGGGGCAGTACGAGGACAACCCCGACAGCCTCATCGATGCGGTCGACCTCGTGTTCATCGACCCGGTCAGCACCGGCTTCAGCCGCGCGTTCCCCGGTGAGAATCCGAAGCAGTGGTATTCCAATGCCACGGATGCCGACTCGGTGACCCAGGCCATCGAGCACTGGCTCACGGCGCATCATCGCTGGTCCTCGCCGCGCTATCTCGCCGGCGAGAGCTATGGCACCGACCGGGTCGGGAGCATGCTCGCCCGCGACAAGCGGCTGCACTTTCAGGGCGCGGTGCTGATTGCGCTCGCCGTGCCCGAGGACGGCCGGCTCATCCCTTACGTGACCTCGCTCCCCACCATGGCCGCCGGCGCCTGGTATCACAACCGGGTCGCCCGCGGCGGCCGCACGGTGGAGCAGGTATTCGAGTCAGCCGCGCAGTTCGCCCGCACGGACTATCTGACGGCGCTGTACCGCGGCAGCAGTCTGCCCGCGGCCCGGCGCGCGCAGATCGCGCAGCGCCTGTCGGCGCTCACCGGACTGCCGGCTGCCCTGATCGCGGCCGACGATCTGCGCATCGAGAAGAACACCTACATGTTCAACCTGCTGAAGGACCAGCATCTGCGCACCGGGCTGCTCGACGTGCGGGTCACCGGCCCGCTGATCGCCAACGGCCAGGGTGCCATCGACGATCCCGCGCTCGGCGCGCTCCCCAGGAAGCTCCTCGGCTCGAAGCACCTGACGGCCGCCAGCATGGGTATCCTCAAGAACCCGAAGATCGGCGCCTATATCAGCCGGCAGCTGCATTTTCACACCACGCAGGACTACTACAGCATCAACTTCATCGCCAACTCGCAGTGGCAATACGAGCATGACTTCGATCCGGTGGCGGCGGTGAGCGCGGCCATGAAGGCCCAGCCCGGACTTCGCCTGATGTGGGTTCAGGGCATGTACGATCTGACGTGCCCGGCCGATCTGGCGCGCTACACCATCGATCAGGACGGCATCCCGGCCGGCCGCCTGACGGCCGTCCTCCTGCCCGGGCCGCACAGCGCCTACACGACACCGGAGACCATGCCGATATTCGCGGCGGCGCTGCGGAAGTTCGTCGGCCGTTAGGAGAAGCCGGATGCGGGCCGCGCGGAATCAAACGCGGAATCAAACGCGGAATCGACAGGCTGCCGCGAAGGCATGGGCGGCCCCCAAGGCGTGGGCCGTGGCCGTCCTCCTCGCCGCTTGTGCCTCGGCCGCCGCTCCGGCAGCGCAGGTGCAGGACGGATTCAGCTTTGCGGCCGGCGGCGATCTCATCGGGCCGAACCACACTCTCGCCGGCGCCGCTGATCCGCAGCTGCAGGCCGTGGCCCGGCACTTCCGCGATGCCGACCTGGGCTTCGCCAACATGGAGGGCTCGCTCTTCGATCTGTCCGATTTCAGGGGTTGGCAGGCGGCCGAGACCGGCGGCGGATATCCGATCGCGCCGGCCGCGGTGGCCGGCGACCTCCGGTCTCTCGGCATCACCGTAGTCTCCAAAGCCAACAATCACGCCACCGACTGGGGCACGGAGGGATTGGTGGCGACGCTCGCGACCCTTCGGGCCGCCGGTGTCGCCCAGGCGGGCGCGGGCATGACGCTGTCGCAGGCCCGCGGGCCCGTGTATCTGAAGACGCGCAGGGGCGTGGCCGCACTGGTCGATGCCGCGTCCACCTTTACGCCGATGTCGGTGGCCTGTCCGCCGCCGAACGCGCGTTATGGTCCTTCTGCCCGCGCCTGTCCAGGGATCAGCGCGCTGCATGTCCGCCCGGTCCACTTGTTACCCTACGCCCGGTTCGACGAGTTGCGCGGTCTCGTCGCCGGCCTCAGGGTGACGTCGCTGCAACAGTCGTGGTCGGGTGAGCTCGAGAGCGCGCTTGCCGGGCAGGGTAAAGGGGATCTGTTCGTCGGCGACACGGTGTTTCGCGGCGCGTCGACGCCCGGGTTGACGTGGGAGATGGACCCGGACGATTTCCACGCAGTGATCGATGGCGTTCGCGAAGCCAGGCAGCATGCCAACTTCGTGCTGTTCTCCATCCACGCTCACGAGATCACTCCCTACGAAAATCCCTCGCAGGGAAACGACAACGATACCGCACGCCCGGCAAGCTTCGAGCCGACCCTCTTTCACGCCGCCATCGACGCCGGCGCCGATGCCGTCGTGCGCAACGGCCCGCACGTGATCGGCGGCATCGAGATCTACAAGGGCAGGCCCATCTTCTACAGTCTGGGCAGCTTCTTCTTCGAGTTCGGCGGCACGCGCAGCTACAAGGTGCCGGGCGGCATGCTGCTCCGCTTCTCGGACCCCTGGTTCCAGACGGTCGTCCCGGTTGTGACGTACCGGCACGGGAAGATGAGCGAGATCAGGCTGTACCCCATGATCATCGAGTCCAGCCGTGCGCCGACTGACGGGCGGCCCCGCCCCGCGCCCCCCGCGCAGGCACGCCAGATTCTGTCGCGGCTGCAGAGCCTGTCGGCACCCTACGGAACGCGGATTCAGATCGTCAAAGGCATTGGCATCATTCGCGGGCCAGGATAGTCGACCGGCATAGACGGCCAAGATAGACGACAGGATAGACGACATGACTCTCAGCAACCGCCGCCGCGGAATTCTCGGTCTGCCTGCGTTCTGGCCAGCTGCCGTGCTGTCGCTGCTGCTCAGCCCGGTATTCGCGCCCGCCGCCGCCAATCCCTCGGACGACGCGCCCATCACTACACGGCACGACGTGAGGATCGGCGGCCAGCAGTTGGCGTACACGGCGGAAGTCGGACGCGTCGCCATACGCGACGTCGCGACGGGTGAGCCACACGGGTACATGTTCTACACGGCGTACCGAGCCGCCTCGGGTGACGATGCGTCCCAACGAAGCGTTGACGCTGGATCGAAACGTGCCCCCGCGCAGCGTCCGGTGATGTTCGTATGGGACGGCGGCCCGGGCGCGCCGTCCGCGTGGCTCCATTTCTATATCGCGGGCCCGAAGCTTCTGCAGGGATCGCAGTGGGTCGACAACTCCGACACCTGGCTCGCCGCGACCGACCTGGTGATGGTCGACCCGATCGGCACGGGATTCAGCCGCCCGACCCGTGCCGCCTACGGGCATGAGTTCTACGGCACCGTGGGCGATGTCGCCTCCGTCACGGAGTTCGTGCGGTGCTGGCTCATCCTGCACGACGCCGTCGGCGCCCCTGTATTCCTCGCCGGCGAGAGCTGGGGTGCGGGCCGCGCCGCGAGCGTCGCGTACGCCCTCGAGAAGCGCGGCATCCACGTCAACGGCGTGGTGCTGATCTCCGGCGGCTTCGGGCTCGATCAGCGCTATGGCTCACCGGCTCTGCTTCAGGCGCTCGGCGTCGTCGACATGGCGAGCACGGCGCTCTACTGGCATCGCAGCGCGCGCGGCCTGGGCAGCGATCCGGCCACCGTGCGCCGCGCGGCCGAAGCCTGGGTGCGCGGCACCTACGCACCCGCTCTGGCGCACCTCGGACAGCTGTCGGCAAAGGAGCGCGACCGGATCGCCGGGCAACTCGCGCGCTTCACCGGCATCGCGCCCGCATCCATCGATCGCCGCACGCTCGTCATCTCTCCCCACCAGTTCCGCACGCAACTGCTGCAGAAGGAAGGCAGGACGCTCTATCTGCTCGACGGCCGCCGGACGACTCCGCCGAGCGACGCCGGCACGCCTGAGATGCTGCATTACCTGCGCGCGACTCTGGGCTATCGCACCGATCTGCCCTATCTCGACCTGGAGGACCTGACGCAGGGCTTCGCTCCCTCCGGCACCTATCCCCCGAGTGTCGGCGAGCAGTGGAACTATGCCACCGCGCCCATGACGGCCGGGCAGGTGAAGGCCGCGATCGCGGCGGCGGTCGCCTCGGGTGCCGGTCCGCCGCAGTTGGGGCCGCCGTTGCCCGGCATGCGGCAGGCGCTCGCCGTCAACCCGCATCTCAAAGCGCTGGTGGCGGTAGGCATGTATGACCCCTATCAACAGTGCGCGCGCGGGCAGGCGACCGAGGACGCGTTGCCTCCCGACCTGCATCGCGCCATCACTTTCAAATGCTATGCGGGCGGACACGCGATGTATCTTGGCAGTGCCGCCATCCGCGGCGAGCTGAGCCGCGATGTCCTGAGGCTGGTCGAGGAGGCGCGTTAGCGCCAGGGGATGGAAATGCGTCGGATGTCTCGATCGATGAAGGCGGAACGATGCGCGACCTTTGTGCTCGCGCTGCTGGCGCTGCCCGTGCTGATTGCGGTTGCCCCCGCACCGGCCGGCGCAGAGACTGCCGCGCAGCTCTTTCCGCCGCCGCCGCTGGCGCCGCTCGCCATGACGGGCGCGGACGGAGCACACGTGTTCAGCACGGAACACAACGGCGTCTTCAACGGTCATCGCATCCGTTACCGCGCGACGGTTGCCGAGACGGTGGTCGAGGATCCGGGCGCGGTGCCGGCGGCGGATCTCTACTCCTTCAGCTACGTCGCCGAAGGGATGGCCCACGCCGCCGCACGACCCGTCATGTTCATCTTCAACGGCGGCCCGGGCGCCTCGTCCGTGTTCCTGCACCTCTGCTCCCTCGGACCCAGAATCCTGCGTGACTGCACTCCCACGGGCACCTCCAATCCGGCAACGCCGCTGGTCGACAATCCCGCCAGCCCGCTCGATGTGGCCGACCTGGTGTTCATCGATCCGACCGACACCGGGTGGAGTCATACGCTCCCCGGCGTCTCGCCCGGACAGTTTCATTCCGTCGACGGCGATTCCGATGAGGTGACCGCGCTCATCGTGTGGTGGCTGCGCAAGCACGGCCGCCTCGGCTCCCCGGTGTATGTCTACGGTGAGAGTTACGGCAGCATGCGCGGGGTGGCGGTGGTTCGCGATCTCGCCCGCAGCAATCCCAAGGTCCCGGTGGCCGGCCTGATGCTCGGCGGCTTCGCGATCACCTTCGGCCGGGGTAACGGGACTCCGGATCCGATCTGGGACGCTCTGCGCCTGCCGACCGCCGCGTCCATGGCCTGGCACTACGGCAGGATCGACAACAAGCATCAGACCTGGGAGCAGGCCGTCGACAAGGCTGCCGTGTTTGCACGGACGCAGTACGTCGGCGCGCTGATGCTGGGACACCAGCTCGATGCGGCGACGCGCCGGCGCATCATCGGGCGACTGCCCGCGTTGTGCGGCATTCCGCAGAGCTATTTTCTCGCGCACGACACCATCGAGGTCGGAGATTTCGCCGGCGCGCTGCTGCAGGACCAGGGGCTGGTGCTCGATGGCAACAACGGCCTGTGGACACGGCGCGCGGGCGCGAAATCTCCCAAGGACGGCTATATCGCTTACTCGATGGGCATCAACCGGTACGCGCGCGATGAGTTGCGGGTACGGGGCCTCGACTCCTACCAGATCCTGACTCCCAACGGCATGCAGGTATTCGAGTCCTGGAACTTCCGCACCAGCGGGGCCCCGTCTCTCGAGGACACCCTCGCCCAGGAGATGCGTAACGATCCCCGTTTCCGCCTGATGGTGGTGCAGGGCCGTTACGATACCCAGACTCAGGTGGCCGATACGCGCTACGTCCTGGATCAGACGGACATCCCGCGGCAGCGGCTCACGATGGCCTACTTCGACGGCGGCCACATGCTGCAACCGAAACCCGAGGTGATGTCGGCCCTGCACGCGTTTCTCGCAGGGGGCCGGTAAATGACCCAACGGCACGCACCGGCGCTCGAAGCGGCCCGCGCCGCCTTCCCGTTCGTCGACGAGGCGGTGTATCTCAACACCGCCACCGCCGGGCTGGCATGGAAAGGCCTCGGCCAGGCATCCGCGGCGTTCTACGAGGCTAAGCTGCGCGGCATCTGCGGCCGCGGCGACTGGGTCGCGACCGCGGCCCGCGCCCGGGCCGGCCTCGCCGGGCTGTTGGCTGTTCCGGAGGACGCCGTCTCTTTCACCGGCAGCGCAACCGAGGCGCTGAATCTCGCCTGCCTCGGGTTGCCGCTGCCGGCGGGCAGCCGGATCGCGATTGCAGCCGATGAGTTCCCCTCCGTCTGGCAGGCCTGTCTGGCGCTGTGCAAAACGGGAGTCGACATCACGCCCGTCGACATCCCCGCCGAGGCCGGGCGCAGCGACGCGATCGCGCAGGCGGCCGCCGGGGCGCAGGCCGTGGCCGTCTCTCACGTCCATTGGCGCACCGGCACGACGGTCGATCTCGAGCAGATCGGCGCGGCGTGCCGCGCGAGCGGCGCGTGGCTGATCGTGGACGGCGTGCAGGCGGTCGGCGCCGTACCGGTACGCGCGGGGCTGGCCGATGCCTACTGCGGCTCCTCCTTCAAGTGGCTGCTCGGCGGCTTCGGCCTGGGCTTCATGACCCTGAGCGAGCGCCTGGCGCGGGAGTGGACGCCGCCCTTCCGCGGCTACGCCAATGAGTGGCCGAGCCGCGATCCCCAGTACGGACATCTGGACTACCCGGGTATCTACGCGCTCGGCGCATCGCTCGCGTTCCTCGGCTCGCTGGGATGGGATACGATCTTCGGCCGCGTGGCCCAACTCGCCGGCGGCCTGTCCGACCGCCTGCGGCGCGACGGCTTCGAGGTGTTGACGCCGCGCGCGGCCACCGCCGGCATCGTCTCCATCCGCCGGGACGATGCGGCGGCGCTCGTGGCGCGTCTGGCGCGGGAATCGATTTTCGTCGAGGACCGCGACTCGATCCTGCGCGCCTCGCCGCACTTCTACAACACCGAGGCGGAGATCGACCGCCTCGCGGAGGCGCTCGCACAGCGATGAGCGCGACGGCGGATACGGGGCTGGGGCGGCGCCTCGACTGGTCGGGATTCGGCTGGGCCGCCGGCGAGGTGGGACTCGCCTGCTACGCGGCCCTCTCCACCATCTATCTGCTCTACTTCGCGGTTCAGGTGCTGCGTTTCCCGCCCGTGTGGGCCGGGCTCGCGCTGCTGGTGCCTCGCGTCTGGAACGTCGTCGCGGACCCGATCGCCGGGATCGTTTCCGACCGGACGCGCACGCGCTTCGGCCGCCGGCGGCCCTATCTCCTCGGCGGCGCGGTGTTCTGGGGCGCCGCTTTCGCCGTCCTTTTCAATCTGCCGCGCGGCCACGCGCCGGCGCTCGACATTCTCTGGTTCGGGGCCGTCTTCCTGCTCAACAACACGGGCCTGTCCCTCTATCAGGTCCCGTATTCCACCATGCTCGCGGAGATCTCGCGCGACCAACAGGTCAGGACACGCCTGGCGGGCTATCGCGAGATCGTCGCGCGCGCCGCGGTCCTCCTGACGCTGTCGTTCGGTCCCTGGCTGCTCGGGCGCTTCCCGTCGGAGGCGACCGGCTTCGGCGTGATCGGCGGCGTCTTCGGCGGCGCCATCGTTGTCAGCGGACTGGTCGCCTTCTTTGCAACCGCCGGCGCCCCCGAGCCCGAATCGAACCTCGAATCCAGGCCCGAATCCAGGTCTGGGCCCGACGGCCCCGTCACCCATGACCACGGCCTGCGCGCCCAGCTCGCGACCCTGGCGGCCAATGGGCCGCTCGCCTGGCTCTCGGCGAGCTTCCTCTTCGTCAATGTTGGCGACGCGGTGTTCAGCGGTGCGCTGACATTCTATCTGACGCGGATCCTCGGGGAGGGTCCGGCGGCGATCATGAAGTACTATCCGGTCAGCTCCATCACCGGCATCCTGATCGCGCCGCTCTGGTGGTACACGGCCAATCGGCTGGGGAAGATCCCCCTCTGCCGCGTGGCGTTCGCCCTCAACGCGCTCTGCTGCCTGCTGCCCCTCTGGATCACCCCGGCGCATGCCGGGCTGATGTACCCGTTCATGGTGCTCTACGGCCTGTCCAACACGGGCGCCCGCCTGTTGCCGAACGCCATGGCGCCCGACACGGCGGACCTCGATCAGGCCCGCTCCGGTGAGCGGCGCGAGGGAGCGATCTTCGGCATCTTCGTGTTCGTGCAGCAGACGGGATTCGCGGTCGGCGGGTTTCTCCTCAGCCTCTTTCTCTCGGCGGGTCAGCACACGGGTGCCGTCTCCGGGTCCGCGGCGCACGAGCCCACCACGGGCGCCATCCTCCTGACCTTCACCCTCGCGTCCGCGGCCCTCTATGGCGGCGCATTCGCGGCCGTGCTGCCCTACCGCATGCCGGCTCAGGCGATGCGGTCGACGTCGACTCCGAGCTGAGCCCGCAGCTCCCGCCGTCCGAGGCCGCTCACACGAGCTTTGCCACCGTGGCCTCGATCCACTCCTGGATCTCGCGGTTGACCTCGCGGACGTCGCGATTGCCGGGAGCGACCGGCTCGCCGATGACGACCCGGATGGTTCCCGGTTTCTTCAGCAGCCCTCGCCGCGGCCAGAAGCGGCCGGCGTTGTGAGCGACGGGGACGATCAGCCTGCCGGTCTCCGCCGCCAGCAGACTGCCGCTGACTCCATAGCGGCGCGTCTCCCCCAGAGGCATGCGCGTGCCCTCAGGGAACACGATGATCCAGTCGCCCTCGGCGATGCGCTCGCGCCCCTGGGCGATCACCTGGGACACGGCGGAGTGGCCCGACTTGCGGTCGATGGCGATGGCATGCAGCTGCCGGATGCCCCAACCCACCACCGGGACCCACAGCAGCTCCCGCTTCAGCACCCAGACCTGCCGCGGGAAGACCACGCACATCGCGATCGTTTCCCAGGAAGAGGAATGCTTCCACAGCGCGATGTGGTTGCCCTGGGGCAGCCGCTCCGCGCCCTCGACCTGGAAATCCAACCTGCAGGTCCACTTCAGCGTCTTGAGCAGCACCCACGCCCAGACCCGCGCCAGCACGAACCGGTGCCGGAACGGCAGCAGCGAGCAGGCGATCACGAAGAAGATGGCGTAAGAGAATGTCCAGACGAAGAAGAATGCCGTGAAGACGATCGAGCCGAAGAACTGCATGGCCGCGCGCAGATCAACCCGGCAGCCGCGACAGGTCCGCGACTCCGGCGAACAGCTCGCGCATGCGGGCCAGGAGCGCCAGCCTGTTGGCGCGCAGTTTCGGATCCTCGTCCATGACCATCACTTGGTCGAAGAATGCGTCCACCGCCGGCCGCAGCTGCGCGAGCAGCGTGAGCGTGCCGGCGTAGTCCTTGCGGGCCGTGGCTGCCGCGACACCGTCACGCCGCTCCCGCATGGCCTCGAACAGTTGCCGCTCCGCCGCAGCCTGCAGCGCCGCCGGATCGACCTCCGCCGGCGCGCTCTCGCCCGCCTTGCGCAGGATGTTGGCAACGCGTTTGTTGGCGGCGGTCAGGCTGGCCGCCTCCGGCAGAGTCAGGAATCGGCGCAGCGCCTTCAGGCGGACGTCGAAGTCCAGCGGGGAGGACGGGTGGGTCGCGAGCACGGCGTCGAACATCTCGGTGGTGAACGCCGCCGCCGCAGGTTGCAATGCCGCATTGCCCGCAGGCGTCGCTCCGGTATTCGCCTCGGCGGTGCTGCCGGCACCCTCGAGGTAGTAGGCGCGCAGCCGCTCGAGGATGTAGTCGTACACCTCAACTGCGACGCTCGCGGCCGCTATTGCCGGCGCGGGCTTGCCGGCCGCCGCCGCCCACTTCTCGATGTCGTGACGCACCGATGTCACGGCCTGACCCAACAGACTGAGGACGTCGAGCTCGAGCCGCTTCTCGATGACGATGCGCACGATGCCGATCGCCGCCCGGCGCAGCCCGAAGGGGTCCTTGGTGCCCGTGGGTTTTTCGCCGATGGCGAATATGCCGGCCAGCGTATCCAGCTTGTCCGCAATCGCCAGTGTCGTACCGGTGTCGGTGGCCGGCAGCTTGTCGCCCGCGCCGCGCGGCTGATAGTGCTCCCGGATTGCCGTCGCAACCTCCGGCTGCTCGCCATCCGCCAGGGCGTAATAACTGCCCATGATGCCCTGCAGCTCCGGAAACTCCCCGACCAGCGAAGTCATGAGATCGCACTTGCAGAGCTCGGCCGCACGCCGCGCATAGCCGACCACCGCGCTGCTGCTCGCCGCGTCGCGCTTTGCCGCGCCGGACTCGCCAAACTCGCCGGACCCGCCGGACCCGCCGGACCCGCCGGACCCGCCGCGTACCGCGGCAATCTCCGCGGCCAGCTCGCCGACACGCCGTGCCTTGTCCGCCAGCGAGCCGAGCTTCGCCTGGAAGGTGACTTTCGCCAGTCCCTCGATGCGCGCGGCCAGAGGCGACTTGCGGTCCTGCTCCCAGAAGAATGCGGCGTCCGCGAGCCGCGGCCCCACGACGCGCTGGTTACCCTCTACGACCTTCGATGGATCGAGGCTCTCTATGTTGGCTACCGCGATGAAGTGGGGCAGCAGCCTGCCGTCCGTGCCTTCGACCGGGAAGTAGCGCTGGTGATCCTCCAGAGTGGAGATCAGGACTTCGCGCGGCAGGGACAGGAAGCGCTCTTCGAAGCGGCCGGCGAGCGGCACGGGCCATTCGACCAATGAAGTGACTTCATCGAGCAGGTCAGCGCTCATCAGCGGCTTGCCACCGACGCCGGCGGCGACGGCGTCGACGCGCTCGCGTATCAATGACCGCCGCGCCTCGAAGTCGGCAATGACGTAGCCCCGCTGGCGCAGCGCCCGTTCGTACACGGATGGGCTCGATACGCGCAGCGGCTTCGGCGCGTGGAATCGATGGCCGCGGGTGAGGTTTCCCGACGGAGTGTCGAGGAGGTTGGCCGGAACGACCTCCTTCCCAAACAACATCGTGATCCAGTGAACGGGCCGCACGAACTGCGCCTCCCCGGCGCCCCACCGCATCCGCCTTGGAATGGGCAACGCATCGAGTGCGCTCTGAACCAGGCCGGGCAACAGCTCCACGGCCGGGGCGCCCGCTTTGACGCCGACGTAGTAAAGAAACGTGCCTTTCGGCTCCTCGCGGCGCTGCAGGTCCTCGATGGAAGCCTTGACGCTCGCGGCGAAAGCCTGCGCGGCTCGAGTCGGCAGACCTTCGGCGTCGAACGCCGCGTTGACCGGCGGTCCGCGCCGTTCGATCTTCTGATCAGGCTGACGCGCTGCCAGACGGTGAACGAGAACAGCCAGGCGCCTCGGCGTGGCGAAGGAACGCACCTCGCCATGTTTCAGCCCCGCCTTGGACAGCCCGGAGACCAACTCGCCGGCAAACGCCCGCTCCAGCAGATGCAGCGCCTTCGGCGGCAGCTCCTCTGTCCCGATCTCGACCAGAAAGTCGCGCTTCTCCAGGCTCATGGGATAGTGGCTCCGCCGGTGCCCG
>Ga0335072_10009525_pt1 | contig 14004 bp, 9 predicted proteins | sample Lox_Sample_21_FD_206725 | JGI IMG/M metagenome (GOLD analysis project Ga0335072, IMG submission 206725) | Soil microbial communities from Loxahatchee National Wildlife Refuge, Florida, United States - Lox_Sample_2.1 | ecosystem: Environmental > Terrestrial > Soil > Wetlands | place: USA: Florida...
AAGGTTCGTTGTTGTTGAATAATGCAAGGGGAATGTCGAGAGATAAGAAGTTGCGGAATATAAACGATTGTAATTGCCACCAGCGGGGATTTTCTCATTCAACTAGACCTCTAAGCGCATGTGTATCCCTAATGGCAGGAGTTGTATCGCTATAAGCAGCTTCAAGCGAGTGAATGCGTGACCAAAGGTTCAATGGCCTCACTGTGGGGGCCGATGTGTCAAGGACAGAGGACGGCAGGGATGTAGCCTGCTTCGTTGGTGGGGGGTTCATTTTGCCGGGACTTTCCAATGACGTCGCCCAAGAAACGAAACATCCTCGGACCCGGCCAGCCACAACACCCCCAAAGGGGGCAGCCTCAAAGCGGCTGAAGCAGGTCCCAGTAACGGCCGACCATGCCTTGAACTCGGGAACATGCCCATGACCGGGTCAACTCTGTCGCAAGCCTCGACAAAAGTCGGCGATGACACAAAAGATGCAGACGACGGCGCTCCTACCACCCCCAAAGCTGTCAAACATGTCGTCCACTCGGCCACGGCGCTGGATATCTTTCTGTTTCTGGTCGCATTCCGAATACTTAATGCCCTGACAATTCGGACCTTCTTCCAACCCGATGAATACTTCCAATCGCTAGAGCCAGCGTGGCAGATGGCTTTTGGAAAGAACAGTGGTGCCTGGATCACATGGGTCAGTGCTGCTCCTGATGTGCCGACGAGCTGGCTGCTAATAGCTCTCCAGGAATGGAAGAACCACCTACGGTCTGCTATTCATCCTTCAATCTTCGCAGCTATCTACTGGGCCTCTGATGCCCTCGTACAAGTCTTACAGCTGTCTACTCCTACGCGTGACGATCTTCTGCTCGCTGCCCCCAAGATTGCCCAGGCTGTCTTTGCAGGACTCAGCGATTTCTACACATGGAAGCTGGCAGAGCTTATCTATGGCCAGGACAGTAGTGAGGCCTGGGCGACCCTCGCATTAACTGTCTTAAGCCCATGGCAATGGTTTTGCTCGATTCGGACACTGTCAAACTGCTTAGAGACGACTCTAACGGTGATCGCCTTGTACAATTGGCCATGGCATTGGTCTCTGAGCGCCGGAGATAAGGAGAGGTCCCAGGTGGACAGCAAGGGTCTGAGAATACGTGATGCAGAAAAAAAAAGCGAGGGCAACGTTGATGAGACTACTCGACTACGGAGAGCTCTCCTCCTCGCCGCCATTGCCACTATCATGCGACCAACCAATGTATTGGTTTGGGCCACGCTCGGGTTGTTGACTTTAGTGCAACACAAAAGCTCAGGCTGGTTGGTCAATATACCATGGACGAGGCAGTCGGCATGGATAAACACTACCACTTGGTCCTTCGTCCCAACCCGACAAGAGCGCATGACATTCTTTCGCGAAGTGTTGGTCTGCGGGACAGCAATCCTCCTCCTTTCTATACTTGTCGACCGATTCTACTATCAAATATGGAGTTTGCCACCACTCAACTTCCTGCAGTTCAACGTCATCCAGTCTCTGTCGATCTTCTACGGAAATAATGACTGGCATTACTATCTTTCTCAAGGATATCCTTTGCTGCTCACAACTGCCCTTCCCTTCACATTGGTCGGGATGTGCAATGCACTACAAAATACCACCACCTTCGATACCCCTTCCACGATTTCAACAACAGTGCTGTCTCAGCTCGCTTCCGTCTGCCTCATAGTCCCGCTAGTCTTCTCTGCTATCTCCCACAAAGAAGTACGCTTCATTTACCCACTTCTTCCGGCTCTCCATATCCTCTCTGCATCGCCATTGACGACCTTTTTCGAACCAGCCCTCACCCAATGCCTCACTAGGCCATCTTTCATATCCACCAAGTCCACTTACATCGTTCTCGCAAAACGAGTTCTCCTGTTGACACTCGTCGCTGTTAACGCCACAATTGCGATCTATACGTCCATCATCCACAATAGCGGCGTCATCTCCGTCACAGACTACCTCCGCCACCAGCACACCACACATTACCTCCCCTCATCTACGCCCACCCCGAAGATCGTTGCCTCTTCTACTCCTGCCACAACTGAAATGACTGTTGCCTTCCTGATGCCTTGCCACTCCACTCCCTGGCGCAGCCACCTGATACACCCCGACATTCACGCTTGGGCCCTGACCTGCGAACCACCACTCAACCTAAATGCCACCTCACGCGCAGCCTACCTCGACGAAGCAGATCTCTTCTATGCGGACCCTGTGCTCTGGTTGCGCTCGCACATGAGTCGTTCACCGCCGCGTTCGCCCGGGATCTTCGGCACACAGCCACGCGCTCTCAACAGACACCGAAATACTGAGGCCATTGTTGGTGGGAGGCGCGAGTGGCCTGACTACCTTGTCTTCTTCGAGCAGTTGGAGAGTGTGATGCACACAGCACTGCAAGGAAGTGGATATGAAGAGTGTTGGCGTGGGTTTAATAGTCATTGGCACGATGACTGGAGAAGGAAAGGGGACGTGGTGGTTTGGTGTTTAGACCCTGAGAAGAAAAAGGTGGCGAATGACAAAAGTAAGATCTCTGGGTTTCCATGGCTGAGACATGTGGTGGGCCAAGGAAGGGCAAAGGCTAATGAAGCGATGCAACTACAGCGCCCACAGACTCTGGGTGGTGGAAGGGGTCCGTATGGAATTGGCGGTGATGTGGCGCATAAGCAGCACAAGGACGAGTCTCGGCCGAAGGCTGTCGCAGGAGACTCGACAGTTGAGCGACCGTTCTGGAAAAAGAGGGAAAAGGCCGCCAAGCAGCCGGATACTAGCCTGTGGAACTACCTATGGCCTTTTTCAAAGCAAAAGAAGAAAGGCCCTGTTTGGTGGCAAGGGGGGCAATGGTCATGATCTAGGTTTTGGCCCTGCATTGGCCGTCACCTTTCGGCTTGCGGCACTGTTCGTGGCGTGCTGGTCCAGGGGCTTCATTTTACGTTCTACAAGATACCATTTTACCAAATCCATGAGTGTGGTGGCGATACAACCAAAGAATTGAGATCTACTATTACAATACCATATTTTTTGGTCGTTCATCATTGGTAGCCCCGCCTAAGAGGACAGATCCGCGGTAACCCGAACATGTCCCTACCAACCAATCCCACGACCCTTTTACCTGGCCCCAAAGCTGCTATCAAGCTTACCCCATCCAATTCACTTATAGCCAGACAGCCAACTTTGCCACATATACCAAAGAAACGACGTAGGTACAAGTACGAGACTCGTGACGGGCGTATCAAGGGTACTATTTCTTTCCTTTTCTCTACAAATCCAATTCAACCCTAGCAGGTGACTGCCCTTTTTTGGGAGCCATCTTGGTGCTTACGCATAGCGTGCGCTGAGGTTTGCAAAAGCATCAGGCGAGTGGCGTCCATTCTCCAAGTTCGCAATTGCGACGCTCTCGTTGCTGACATGTCGCACGCCTCCGTTGACGCCGATGCTTGACGTTGAGTTGCTACTTCCATTCCCACCGCTCCTGAGAAAGGGGTTTCGACTGCCTGTCAGAGTGGAAGATGTGGTTGAAGTCACTGGCATAGTAACACTGCGCTTCGCCGACGTAGTCCCAGCTCCAGCAAACAGGTCATTAGAGGGCGCGGGCGAAGTAATGCCAGATGAGACATCTGTAGTTTCGCCAATCGAAGGAAGCGAGGGCTTTTGTGGGGCTAGCTGAGGATAGTTATATAGTGCAAGGATGGAGTTTTTGTCAATTCGGCCAGTCTGCTGAGTGTAGATAGGTTGTTGCGCTTGGCTCTGGTAGTTGAACTGAGGCTGAGATAGTTGTAGTGGTTGCAGTTGGTACTGCGATTGTTGTGGCTGTTGAAATTGCATTACCTGTTGGGGCTCCGACTGAGCATATGTGGTTTGGAAATTTCCGAACGGATTCGAATGGCCAGACTGCAACAGCGGTTGCGGTTGTACTTGTAGTTGCAACTGTTGGTTTGGCAGAAGCTGATTGGGGTTTTGCTGATCATTGGTATTCGTATAGAAGGCTTGCTGATTTTGATCAAAAATGGATTGCGGTGACTGAAGACTATTTTCCTGTTGAAACGGTAGTTGCTGGGTTTGTAGTTCGGACGGAGGTATGCCAAATGGGTTTTGTAAAGTCGAGGGAGGCAGAGGTTGCTGATTGTTTGCAGGAGTACCCATCTGGGCGAAGAATGGGTTCGATGAGGTGAAAGTGGATGAGGTTTGCATAGCGCTTGCATATGGATTGCTAGAGGGCGACTGCGAGCCTTGTGGAGCTTGGAAAAAAGGGTTGGAAGCGACGTTCATGGCAGGAGGCGAAGCAACAAACCCGTATTGCTGGGGGATCAGAGGTACGGGAGGTGTCATGGACTGGTGCAATCGTGGATCAAACTGAGGCTGGGACTGAGTAGGGTAACCTCCGGTACTGTTCGGGAACAGAGGGCGTGCTATTTGTAACCCCTGGAATGACTGCTCAAGGGTTGCCACTGTGGGTGCTTGTGCAGGCTGAGCGTCGAATGGGTTGTTGGATGATCTTGCTGCACCTTCTCCGGACACACCAAAAGTGGGCGCTTGAGCATGTGGCTGTTGCTGGCTAGAATCAAAGGAAAGTCCAAACTGGTCGCTGACCGCCCGGCGCTCGAATGGGTTGTTCTCGGCCTGCGTAGCTTGCGCAGCAGGCTTGCTTGCCACCTCAGGGAACGTGGTTGAAGCCTTTCTGGTATGCTCAACAGGTGCCACGTTGGTAGCTGCAGGCTTTTTCTTTCCGTGTTTGATAAGATACTCCACCGCCAATTCAAGCCTGTTATTGAGTCGCTTCAAAACGTAGATGTTTTGTTGCTCATCGACAAATCCCATCTCCCGCAGCACACGAAGCTTTTCGCGCATGTCTTCCTCATCCAATGCGGAATGGAATGCTATCGCTTTCTGGGAATGACTGTCGTCTTGTGGGCCCTCGTAGTCTGTAGAAGCCATCCCGAATGCGCCCTCGAACGTCGGCTCAATGGGCAGTTTCTTTCTCTCGGCTTTGGAGGAAGGATACGCAGAGGATGAGGCTCGCAGGCCGAAGCCAAACAGTTTCCCTTTTTTAGGCGGTAATGGAGGCGGCGGAGAATCGTCCGTCGCGGCCCCAAACCCAGTATCATCGCTGCGACTTGGGAGCCGCGGCTTACCATCTGACAGACTTCGCTCTTGATATTTCTTCCGAATAAACCTCTCCATTGCAGAGTCCACCTCATCCGCATCGAGGGGTATGTCTGGTCTGACGTTCTTAGGATTGAAGGTTTTGTTGACAATCACATTGCCATGGCTTTTCATAGACTATTTCTGATCAACTACTGCTCCATGCGAACATAGAAATGCGTACCTCAACTTGCTCGGATGACCATGTGTCCATGCTGAGTGATTTGACCTTTGATATGTGTGTGCCGAGCTTACGATGGAGGGAGGCGCATCGCATGCAAAGGAAGACGCCGAGCTGCCAAATCATTCGTCAGTATCTCGTGAGAGACTTCTTTATTTCGGCATCTTTCACATTGCCAACCAGGTTGTGTAGGGGAGGATATATTCCGCACTTACGTTCCAGCTGGCCCAACCTGCAGACTATGTCAGCTCCTCGAATCTCGCGCAGATATTGGGCTGACAGACCTGGGTTCCGAGCCTGGCAGTCGGCGCACACATCATTACCAGGAACGGATTGTATGAGGTCTTGTAACGCGCGCTCGTTCCGCGCTTGTTGACGTTTGCTCATGACCAAAGTCATTTTGCAGTGTTGACGATGGGGCTCCTTCCCGGCTTTCCTCAAATCTGCAAATTTGATGCAGAGCCACACGCGTTTAGCCCGCAGCGCTGATAATGTCGGGATCGGATGCTTTTATGTCCCTACCGGAAGCTCATTTGACGCAATTTACCACCTTTGGAAACACACTTCCCGACTTTCCCAGCAGGTCAAGGCGGCTGGGATTGGGCATGCTCGGACTTCATCCTACATTGGAGCACTCCCTTAGATAAGCTATTCCAAGCGGAGCTCTGACTAACTCCAAGGCGTCTTAGCGGTGTTTATTTCCAGGCATCCCGCACCGGAGGCTCGTCTCTGCCTTAGCAGCTACGGGTTACAACATCAAACTTTGCAGTGGGAGGACTTTAAAAGGACCCCAGGAGCACTATATGAGGTGCTGGGCGGTGGAGGGACAGACTCCCGAGGCCTTAGCATCGCCGCTCACTCCTTGACTGCCCAGAGAGGGGAGCTAATGTTCCCTGCTGCCTACTGCCTGACTGGATGGCCGTCCCCAGCGCCTCTGAGTTTGAGTGTGCACCATGTTCGTAGGCCACTCTGCTGGCACAGTCGCATTGAATTGAAGGTAAGGTTGCCTCATGGGACCCACCATGACCTCGCCAACCTCGGGCCACAACGGTCTTCCCCAAACTGTCAACGTCTCCGCACTTCGTCGAGGCATTCCCAAAAAGGCCACATGCTTCACACATCACAAAAGTGTGAAAGAAGGTCGGCCAGTCTCGCGAGAAACATTCCTCAAGACAGCAGGAGACTGAATTGTAGAGTTTCTATGCTGTTGTATATGCTGCAAGAATGACCAAAGACCAGTCCAATGCTACCAATTGGAATGGAGACAGTCAAGACAGTATTCCCGTGACTAAACTGTTCGCCCATTTCGTTTCATCTACAACATACGGAGCTCTTTCTTCTACTGTGAAGGGTAAATTGAAAGAGCTACTCCTTGACTACATCGGCGTTGCCTCCGGCGCAGCAGTCCAATCCGAGTCTAGCAAGGTCATACTTACTGCAATCCAATCTCTCGGCGCCAACGGATCCAACACTGTCATTTGCAAAGGACGCGGCTTTACTGCGCCATATGCTGCGCTTCTGAATGGTACTTTCGGCCATTCTTTCGATTTTGACGATACCCACCTTGCTGGGGTCCTTCACCCAGGAGTCAGCGTCATTCCAGCAGCACTTGCCGAAGCAGAAACCAAACAAGCATCGGGTGAGGATTTTCTGACAGCTCTTGCTGTTGGTTACGAAGTTACATGCCGTCTTGGCTTAGCTTTGTCGGACAAAGCATATGCCCGTGGCTTCCACAACACGTCGACGGCAGGTATCTTCGGCGCCGTAGCAGCAATCGCGAAACTGAGAAATCTGCCGCCCGAGATTGTTGAGATGGCGTTCGGGATAGCAGGATCGAAAGCCGCCGGCTCGATGCAGTACCTGGAGAACGGGAGTTGGAACAAGCGTCTCCATCCCGGGTTCGCGGCACATGACGCTTTCCTCTGTGTAGCACTCGCAGTAGCTGGTGTACTAGGTGCGACGAAGATATTGGAGGGCAGGTTCGGATTCTTGCATGCATATACGACAAATGACGAAGTCGATTACGCAGCGCTTGTGCGGAATCTTGGCTCAGACTGGGCCTTCACATCTACAGCCCTCAAGCCATTTCCTGGATGTCGTATGACACACACAGCTATTGAGATTGCTGGAAACATGCGTGTTACGGATCTCTCACCACGAGATATTGAAAAGGTCACTGTGGCCATCAAGCCAACAATGTGGGAAGTTGTTGGGGTACCAGTTCCGAACAAAACTCACCCACAAAATGAGGTAGATGCTCAATTCTCCATCTACTACCAGACCGCTGTCGCTTTGCTTGATGGGTCCAACACGGGCTGGCAGGTGTACTCCCGGATGCGGGACCAGGACGTCCACGACCTTCTGGACAAGATCACAGTCGTGAAAGATGCCTCATTCAAAAGTATGGAGACTCGGCTGACAGTGCGGTGGAAAGATGGGACGGAGAAGACGGAGATGCTGGTGGCGCCGCTTGGTGAGGATGAGAATCGGTTTTCGCTGGAGAAGGTCGTTGCAAAGTATATGTCCTTGGCTGGACCAGTGTTTGGAGAGGGGAAAGCCAAGGAAATAAGGGAGATAATCGATAGTGTTGAGGGTCATAAAGTAGAAGAGTTGATGTCGTTGATTGCGTAGAGGAGGATATCCTTCTGCTGTATCAGTGTCAGAACCATAGCACGTTCAACAGCAGTTCTCTTCTTACTCGTACCTAGCTTTGGGGGGAAAGAGGGTGGACATTGTTGTGTCCTCCATCTCTCTCGTTCTGAAACCGCGCTAGACTAAATACTACAGCTCAAGCACTGTAGACATACGTTGCTATAACCCAAATCAGTGAGACACCGCGGGCAATGAACTTGAGTGGGATCCTTTGCATTGTTGCACGTATAAGGGAACAACCAGAACAAACGAGAAAAAGCCCACTCCGAAAGAGGAAAAGCTGGCGCTGGGCCACTGCCCTGTTATTTTGGTTATTTCAGCAATGCCAGTCGTCGAAAATGGCCGAGAGACTTCTTCGCCAGGATCGGCAAAATCGAGCTTACCCAACAGCTTGTCTACCATCCACAAAGGATATAGCCCGCGTGTCACGCCGCTGCTGCAAAGTAACCACTAAACTGTTGTCAAATGGGAAGGTACTGTAAAAGGATCTAATGCCAGAGGTATGGTGGGTCAATTACCATACGAATCGAGTAGGACCTTGATGCGGTGACTCCGACAATTTGAAGCAGGGCGTGTGGTGTCGAAAGATCTGGCTCCTGACTAAGTCCTAGGCTCCAGGACGATCAGCCCCGATAGGTTCACCCAGTAGCGTTGGCGGAGCGCATCGTGAAAGATATCTTTGTTTGGAGTGAAGATTAAGTCAAGCGGATTGGCTCTCTTAGAGGCAAGTTGACAGGTCTTGGACGAGCACGCGAGGAGGTCTGTGGCCAAGATGCCTTACGACCTCTAAACACTCATTTGGAAGATCCTAAGCGACGAAGACTTGGCGTTTCAGAGGTTCCAGCGCTCGAGAAATATCGCTGGTGCAAATGGGAAATTGCAAGGATAGGAATACTGAGGAAGATATCGTATAGTCATTTGCTTCCAGGCCAAACATTGCACATCCAAAGCTTCATAATACAACAACGAGCTAATATCAACTCGTCCTGCCTCGAGCCCACTCAAATGACCATCCAGAGTCCAATGTAGCGGCTTCATCTACTCGCCTTTGTTTGTCATCTACAATAGTCCTGCACGCTCCAATATTTGAGAGGAGCAGGGTGGAGTCCGACACGGCCCTGCTAAAAGCCTAAAATTGTTCTTCCACAGCAAATTAAGATCAAGATCGTTTGACCAAAGAAGCACGTCTTGATCATGGATGTGTGTGGTTCAAGACGTTTCTAGATGTGGTTCAATGAGGCAGAGAGTAATAAGGAGTTTGCGTAAAGGAATACCGGTCAGTTGAAAGTCGACGCTGGATATGTTGAGAGCCCACGAGTTACAGACGTGGCGGATAGAACAGGACCATGTGTGGTAGTAACCGCGATAGGCGCTATCCTCGAGATTTTCCAGCTGTGATCATCACAACCACAATGGTTTGCGGAATTGTGCGTTCGAGTTGTATATTTTCGAGAACGAAAAACAGAAACAAATGGCCTCCGTAAATTGGAGGGTCGAAAACGCTTAGCCAATAGTGGACTAGAATCTCTTGGCAATAAAAGTGCTCAAAGTTTCAAAATCGAAACCGCTCACTGGTGCTTTCTCTTTTCTTCACACTTCATGAAAACCGTCGAACGCATAATCAACCGCCATGCCTCCGTGTGCTCAGCATACGTCGCCATAGGCTGGTTGGTCATATTGGCGTACCAGAATAAACTGCGTGGCATAAAAATGGCTTTCCTTCCTTTTGGATCAATTATGGTCTTTCGTGGCTGGACATGTCACCTGCATGCCGTACATCCTAGAAGAGGGTGATTTGAGCCTTTCTGAGCATGTTAAATGACTTGTTTTGACTCGTGACGGTTCCGCCGGCACCCGCACCCGTACCAGGCATCGACCGTTATACCCAATAGTGATATGAGTCATTATCTCGATACATCGCACAAGCTTCCTCAATCTTGGAACTGAGGCCAATGCAATTTGACTCTCACCCTTTCTGATCAACATGAAGTCTTGACCGTGTGATTGCTTTCGCTCTGATAGATCGTTTCAGTCCCCGTAGTACGTTCAAAGCATTTCTAATATTACTCCGTCGCCCCAAAGTCGAACGTTCTGAGCATCGTCTCAAATGCTCCAATTGTTCTCAATCAGCAAATGAGCCAGCTGCTGGCTTCCTTCAGCACCATGTCAACTGAACTACAATCTTCTGAAGCACGCAATGACTTTAGGTCAAGTGCGACTAACCTAACGACACCCATGACACTGATGCGCCTTCCTCCGGAGCTGCGCCACAGAATCTATGACTTTATCTGGAACGAAGATATCACCATAGATCTGCTTTTGTATGCGCAACCGTTACTCGGAGGACGATATAATGAGGTTAGAGGTGGAATAAGGCCACAGCGACTCATCTACAACTCTCTGCAACTCGTTCGAAAGGGCAAAGGTGGTTTTCGGGGTGATGTACGTACTATCACGGCCCTGCGAGTGTGCAAAGAATTCTGGAGGGAGGGTCTCAGCCGTGGTCGGTTCCACCTCGATGGAGAGTCTGACGACCTGCAGACATTTCTGTGGCTGAAGCGCTCCGAGCCCTATTTTCCTTTGATTCACCGATTGTCACTTTATCATCCGGCTCGGAAGGAAACCAACCCTTACCATGAAGTATCCCACAGACTACATGAAGCGGCTAAGCTGTTTCACAATCTTCGTGACTTGGACCTGTCCATCGATGAACAAGCCGCTCGCTATGGCACCATTCTCGCTATTGGAAAAGCCGTTCGAGACATCGTTGACTCCTTTCCGAACAAGAAACCTCTGCTCGTGGTCAAAATCACAGACTACCCCATAGAAGCGGACATACGCCCAAAGGCGAAGTGTTTTATGCATGGCCTTGACCCATTCACCATGACGACTTTCCGAGGCTCGGAGTCCTTGTTCGGAATGCAGTCGGCCAAGGCCTTCCCACGACTCCAACGCGTTACGGTTCGAGGCTACGAATCGGACTATGCGAGAGAGGCTATTCGGCGATATGAATACAAGGGATGGAGTTTCGAAGAGAAATATGTCACAACCACGACTGGCGTCGGAGATGATTCACTGTGGTCAGATGTCTTTCTGAAGCGCTTGTGTGCACCAATCTGGGTTTATACCTTGAAGGAGCGGTAGAGGTAGAGTCGTAGAATATTTTGGTGGTGAAAATCTAGATATCGACTGGACGTGACGGCCCATGGTGAGAAGTATCACTGCAAATGGCACGAAGGTGAGAATCGTCAATAGGAGGCAATCAGCTTCAGGGTAGCTAGAATACACTGCATGTCATCTTGTGGAGCAGCCTATTTAATGCTTGCCCCAGCCGATGCTCTACCCAGGCGTCGCGCCAAGATCATTGGGACTGTTTCCTGACCAAGCATCTTCGTTTGCTAGGAGTACTTTGTGCACCTAGAAATCCTCCTTCTTCCTCCTTGCCTTCTAGAGTGCACGTAAATATGGAGTAAGTTCTAAAGATCACATTTCGCAAAGATACTTTCTGCCGCTTCTGTAATGGAACACGAGTCGGGCAACGAAAGCCGTCAAGGCGCGCAAACTTCAGCCTACACCTTCTACTTTGGCGGCGAGCTTTTCAGTAGCAAGCACCTACTCGGCAACGCCGTCCTCGCGGAATCAATCTTCCAGCGCTCAAACGGCAAGTACCAAGCCGTGCTACCCCAGAATCTGGAACAGCGCGACACTTCACCGCACGCGATCCGCGACTCAGACATCCAGGCTCTTTTAGCATGCGACCTTGGACTCTTCCACTATGATGGGCCAGAGCTTGACTCAGGTACAGTTGTCGAGTTCATGTTCGCCAAGTTTGCAGACATGCCTGCTGTCCTAGTCCGCAGCGACTTCCGCGGTGGTGGTGACCAGGCCGGAATGGGGGATCCGTGGAATCTCATGAGTAGCTTCTTCCCAAGGACTGCTAGTGTGGTGGTGGATGCGATGGCGCTTTATACACAGGGTCTGGCTGCTTTGTTGCCAGCAGCGCCGGCGATCAGAGATACTTTGGAGGGGAATCGGAGTGGTAGGGCTGGCCAATCTATGATTGACGTTACTGCCGATGCTATCATTGAGGCTTTTGATAAGATAATTGGGATGCCAAAGGTTATGCCCACGGTCATGCAGGAGACGGTCTATCAATGGCTTGCGTTGATGCCTGGGTTCAAAGGAGGTGGTGAGCAGCAAGTCGCACGTCTGAAAGAGCTTCGTGCGGCGAAGCAAGCTAAAGGTTTGCTGTGAACATGACCTCCAAGTGGGCTCATACATTGTCCATACTCTCGAACTCATCTTGAATGGCCTCATCCTGGAGCAATTCCCATTACTGTGGCATATTGTTGAGGAAAGGCTCCCTGTGGTTTGAAGTCCTCTGCATATCAAGAAGGGCATTGCTGTTGTAACTGCATCTTCTAGCCTTGCGCCTACTACACTTGACATGAAGAAAACTAGGCAAAGACAAGACCAATGAGAATGAAAGTAATGGTGAAAGGAAAACCACCCCTAACCCTGTCACCCGGGTCCACTCCTATTCCTTAAGCTTTCCAGTAACCTGCCCAATCATGCCATCCTCACTGATACCGAAGCCAAAATCTCCGGCCTCTTCGCCGCTGTACGTCCACACATGCGCGGGTTTGCAGACCGGCTGCGGCTGTTCAACCAGTGCGCTCGCTTTCGGCGGCGCTGCGCTTCTAGCACCGCCCATCACAGCCTTTACCTCTATAGGTGGGAGAGGAGTACCGTCGAAGGCTTTCCTGATCGTCTCCATCCAGACCAGGGATCCGTGTTTCGCCCCAATCGCAACATAGGCTCTCCCGCAGTTCTTCTCATCGAGCTTGCCGATGATACCGTAGATCTTTGCGTAGTCTTTGTCGGAGTTGACATGTGTCAACCAGGCTTCTGACCACGCGTCGTGATCGCTGTCGAATATAGCAACTATGATGCAAATGCACTGGCTCTGGCCGGGCGTGAAAATGCCAGCAGTGCGCTTCTCGCCCTGCTTACAGTAGCCAATCCCGCCTGCCCCGCTCATAACGGTCATCCAGTTCTTTTCATCCCGCAAAAGCTGGGCCTCTCCGAGTGTAAGGCGGGGGCCTGAAGAGCTGGGTCCGTCGCTCTTTATGTGAAGCTTGCTCTCTCCCAAAGGGCCTGTGCCTATGCCTGTGTATATGTGAAATTTCGTTTCGTTTCCGCTGTTGTCTGCCATTGTGTACGGCTGCGAGGTGTTGGCGAAGCGAGGTGACAGATGGATGAGTCGAGACGCAACCGAGGTGCCAAAGATGATGGCCTCAGATGGATAAGAGAATAGCTCCTACTTATAGACATCACTGTTGCAAGGCAGGGTCACAAATACGAACTATTGCATTGGTCCGGTGGTCTGGCTCGCTTTTCAGCTCTTATGCAGGCAAGAGAAAACGAGATTCGTATATCAACACGAGTAAGTATACGTAAAATGGCTAGTAGGCGCATGATTGACACGAAGAGCTCGTGTGCGGTTAATCCGATGGTTCGAGCAAGCCGAGTGCACGTGTTAAATAATGCGAGGGAAGAATCAAGTTCAGCTGAGCCACAGCAACACTGGATGTTGTCGTTCTGGCTGGAGCGCGAATGTCTCTTAAGCATCATAAAATTGGAGGGCTAATGGGCGAATCTACTGGTCGGTCTAGGTCGTATTTCTGTCTCAGCTTCCGCAGGTATCGTATTCGACATTTCCAGGACTGGGCTGCCGGCTAACATCCGCGCTATGTAACTATCTTCCTCGCTTGGCGAGCAAAGTGAAGAGGGCGATGTCCAGCACCTCAATAACGACGGCCTGGAAAATGCACGTTTAGAAGATGAGCGCTGCTGTGGCCCTCTATCGTAAGAAAGACGCAGAAAATGGATCACAATGTCTTAGGAACTAAAGTGTGTAGAACGCAACCCGTCACGGTTCGGCTGACGGTAACTGCGCGACCGGATCTTTTCGGTTGCTAACGCTGTCATGTATAGACTCGTGATTGAACTTCAC
>Ga0335072_10009526_pt1 | contig 14003 bp, 15 predicted proteins | sample Lox_Sample_21_FD_206725 | JGI IMG/M metagenome (GOLD analysis project Ga0335072, IMG submission 206725) | Soil microbial communities from Loxahatchee National Wildlife Refuge, Florida, United States - Lox_Sample_2.1 | ecosystem: Environmental > Terrestrial > Soil > Wetlands | place: USA...
CGGGCGCCGGGCAAGCTGAAATACCTGGCCGGCTCGGAGTCGGGGATGGGCGCGTTCGCCAACGACATAGTGCCGGAGCGGGCCGCGGCCACGCTGCGGCGCGGGGAGGCTGCGTAAGCATGGAGACAGCATGAAGCTGCTGGTCACCGGCGGCGCCGGGTACATCGGGAGCGTGGTCGCGGCCCTGCTGGCCGACGGCGGCCACGAGGTCGTGGTCGTGGACGACCTGTCCACCGGGCACGCCGACGCGGTGCCTGCCGCGGCGACGTTCCTGCGGGCTACGATCCGCGACGACGACGTCCGGGCCGTGCTCGCCGGCGGGATCGACGCGGTCCTGCACTTCGCGGCCAAGTCCCTGGTCGCCGAGTCGGTAGCCCACCCGGACCGGTACTGGCAGAACAACCTCGGCGGCACGCTGGCGCTGCTGGAGGCAATGCGGGTCACCGGCACCCGCCGGATCGTGTTCTCCTCGACCGCGTCGGTCTACGGCGAGCCGGAGCGAATCCCGGTCACCGAGACCGACCCGGTCCGCCCCGTCAATCCGTACGGCGCGTCCAAGGTGGCGGTGGACACCGCGCTGGCCGAGCACGCCCGGATGCACGGCATCGGCGCGGTCAGCCTGCGCTACTTCAACGTCGCCGGGGCTGCCGCCGACGCCGCGGGCACCTGGCGCGGCGAACGGCACGACCCGGAGACGCACCTGATCCCCAACGTGCTGGCCACCGCGCGCGACGGCGGGACGCTGCGGCTGTTCGGCGACGACTACCCGACGCCGGACGGGACCTGCGTCAGGGACTACGTCCACGTGTCCGACCTGGCCCGGGCACACGTGCTGGCGCTGGAGGCCGCGGCACCCGGCTCGCACTCGGTCTACAACCTGGGCAGCGGGACCGGTTACTCCAACCGCGAGGTGCTCGACGCGTGCCGCGAGGTCACCGGGCTGGACATCCCGGCCGAGGTGGCCCCTCGCCGGCCAGGTGACCCTGCGGTACTGGTCGCCTCCTCCGAGGCGATCACCCGGGACCTGGGCTGGCACGCCGAGCGGGATCTGGGCTCGATGGTGGCGGACGCGTGGACGTTCACGCGGCAGATGGCCGGGGCGGGCAGGTAGCCGCGGTGAAGGTGGAGGGCGGGGTCGCCGAGCGTGCCGCTGACTGGTTCGCGGAGTGCTTCGGCGCGGAGCCGGACGGGGTGTGGCACGCCCCGGGCCGGGTGAACCTGATCGGCGAGCACACCGACTACAACGAGGGGTTCGTGCTCCCGTTCGCGCTCCGCCAGGGCGTGCGCGCCGCGGTGTCCCGGCGCGACGACGGGGTGCTGGAGCTGCGCTCGCGGCAGGTGCCGCGGGCCCCGGCCACGGTCGCGCTGAGCCAGCTCGCGCCGGGCACGCCGTCCGGCTGGGCCGCCTACCCGGCCGGCGCCGCCTGGGCACTGCGGCAGGCCGGCTACCGGGTGGCCGGGGCCAGCATCGCCATCGACGCCGACCTTGAGCGCGGCGCGGCGCTGTCCTCTTCGGCTGCCCTGGAATGCGCGACCGCGCTGGCGCTGACCGATCTGAACGGCCTGAGCGTGCCGCGGCCCGAGCTGGCCGCGCTGGCCCGCCGCGGCGAGAACGAGTTCGTCGGCGTCCCGAGCGGGATCATGGATGAGTCCGCGTCCCTGCTCTGCCGGGCCGGTCACGCCCTGCTGCTGGACTGCCGCAGCGGCCAGACCAGCGACGTCCCGCTCGACCTGGCCGCGGCCGGCCTGGTGCTGCTGGTCATCGACACCGGCGTCCGGCACGCCCTGTCCGACGGCCGGTACGCGGCGCGGCGCCGCTCCTGCGAGGAGGCGGCCGCGGCGCTGGGCGTGCCGTCCCTGCGGGATGTGACCGGCCCCGGGCAGGTCGAGCTGCTCGCCGATACCGTGCTCCGGCGCCGGGCCCGGCACGTGATCACCGAGAACGCGCGCGTCCTGGACGCCGTGGCGCTGCTGCGGGCCGGCGACATCGCCGGCTGCGGGCCGCTGCTGACGGCGTCCCACGTGTCGCTGCGCGACGACTTCGAGGTCTCCTGGCCGGAGGCCGATGTCGCGGTCGAGGCCGCGACCGCGGGCGGCGCGCTCGGCGCCCGGATGACCGGCGGCGGGTTCGGCGGCTCGGTGATCGCCCTGACGCAGACCCGCCGCGGCGCGGACGTCCGGGCCGGCGTCGAGGCCGCCTATGACCGCCGCGGGTGGGGGGCGCCGCGGTTCCTTGAGGCGCTGCCCTCGCCGGGCGCCCTCCGCCTAGTGGGGACCTAGAACGTGCGTACCGAGCCGGACCGATCCGAGGCTGCCAAGCAGCCGTCCTCCATCGAGCGCATCCAGCGGCTGGAACGGCTGGAGCGGGAACGTCTCGAGGAGAGAGACCGCAAGGAAGAGCGACGGCGCCAGATCATCGCCGGGGCCAAGCCGTCGGGCGGGCGCAACGACCTCGTCGACGACATCGAGCGGATCACCAAGTACCCGATGGCCCTGCTGGGCATCGCCTGGCTGGTCGTCGCGATCGTGATCGGCACGGCCGACGTGCACGGCACGGCCCCCGCTGTCCTGGTCGGGATCCTCTTCGTGCTGTGGGTGATCCTGCTGGCGGAGTACCTGGTCCGCCTGCTGGTCACACCCGACCGCCGCGGTTATCTCAGGCGGCGCTGGGTGGAGCCGGTGACCGTGGTGGTGCCCCCGCTGCAGGGCTGGCACGTGATCGGCATCGAAAAGACGTCCCTGCTCATCCACGAGGGGGGGCTGCGGGTATCGGCGGTGCTCAAGCACCACAGTCTGTTCCGGGTGCTCATCGCCGCGGCCGGCACCCTCTTCGTCGGGGCCTGGCTGGTGCTGCTCTTCGAGGAGAACGCCAAGGGGAGCAACATCCACAACTACCCCGACGCCCTGTGGTGGGCCATCGTCACGGTCACCACGGTCGGTTACGGGGACCGGTATCCCACGACGGAGGGCGGCCGGGCCGTCGCGGTGGTCCTCATGCTCGTGGGCATCGGCCTCATCGGCGTGCTCACCGCCACGGTCGCGTCGGTGTTCGTGAAAGAGCACACCGACGCCAACCGGGAGGAATATCAGAGGGGCCACGCCGATCTCGGCGAGCGGCTATCTGTGATCAGCGAACGGCTGGGCGATATCGAGCGCCGCCTCGGCGCCACCCCGGCCGACATCGCCGCTGTGGACGCGGCCGCCGACGCCGATGACGCGGTGGGGGAGACGGCCGGGCCTGACCAGCCTGCGCCCACCTCCTGAGCGTGACAGCATTTGCCCATGAAGGGGACAATCACGCGGCACGGCGAAACCACCGAGGCCACGCAGGAAGCGGTTAAGCAAGTAGCGACCGATGGCAACTTCTTCTGGCTGGATCTCGACCTGCACGACCCGGGACCCGACGACGATGTCGCGGGCCTGCTAACCAACACATTTCATTTCCATCCGGTGGCGGTGGAGGCGACCGAGCGGTTCGGCCAGCGGCCCCGCATCGACGAGTACGAGGGCTTCGTGCACATCGTGACCTTCGGCGTCGGCGACGACGGGAAGAGCATGGCGGAGGTGCACTGTTTCATCGCCGAGAAATTCATCATCAGCCTGCACCGGGGGAACTGCCCGGCACTGGCCACGGTGCACGATCGCATCAAGGGCCACCACGCGGCGAAGGCGGCCGGACCGCAGGCCGTGATCTTCTACCTGATCATGGATACGCTCGTCGACTCGTTCTTTCCTGTGCTGTCCGATTTCGACGACGCGATCGACGACCTCGAGGGCCAGATCCTGAAGAACCCGACCGAGGAACAACTCGGCACTCTGTTCGGCATGAAAAAGGAGGTCATGACCATCCGCAAGACCATCACGCCGCAGCGTGACATGATCGCCAGCCTCAATGCGGGCATGGTCGAGATCCCCGGGATGACGGGCGAAGGCGCGGCGTATTACCGGAACCTCTACGACCACCTCATCCGCATCAGCGACCAGGTGGACGAATACCGCGACCTTATTAGCGGCGCGATGGATACGCACCTGTCGATGGTGTCGAACCGGCTGAACGTCGTCATGAAGCAGCTGGCCATCATCGCCACCGTGTTCCTCCCGCTGGGCTTCCTGACCGGCTTCTTCGGGCAGAACTTCGCCTGGCCCATCGCCCACCTGCAGTCGAACGGCGCCTACTTCCTGTTCCTCGGCATCGGCTCCGAGCTGGTGGCGATCATTCTGCTGCTGATGCTGTTCAAGCGGCGCGGCTGGCTCGGCAGCGGCCCCACGGCCTGAGCGGTATCGTCGCAGCCATCGACTCTGCGGGGGTGGGTGGTTGTGCAGCTTGCCATTCTGGGCACGGGGAACGTGGCGCGCACGCTGGCGCGGTCCTGGTCGGCGGCCGGCCATGGCATCACCTTCGGGTCCAGGGACCCGGCGTCCAAGGAGGCGCTAGAGGCCCCGGTCGTCGCTTCTTCGCCCGCGATCGCCTGGAGCGACGTGGTGGTGAACGCGACACCCGGCGAGGTGTCCCTGGAGTTCGTCCGGGAGATCGGGGCGGCAGAATTCGAGGGCAAGGTGGTGATCGACGTCGCGAACGCCACCACGCCATCGTTCGAGCTGGTTTACCCGAACTCAAGCCTGGGTGAGAAGCTCCAGGAGGCGCTGCCCGGGGCGAAGGTCGTCAAGACCTTGAACACGGCCGCGATGTCGGTGCTGACCGAGCCCGGCACGTTGCCGCCGAGCAGCGTGTTCGTCTCCGGCGACGACGTCGCCGCCAAGGCCACGGTCGTTTCGCTCCTGGCCGAGCTGGGGTGGCCCGAGGAGTCCGTCGTGGACCTCGGCGGGATCACGTCCGCCCGCGGGCCCGAGCACTACGCCGTCATGTGGGTGGCCCTCATGCAGTCGCTCGGCACTGCGGCGTTCAACATCCGCCTCGTCAAGTGAAACGCGCCGCCGATGAGCGGTGGAGCGATGCTGCGCAACGCGATGGCGGCGCACAGGTCTGCCCGCCCACCTGTTGGCATGCGTGACACATGACCACGCAAATGCGCGATCAGATAATTCTTACTTCGCATCCTTGACGTCATTCCGACGCATCGCGTACCGTCCTAGCCACAGATCCTGACGCATCGCGATGGATGCGCGTGGGTCTCCGCACTTCGGAGGCGGTCATGGACGTGCCAGATCAGGTCTCCGTCTCGGCGAGCGCACATCCGGTGGCCGAACCCGAGCTGCGCCGCACCTTCAGCCTCTGGTCGTCGTTCTCGTTCTCGCTGGCGTTCATCTCGCCGTGCGTGGCGCTGTACGGCGTGTACGACCTGTCGATCACGACCGCCGGGCCGTCCTTCTGGCTGAGCTTCCCGCTCATCTTCGTGGCGCAGTTCGTCATTGCCCTGGCCCTGGCCGAGCTCGTGTCCCGGTGGCCCATCGAGGGCTCGATCTACCAGTGGTCGCGCCGGGTGCTCGGGCCGCGCGGCGGATGGATCGGCGGCTGGGTCTATATCTGGACGCTGATCGTGTCCCTGGCCAGCGTGGCCACCGGGGCAGCCGGTTTCGCGGCCCGGGTCGTGGGCGTCACCCCGACCGGCTGGCAGCTGGCCGGCCTGACCATTGCTTTCCTTCTGCTCGGCACGGTGGTCAACGTCTCGGGCAGCCGCGCGCTGAAGGTTGTCATTACCGCGTCCATCATCGCCGAGACTCTGGGCACGATCGGCGTGGGCACGATTCTTTTTTTCCATCAGCACCAGCCGCTGTCGGTGCTCGGTCACGGCACCTCGGGATCTCTGAACGGCTCGTACCTATCGGGCCCGTTCCTGATCGCTATCGCGATCCTCGGGTACTCCTTCGTCGGCTTTGAGTCCGTCGGGTCTCTCGCCGAGGAAGTTCACTCGCCGCGGCGCACGGTGCCGAAGGCGCTCGTCTCATCGATGGTGTTCGTGGCCATCATCGTCAGCTTTGCCGGCCTGGCATTCATACTGGCCACCCCGAACATGACGGCCGTCCTTAACGGCAACGTCGCTGACCCCGTCTACAACACATTGACGTTCAACCTCGGCGGCACGGTGGCAAAGGCCAGCGAGGTTCTGTTCACGATCGCGTTTCTCGCGAGCTTCCTGGCCGTGCAAACCACGGCGTCTCGGATGATCTGGTCCTATGCCAGAGACAAGGCGATCCCCGGTTACACGGCCTTGTCCCGGTTGACGTCCGGGCAGAAGCAGCCGGCGGTCGCGCTTTTCCTTGCCACCGGGACCGCGGTGGTCATCGTCATCCTGGGCCAGGCGACGCCCAAGGTGTACGAGCTGCTGATCAATTTCAGTGCAGCCGGGTTCTTCGCGGCGTACCTGTTCCCGCTGACCGGCAGCATGTGGCAGCGGGTGAGCGGCCGCTGGACGGCCGGGCCGTTCACCCTCGGCCGCGCCGGGCTGGTCGTCACGATCGCGGCCACGCTGTTCGCGGCCCTGGAGTTCATCAACATCGCCTGGCCGCGCAGCGTGTACCCGCAGTGGTATCTGAACTGGGCCGTGTGGCTTGCCGTGGGCGTGCTGGCGGTGACCGGCGCGGTCATTTACTCCCTGCAGCGGCCGCATATCCAGCTAATCAGCGCGGCAGACCTCACCGAGGACGAGGGATAGACCGATCGGAGACCCGTGACCCACTGCCACCTCGTTCGCACGCCGCACACGCTTCTCGGAGCAGAGGCCTGCGACGATCTCGATCAGCTGACCGCGGACGTCGCGCTTTACGGAGTCCCATGGGACGGCGGCAGCCTGAGCATGCAGCTGTCGCCTGGCCAGCGTTTCGGGCCGGACGCCGTACGCAAGAACAACGTGACGCTATTCGGATGCGCCGCGGATGCCCGCATTATTGATCTCGAAACCGGGTCCGAGCGGCTGGCCGGGGTCCGGCTCTCCGACATCGGCGACGTTGACCTGCTGCCCGCCCTGGGCGTGACCGAGAACTTCGACCGGATCACGCACGTCGCCGAGGCGGTGGCCGCGCACGGTGCGCTTCCTGTCGCGGTCGGGGGAGACCATTCGATCAGCTTCCCGGCCGGCCGGGGAGCGATCGGGCGCTACGACACCGTGGACATCGTCCACTTCGACGCGCACGCCGATTTCGAAGATGAGATCGGCGGATCCAAGCTCACCCACGGCTCCAACCTGCGCAGGCTGTCAGAGCTGCCGAATGTCCGCAACATCACGGCGATCGGCCTCCGCCACGTCTGGCGCGAAACCTACGATCCGATGCTCGAGTATGGCGTCCGGTTCGCCTCGGCCAGGCGGCTGTACCGCGAGCCGCCCGCGGACGTGGTCCGGGCCCTCGTACCCAGCGCCTCGCACATCTACGTCTCCATCGACATAGACGTCCTGGACGCCCCGCTGGTACCCGGAACCTGCTTGCCGGAGCCGGGCGGCCTCACCTACAACATGCTGATCGAGGCGCTCGCCGCCGTGAGCGAACGAGGAAAGATCGTCGGAATTGATATAGTCGAAATCAACCCGATTAACGATGTGGGTATCGGATACAATATGGCCGCCCGCGTATCATCATGGGTGCTGTTCGAATTCTTGTCAGCAATTCGTGAGTCACAGAGATAATGTGAAAATCCTGCCATCTAACGTGCGCGCTAGACTTCTCCAACATGCCTGACGAACAGCTCGACCAGACCGACGCGGCCATCGTCGAGCAACTCTATGAGTCGCCCCGCATGGCTTTTCGTGAGATCGCCCGGAGGCTGGGCGTCTCCGAGGCCACGGTGCGGACACGGGTCCGCAGGCTGCAAGATACCCAGGTCCTCCGGTTCACGGCGTTCGTGGATCCGGCGGGCTTCGGCCACGGCGCCCTCGCCGTGGCGCTCGTGGACGTCGCCGCCGGGCAGCACGAGGCGGTGGTGAAGAAGCTCACCGAGTGGCCCGAGGTGGTGTACCTGTCCACCCTGTTCGGACGGCACAGCCTCCAACTGCAGCTCAGCGGCGAGACGGAGCAGCACCTGTGGCAACTGATTCAGGATCTGTCCGGCATCGAAGGGGTCACCGACGTGCAGGCACAGATCGAAGTCAAGGTGCACAAGATCCGGTACATCCCGCACACCCTGACGAGGCCCAGGCCGTAACCCGCAGCGAGCGGAGGCAGAATGCTCCTGACGCCGACCGAGCGCGACCGGCTGCTGCTGTTCCTGGCCGCTGAACTGGCGCGTGCCCGGCGCGGCCGGGGCCTGCGGCTCAACGCGCCCGAGGCGACGGCCCTGATTGCCGACGCCGTCTGCGAAGCGGCTCGTTCCGGGGCCCGCCTCGATGACGCCGTGGCGGCCGGCCGGGCCGTCCTAGGGCCTGAGGATGTCCTGCCGGGCGTGGCCGACATCGTGGATGAGGTCCGGGTGGAAGCGGTCTTCGACGACGGAACGCGGCTGGCCGTCGTCAGCAATCCGATAGGCGCGGCCGGCTCTCCGGACGGCCCGGGAGCCATCCTGACCGGGATCAGGCAGCCGCCGCTCCGGCACGACACGCTGGTCCGGGTGACGAACACCGCCACGGTGCCGATCAGCGTCACGTCGCACGTGCACTTCTTCGAGGTCAACTCGCGCCTGCGGTTCGACCGCGCCGCGGCTTACGGGCGCCGCCCGAACATCCCGGCCGGGTCAACGCTGCGGCTGGACCCGGGACAGACCAGGGACATCGGGCTGGTGCCGATTGGCGGAGATCGCGTCGTGATCGGGTTCGCCGGGCTGGTGGACGGGCCGCTGGACGCGCCGGGTGCGTTCGAGGAGGCCATGCGCCGCGCCGAGGCCTGCGGCTACCTCGGCGGGGAGGCGTCATGAGCCGCCGCGATGCTGACGGGCGCGGGCCTGCCGTCGGCGACCGGGTACGGCTCGCAGACACCGGTCTGGTCATCGAGGTTGAACACGACTCACAGCTGGCCGGCGACGAGTTCCTGGTCGGCTTCGGCAAGACGGCCCGCGACGGAATGCACCTGAAGGCCGCATCGGTCCGCGACACGTGCGATCTCGTGATCAGCAACGTGGTGATCATCGACGCCCTGTACGGCATCGGCCGAGCGTCGATCGGCATCCGTCAGGGACGCATCCACGCCATCGGGCGGGCGGGCAACCCCGACACGGTCGAGGGCGTCGACGTTGTGGTCGGCACCGGGACGGCCATCGTGCCGGGCGAAGGGCTGATCGCGACCGCCGGGGCGATCGACACCCACGTCCACCTGCTCAGCCCGCGGATCATGGAAGCCGCCCTCGCTTCCGGCGTGACCACGATCATCGGCCAGGAATTCGGCCCTGTCTGGGGCGTCGGCGTCAACTCACCGTGGGCCCTGCGCCACGCGTTCAATGCCTTCGACGCATGGCCCGTCAACATCGGGTTCCTCGCCCGCGGCTCCTCCTCGGATCCGGCCCCGCTGACGGAGGCACTGGTGCAGGGCGGCGCATGCGGCTTCAAGGTGCACGAGGACATGGGCGCACACGCCCGCGCCCTCGATACCGCGCTGCGCGTGGCGGACGACCATGACGTGCAAGTCGCGCTCCATACCGACGGTCTCAACGAGAGCCTGTCGGTCGAGGACACACTCGGCGTCCTCGACGGCCGCACCGTGCACGCCTTCCACATCGAGGGATGTGGCGGGGGCCATGTCCCCAACGTTCTCAGCCTGGCTGGCGTGGCGAACGTGATCGGGTCGTCCACCAACCCAACCCTGCCCTTCGGCCGGGACGCCATCGCCGAGCACTACCCCATGATTGTGTGCGTCCATGGGCTCAGCCCGGACGTGCCCGGTGATGCGCAGCTCGCTCGCGACCGCATCCGCTCTTCGACCATGGCCGCAGAGGATGTCCTGCATGATCTCGGCCTTATCCCCATCACATCCTCCGACGCCCAGGGCATGGGACGGGCCGGCGAGACCGTGCGCCGCACGTTCGCCCTGGCCGCGAAAATGAAGGCCGAGCGGGGTGCCGAGGCGGCGCACGACAACGACCGGGTGCTGCGCTACATAGCCAAGCTCACCATCAACCCGGCCATTGCGCACGGGCTCTCGCACGAGATCGGCGCGCTGACCCCCGGACGGCTCGCCGACATCGTGCTGTGGCACCCCAAGTACTTCGCGGCCAAACCCCAGCTCGTGCTCAAGTCGGGCTTTCCGGCCTATGGCGTCACCGGCGACCCCAACGCGTCCACCGACACCTGCGAGCCGCTGGTCCTCGGCCCGCAGTTCGGGGCGTACGGCGGCACGGCCGCCGATCTGTCGGTGGCCTTCGTCAGCAGCGCATCGGTGCAGGATGGAACGGACCAGATGCCGACCCGCAGACGCCGCGCCGCAGTGCGGGGCACCCGGAATATCGGACCCGCGGATATGATTTTCAACGATCGTCTGGGACAGGTGCAGGTCAACGCGTTGTCCGGCCAAGTCACACTGGACGGAGACCTCATCCAGTCGACGCCAGCCGAGTCCGTCGCCCTCAATCGCCTGTACTTCCTCTGATCCGAATCGGCGAGGCGCGCCTTTTATCAAGATCATCGGCGGAAGACCGATCGCAACCGGCTCAGTAGCGAGCCCGTCCGCAGGCCGGCCCGGAAGCCGAGCCGCCGGCTCGCCGCCGCGTCCGGGGCTGCCCCCGCTATCAGCCCGCCGACGATAAGCAGCGCACCTGGCAGGCCGACCGCGATGGCCTGCTGGGGGGTGATGACGTCGAGAGGCGCGCAGATCACGGCGGCGGCTACCAGGATGAGCCCCGCGATCACGCACCATGCCGCTCGCCTGGCCCGGCGCCGCCGGGGGCTGTCGTTCCCGGCGGGCTGCGGTGGTTCGGCGTCCATGGCACCTTCTCGGCGTCGGGTGAAGCGCTGTCTGGCATTTGGTAAGCCGGGGCCGCTGCCCGCGTACTGAATTAGCTGCCCTGCGCAAGAACGCAGGGAATCGTTCCGCTATTACGATTTGCTCGGCGTCCTGAATTGCTCCTGACAAGCAGCGGGTCCGGACTCTACACCGAGGGTGAGGATCGTCAGAGGCAACACGAGGCAACGACGACGATCGTTTATTGCCGTGGGTTTATCTCGCCGGCCTAAGTCACGCCTTAGTGCTTATATTTGGCAGGCCACTTCTCGCGCGAAGAAGATCGGCCTCGTGCCCGGAGTCGGCCGGCCTGACGTCGGCAGCGTAAAACGGGGGTTATGTCGGCTTGATCGGGCTTGTGCTGGGCGCCACCGTCATTAGATTCCCCGGGACGCGCCGGCGCACCAAGCTGTCGCCTTGCGTGCGCTCTTGTTTTCTCCGGGAGGATCGGCGACGGAGGTGCCTGCGCCCGCACATCAAGTGGATGACCTCATCGTAATAGGCGGCGGTTACTCCCGCCGCTGCATGGTCATTGCGCGACTATGGCCGTTCGGTAACGGTCCTGGAAGCGCGGGACAGGGCGGGCGGCCTAGACCACACAAGTCCCCGGCATCGGCTGGGTGGATAACGGCGGCCAGTGAACCTTTTCATCCTGATCTGGGGGTTCGCGCTGCGGTGACCGCCACGGTGGTATAGGACATGGTGAGGCTGCCGCCGATTGTGCCGATCGCGGCGCCGACGCCTTTCAGCACCGTCGCCAGCTTGTCTGGCGGGAGCAGGGTGAGGTGGCCGTGGGTGGGCAGCTGGTCCAGCCATTCGTCCCGGGTGTAGGTGCGTTCCCAGCCGAACTGCCACTGCTCGGGTTGGCTGAACTTGCCCGTCTGGCGGATCCCGTCGGCGATCTTGGTGAACAGCGCCTGGTAGGCGTCGAGGGCTTGCCTCAGCGACTGGAGGTTGGCCGGCGAGTCCGGTGCGACTTGCTGGTAGGCGGTGGCGAGGGCGTCCAGTACCTCGGGCGGGTACTGGAAGACGTGGTGGAACGGCGCGAGCAGGCCGCCGGGCCGCAGCACCCGTGCCGCCTTGGCTGCCCCGGCGAGGGGGTCCACCCAGTGCCAGGCCGTGCCGGCGATGACTGCGTCGAAGTCCCGGCCGGCGCTGTCCCAGGCTTCGAATGTCGCCACCTCGACCTCGATCCCGTTGCGCCGCGCAAAGGCGGCCATCCGGGCGTCGGGCTCGACGCCGAGCACGGTGCAGCCGGCCGCCTGGAACTGCCGAGCTTCGATGCCGGTGCCGGTCCCGACGTCCAGGACATGGGGACCGGGGCTGGCGGCCACGATCGCCTCCACCAGGGCATCGGGGTAGGGCGGCCGGGTGCGGTCGTAGCGTTCGGCGTCCTCACCGAACGACTCGGCTACCTGCCGGTTCTGGTGGAGCTCCGGGCCGGGGCTGACGTGGCCGGTTCGAGGGCTGGAAGGTTCGGCAGGCATACTGGCACCATACCGGCCGCTGCTTGATTCGTGCCACTTTTTGTGCCATGATTCGTGGCATGGTGGCAGCAATCGGCGAACTCATGAAGAGCGCGGTGGACGCGCGGCGGGTAGCCCAGAACGCGATCGCACTGGCCGTGCGCGAGGCCAGGGCCGCCGACTGGTCCTGGGACAAGATCTCAGCCGCCCTCGGCGGAACGCCGAATGGTGAGACACTGCGCCGCAACTTCGGCGGCGAGAAGGACACTGCGTCGTGAGGGGCGGCGCGGCTCCGCACAAGGCAGAGCGCGAGGAGCTGTTGCGCGAGCACTTCGCCACGCTCGCCGCGCTGTTCGACCCGGGCACGTTCTGCCGCATCACCCAGCTGGGAATCGGGCCTGGCTGGCAATGCTGGGAGGCCGGCGCGGGTGGCGGGACCGTCACGGCCTGGCTGGCGGAGCGGGTCGGCGATACCGGCCGTGTCGTGGCGACCGATGTGGATGTCTGGGCGCTGGCCTCCAGCCGCGGGGTCAACGTGGAGGTGCTGCGGCATGACGTGGGCGCGGAGGCAGCGCCAGGCAGCGGGTTTGACCTGGTGCACGCGCGCCTGGTGCTGGAGCATGTCTACGACTACGCGGCCGGGCTGGAAGCGATGGCCGGGGCGCTGCGTCCGGGCGGCTGGCTGCTGGCCGAAAGCGCCGACCCGCTGCTGCAGCCGCTGGCCTGCCCCGATGAGAGCGGCGCGGAGCAGGCGCTGGCCAACAAGTTGCGGCACGCGATCTGGGGAGTCGAAACGCACAGCGGCCAGAAGCGATTCGGCCGGATGCTGCCCCGGCTGCTGCGCGCTGCGGGACTCAGCGATGTGCAGGCCGAAATCCGCTTCCCGCTGGGCGGCCCGGACACGATCCGGCTGCAGCGCACGCTGATCGCGCGGCGTGGTGACCGGCTGCTAGATGCGGGACTGGTTACCCCGGAGGAGATCGATAAGCACCTCGCCGACCTCACCGCAGGCGGGCTGGACCTGGCCGCCTTCCCGGTGGTCTCCGCCTGGGGCCGCAAACCCAGCCGTTGACGAATCGGGCCCCGGGCGGGCGACCACATCAAGCGCCCCGGGTTGCAGATCGCGTAGCCCCGTGGAGCAGGTCTGCCATGCAGTGTGATCATCTTGGGATAGTCGCAAATATGCCCCGATCAGGTATGGCGTGCCGGCTTGGGCAAGGGCAGAGCCCCTGGTAGATGAGGCGATCGCCACGATCTTCATCATCTGCCGGGGGGCCCTGATGCTTTTCTGCCGTGCGGCGCTGCCGTTGTCGGCTCAGACCCTCACCTACACCGCCGGGGTGATCCGCCGTCACCGCACGCGGATCGGGTCGCCCTGGCGCAAGCCCGGTCCCCGGCAACAGGCCCTGCTGGCGCTGGCCTATCTGCGCAAGGGCGAGACGTTCGCCGAGCTAGCGGCCCTGCTGGCCGCCCGGTCCCCGAAGCTGCGCTAGGCCGTGCGGGAGGCGAAGAAACAGGCCGTTCTACTCCGGCAAGCACCGCCGCCACGGGATGAACCTGCGCGTCATCGCCAGCCCGGACAGCGAGATCTTGCGGGTGTCCGGCCCGCTACCTGGCGCTGTGCACGACCTGACCGCCGCCCGGATCTGGGGCATCGTGCGGGAACTGGCCGCCGCCGGGCTGATCGTGCTCGCAGACAAGGGCTACCACGGCGCCGGCGAC
>Ga0335072_10009527_pt1 | contig 14002 bp, 14 predicted proteins | sample Lox_Sample_21_FD_206725 | JGI IMG/M metagenome (GOLD analysis project Ga0335072, IMG submission 206725) | Soil microbial communities from Loxahatchee National Wildlife Refuge, Florida, United States - Lox_Sample_2.1 | ecosystem: Environmental > Terrestrial > Soil > Wetlands | place: USA...
GCGCTCATATCGATGATCAGCACCGACGAGCTGCGGCCGACTGCGGCGCGCAGTACCCAGCGGATCTCGTCGGCGTTAGTGACGTCGATCTCAGCGGGCATCGTGACGACAGCCCGCCCATCCTCCCAGCGAAGCTGGTCGTCTCCGCCGATCACGGCTGCGTGCCCGTCGGCCGGCACCGGACCATGAGAACGGCGATGTCGTCCGCCGCAGTTTCGCTGCCTACCAGGGCCCCCATCACCGCAGCGCAAGCGACTTCAGGCGGCTCGGCCGTTACCAGCTGGCAGAGCCGGGCCAGACCGTGGTCGATGAGCTGCCCTCGGCGCTCGATCAGACCGTCGGTGTAGAAGCAGAAAAGCGAGCCCGGCGCGATCTCCAGAGTGGCAGCCCGCCGGCGGGCGTGACGGGAGGCGCCAATCAGCAGGCCTGGCGGGATATCGGCGACCTCGGCGGCACGCCCTGGCGAGGCAATGACCGGCGGCAAGTGCCCGGCCGAGCAGACGCGCACCCGATCCAGGCCGGGATCGAACACCGCGCAGAGCACGGTAGCCAGAGCGCCGGGTTCGAAGTGCTGCATCTTCCGATCAAGCCGGGCAAGTACCTCGGCCGGGTCAGCGGTCTCCAGGGCGTAAGCGCGCAGCGCGCTGCGCATCCGTCCCATGATCACTGCGGCCGCGAGGCCAGAGCCGGTCACATCGCCGATCACCGCCCACAGATGCCCGGAAGGCACGCAGAACACGTCATACCAGTCGCCGCCCACCTTCCCTGCGCCAGGGACGTAACGGACGGCCATGTCGGCCGAAACGGCCTCCGGAAGCGCTGATGGAAGCAGGCTGCGCTGCAATGCCTCCGCTGCCATCCGGTCCTCCCGCGCCATCAGCGAGGCCAGCGCGGAGGCCGCCCGGTGCGCAGCCAGTTCCAGCAGTTCAAGCTCACCGCTCGTGAACTGACGCGGCGTCAGCGAACCCACATGCAGCACGCCGATGACCTTGCCGCTCGCGATCAGCGGCACGCCCATCAGGGCCCGGATGCCCTTCGTCAGCAGGATCGGATTAAGCACCGTCGAGTGGTCGACGCGATCGAGAATCACCGGCCGGTGCTCGGCGGCGATCCGGCCAGCGAAGCCGCGGCCCACCGGAATGCGCACGCCCTGTCGGACTTCCTCTTCCAGCCCGGCGGCCGCGGTGGCGATCAGGTGCCCGGACGTATAGTCGAGAAGCAGCACTGCGGCGGTGTCGGCCTGCAAGATAGCCCTCGTGCGCTCAAGCAGCTCAGTGAGCAGCTCCTGATCGTCAAGCCGGGCCAGAGCAGCATCCGTGATCGACTGGATGTCCCGCAGCCTGTCCTCCAGCGCAGCGCGACTCGCCGGCGCTGTCGCCCTGGCGCCTCCGAGCTGCACGGAACCACTCCCTCGGCCTGTCCGCTGCCACCTGTGCACAGCCTCATCGAGAGCTACCGCCACCCGGCCGGGCTTTGAATGGCACGATCCGTAGTGGACAGTAGCCTATCGATCGCTGCAGGTTGCCCGCGATTTGCCTACGTTGGGAGCTGAGGAGCCGGTGCGCTCGAGACCGCCTGAACCTTGGGCAGGTCAGCCGCTGAGCGCGCCGCCTGACGGGGCCGAGGTGCTCCGCTACGAGAGCAGCTTGAGCAGCGTCCGGAGTTTTACCGCTAGCCGGGCACGCCGCGCCGGCCTGCCGCCGGACCGAGTCGAGGACCTGGTTATCGCCATCGCCGAGCTGGCCGCGAACACGCTAGCCCATACGAGCGGGCATGGCGAAGTAACCTTCTGGGTCACCGCTGATGAGGTCGTTTGCCAGGTCCAGGACCAGGGTGAGATCAGCGATCCGCTGGCCGGCCAGGCCCGGCCGGCCCCGGATGCGCCCGGCGGCGGTCGCGGACTCTGGCTAGTGCGCGAAGTCTGCGATCATGTGGATATTCGCACTGGTCAGGCTGGCACTACCGTGCGCGTGCACATGCGCAGGGGCGCCGGACGCTAGCCGGGGAAGCGACCGTCACCAGTTGTACCAGCGGCGACGTCGCGGCGTGGCAGCGGTCTCACCTGCTCGCACGAGGAAGCCGAGAAGCCAGATGACCAGTGCCGCGAGCGCCAGCCACCACAGCACGTGGAGCACAAAACCCAGGCCGCCCAAGATCAAAACGATCAGCAGCGCTACCAGAATGATTGCCATCGGATGTCCTCTCGCTTAATGGGACTTATTCAGTACCCGCCCTGCGAGAGCCAAACGGGCTAGTCCGACGCCACGATCGTCTGCCGCTGGCGTCCGAGGCCGTCGATCTCCATAGTGACGACGTCGCCGGGTGCGAGATACGGGAAACGCCCGGACAGCGCCACACCCTCAGGCGTTCCGGTGCAGAGCAGGTCGCCGGGCATAAGCAGCATATGGTGGCTGAGGTGCACGATCAGTTCCTGCAGCGAGAAGATCAGATCGGCTGTCGAGGAATCCTGGCGAGGTTCATCGTTGACCCAGCTACGCAAGCGCAGGCCCGCAGGGTCGAGTTCATCAGCGGGCCGCATCGTCGGGCCGACCGGGCTGAAGGTCGCGGCGCACTTGCCCTTTGACCACTGGCCGCCGGAAATCTCGATCTGAAAGGCACGCTCGGAGACGTCATTGGCGATCGTGTAGCCGGCGACGTAGTCGAGCGCCTGGGCGGGGTCCTCAAGGTATCGGGGCGTGCGCTTGATCACCGCCGTCAGCTCGACCTCCCAGTCGGTCTTCGTCGAACCGCGCGGGATCACGACGTTGTCGTCCGGCCCGACCACGCACGCCGGGTGCTTGAGGAAGACGACCGGATAGCCGGGCGGCGCAGCGCCTGACTCGGCCGCGTGAGCCGCGTAGTTCATTCCGATGCAGACGACAGCCATCGGCCGGGCGACCGGCGGGCCGATGCGCTCGCCCCCGACCTCGACCGGTGCGAGCGCGCCCGCCGCCAGCGCCTCGCGTGCCCGGTCGATCCCGTCGGCAGCGAGGAACGCCCCGTCGAGGTCTCGGGTTAGCCCGGTCAGCGCGAACGTGTTGCCCGCCTCGTCGCGGACAGCGGGACTCTCGGCCCCCGCAGGGCCAAATCGGAACAGTTCCATTCGAACTCCTCAGCCGACGGTTAGCGAAACTTGCGAGTCCTGGCCGCCGATCCGCTGCGAGATCGCCTGAGCCGTGCCGCAGACCCCCGCGACGGCTCGCTTGATCAATGCGGACCTCTTGCGGACCTCCGGGATCGAGACGCTGATCGCAGCGCCGCTGAGTCCGCGCGGCCGCGGCACCGCTGCCGCGACGCAGAACACGCCCGGCGTGTACTCCGAGTTGTCGGTTGCGTACCCGACGGCACGTGTCTCGTGGATCGCTGCCAGCAGCCTCGGCAGGGAGTCAATCGTGCGCGGCGTGTAGTTGGTGAACTCGATCTCAGCAAAACGCCTGCGGAGCTCGTCATCGTCGAGCTGGCTGAGCAGGGCTTTGCCGATCCCGGTCGCGTAGGCCGGTAGTCGCGCGCCGACGTGCGAGGCAAGTCGCAGTTGCTGGTCCGGGTCGACCTTCGCGATGTAGACGTTGTCGGTGCCGTCGAGCGTGGCCAGCTGCACGGTCTCGTTGAGCTCGTCGCGCAGCGCCTCCATGTACGGCAGGGCCACCTTCTCCAGATCGCTGACGGCGACGTAGCTTTGGCCGGCCTGCCAGAGCCTGATGCCGACGCGGAAACGACGCGTGTCCGGATCCTGCTCGAGGAAACCGCGGTTGGCCATCGTCACCAGCAGTACGTAGGCACTGCTCTTGGGCAGGTTGAGCGCCGTCTGAATCTCGGCCAGCGTCAGCCCGTCGCGGTGCTGCGTGAGCAGGTCGAGTATGGCCAGGGTCCGGTCGGCAGACTTGACGACGCCGCTGTTGATCGTGCTCACGGCGACAGCCTTCCCCTCTCGCGAACGAGCTTGCGCAGCTCGGCTTTGCGGATCTTGCCCGACGCGGTCTTTGGCAGCGGGCCGAACTCGACGTGGTCGGGAACCTTGAAGTGCGCAAGCCTGTCCCGCATCCAGCCGCGCAGCGCCGGCGCGTCCAGATCGGCCCCGTCTCGAAGCGTCACCAGTGCCGCGGGGCGCTCACCCCAGTGCTCGTCCGGAACGGCCACGACCGCGGACTCGAGCACCGCCGGATGCTCGGCGAGCACAGCTTCCACCTCCACCGACGAAATGTTCTCGCCGCCGGAAATGATCACGTCCTTGGCGCGGTCGCGGATCTCCAGGTAGCCGTCCGGATGCAGCACCCCGAGGTCCCCGGTCCGGAACCAGCCGTCGGGAGCGGCCGCCCGCGTGGCCTCCTCGTCGCGGTAGTAGCCGAGCATAAGGTTGTTGCCGCGCATCGCAACTTCACCGACCGTGACGCCGTCGGCGGGAACGTCGCGGCTTTGCTCATCGACGACTCGGATCCGGCACCCGATCAGGTTCGGCACCCCCTGCCGTGCACGCAACCGGGCCTGTTCGTCTTCTTGGAGTGCGTCCCACTCCGGCTGCCATTCGCAGATCGCCGCAGGGCCGAAGGTCTCCGTCAGCCCGTACAGGTGGGTGGTGTCCAGACCTGCGTCAGCGCATCGCTCGAGCAATGCCGGCGAGGGCGGGGCCCCGCCGACCGCGACACGGATGCGCGGACCGCCGCGAATAGCGGCGCCGGGCGCGGCGAGCAGCGAGGACAGCACTGTCGGCGCGCCGCAGAAGCTCGTCACCCGCTCATCGGCAATCAGCTGCCAGACCAGCTCAGGATCGACGCGGGGTACGCACACGTGCGTTCCGCCGGCAGCCGTGACTGCCCAGGTGAAGCACCACCCGTTGCAGTGGAACATCGGCAGGGTCCACAGGTACACGGACTCGCTGCTCAGCCCGAACTGGTTGACCATCGCCAGCGACTGCAGGTAGGCACCGCGATGGTGGTACAGGACGCCTTTGGGCCTGCCGGTCGTGCCGCTCGTGTAGTTCAGCGAGATCGGCCCGCACTCGTCCTCGACGGGAACGACGGTCGGCTCTGCGCCGGCAAGCAGCCGCTCGTATTCGGCGCCTCCGTCGACCAGCCGCACGTCCGGCACCGCTTCGCTGATCTCTCGGGCGAGCCCGCCGAGCTCCGGGTCGTGCAGCATCAGCCGGCAGCCGGAATGCTCGACAATGTAACGTAGCTCGGCGGCAGTCAGCCGCGTGTTCAGTGTCACCAGGATCGCTCCGGCGTACGGGCTGCCGTAGTGGGCTTCGAGCGCCAGATGACCGTTGGGCGCGAGCACGGCCACCCGGTCGCCTGGTCTGACCCCGGCGCCGACGAGCATCCCGGCCTGCGCCCGGCAGCGCCGTGCGAACTCCGCGTACGTCAGCCGGAGCTGACCGTCGACTATCGCCAGACGGTCTGCGTGCACGCAGGCGGACCGGTCAAGGAATGCCGTCGGGGAGAGTGGCTCGAAGCTCAGGCTCATGGTTGCGAGCCTGGCACGGGAACGACGACGCCATCGGGGAACTGCTCTAGCTGGACCGGATCGTAGAGCGTCAACGGGATGTCAGAGACGCGCCGGACGCGCTCGAATACTGCCTGCGCTTCGTAGATGTTCTCGCAGATGCCGATCGGGTGGTTGTTAGCGAGGTTGCGTCGGAGGAAGTACGAATCAGTCACTGTCACGACTCCCGCGGGCGTATCGACCTCCACGGCAATCGAGGCCCGATGGTGCGCGCCGGCCCACCAGGTGCGGATCCCCGGCACGATCGTGTCCTCGTCAGCCAGCAGCCGCACGCGGTCCCAGGCATCATGCGTGAGGTAGCGCAGCACCTCCGGCGGCAGTGACGACCAGCGATCGTCGTGGGGATGCGAATGGGTGCGGTGAAAGTGAACCCAGCCCCGATCGGCGATGCAGATCTGGGCGGAGGTGAAGAGGGGCACATTGGATGTGGTGTATAGCTGCAGCGGTGTCAGGACCAGGTGCGTGATGTCCGTCGGCGCCAGGCCGAGGGCAGCAAGCTGGTCCGGCATCCACTGGCCGGGCGAGCGGCGCATCGCTGCCCGCTCGCCCAGGAAAGTGGCCCATTGTGAGTTCATAGCGGTCAGGTCCTGCGCCGGGCCGCTCGAGACGAGCACATTGCAGGAGCCGCCCTGAATCAGCACGGCCTGGAACGCCAGCCGTTGCCAGCGATCCCAGTCCGACATCCAGTAAGCCTCCGGGCCCGGTACATCGCCGTCACCGAGATGTAGCAATCGAACGCCGAACAAATCCGTTCCTCTCACGTTGGCCATCACGCTCAGGGGTGCAGCAACGCCTTAACGACGTCCTGGCGGCCGTTCATCAGCTCGGTGAACACTTGTACGCCCTCATCGAGTTCGAAAGACGTTGCCCAGTCCAGCTGCACCCGGTCCGCGAGATCCACCGCCTCCTTGAACTCCGACTGCGTGTAGCAGTACGACCCCAGGATCTGCTTCTCGTCACGGATCAGTATCTGGCCGTCGATGCTCGTCTCGCGACCAAGCAGGCCTACCCATACTGCGGTGCCGCCGGCTCGTAGCCGCTCCATCGACAGCCGCCGCGTCTCATCGGCACCGACGGCGTCGACGATGACGTCGAACTCCCCCTCGAGCGTGGGGCCAGTTGCGGTGGCGCCGAGCTGGCCGGCGACTGCCAGACGACTGTCGGCCAGGTCGCAGATCGTCACGTCGTCGCTGCGAGTGCAAGCCACGAGCAGTGACACCAGGCCGATCGTCCCGGCGCCGATGATCGCGATACGCGCACCCTCGCGCGGCTGGGCAAGGTTCAGGGCATGCACGGCGTTGGCGAGCGGCTCGATCAGTGCCGCGGTCTCGAAGGACATGTCCGCGGGCAGCTGCCGTACCGCTCCCTCAGGCACGCTGACGTATTCCGCGAAGGCGCCGGGCCGCTGAATGCCCACGATCTGGCGGTGCCGGCACAGGTGCTCGCGACCGTGCACGCACTGATCGCAGTTGCCGCAGCTGAGCAGCGGGTTGACAACGACGCGATCCCCGGCGGCTGTGGTCCCGGCGAACTCATGGCCCATGATCAGCGGCGGGCGCCGGAAGTCGGCACTGCGGATCCCGTGCAACTCGCTGCCGCAGATCCCGACGGCGCCGACTGCAATGAGCAGCTCGCCGTCGTCAGGCTCCGGCACCGGAACTTCCTGCAGCTCGACCGTGCCGGGCTTGGTGAAGACCATCGCGCGCATCTTCACTGGTCCCCCGCCAGCAGGTCCCGCAGGATCTCGGCGGCCCGTCGCTGGAGCTGGGGTAGCGACACCGTTGACAGGTAGGCGATATGTGGTGTCACCAGCACGCGGGCATGGTCGGCAAGCCGAGCCGAAACGTCAGCGGGCGGCTCGCTGGCTAGTACGTCGAGCGAGGCGAAGCCGATCTCGCCGTCGTCAAGTGCCGCCAGCAGCGCGGGCTCGTCGATGAGCGCGCCACGGGCGGTGTTGACAAGGTGTCCGCCAGGGCCGAGCGCCCGTAGCACCGCGCCATCGACGATGCGGTGCGTCTGCGCCGCCGAGGGCATGTGCAGGGTCAGGTGGTTGACGGCGCCCGCCAGCTCGGGCAAGGTGTCATGCCCGGTGACCCCGTCCGGCAGCTCGCCGACATACGGATCCCACACGTGCACGGGGAAGCCGAGCTTTGCGGCACGCTGAGCTACCTCGCGCCCGATCCGCCCGAACCCGGCGATCCCGACGGGATCTGCTCCCGGCGGCAGCGGCGCGGCGATCCCGGCGGTGCTCCAGCCGCTTGCGGCCACCTGTCGCGATGCCACGGTCAGCCGTCGGTTGTGGGCATAGATGGCGGCGACGGCGTGGTCGGAGACCTCCGCCAGGCAATAGTCGTCGACGTTGCTGACGGTGACCCCGCGCGCGGCGGCCGCAGCCAGGTCGATGTTGTCAAGCCCGATCCCGTAACGGACGATCGCGCGGAGCCGCGGCAAGCCCGCCAGCACTCGCTCGGTGATGGGCGCCCACTGGACCAGCAGGCCATCAGCGGTTCTGGCCGCGTCAAGCACGGCGTCCTCGGTGGTGACGCCGCAGATGGTCAGCTTGTAGCCGTCTCCGAACACGGCGCGCTCGTGAGAGCCGTCGCCGAGGTTGCTGTCGGTGATGACGATGTGTGTGCTCAATTCTCCACTCTCGGGTCGGCGATTTACGGGTGTCGTCTGACGGAAGCTCATGCGGTGCCCGCGAACGAAGAGTTGTCGCCCAGCCCTTCCGGTCCCATCGCCAGGTAGCCGCCGTCAACCGGAAGCTCTGCGCCAGTGATGAAGCTGGCGTCGGTCGAGCAGAGGAACGCGACCGCCCGGGCCACCTCCTGCGGCTCGCCCAGCCGGCGGAGCAGATGGAATCGGCCCCAGACAGGCTCCCACCGCTCTCGATCCCCGCCCGCCGCTCGGCTCACCTCCGGTGTCCAGATCCAGCCAGGGCTGACGACGTTCACGCGGATCCCGTGCGGCGCGAGGTCCATCGCCATGCACTTGGTCAGGGTGACGATCGCGCCCTTGGTGGCGTTGTAGGTCCATCGAGACGGCTGCGCGATATGCGCGGAGATACTGGCCGTGTTCACCACTGCTGCTGCGTCGGCGCGGGCCAGCAACGGCACCGCAGCCTGCACGACGTTGCTGATTCCGCGGACGTTGACACCAAGTACGAGATCCCAGTCGGCCGTATCGACTTCTAGCCCACGGGCGAGGAAGCTGGCCGCGCAGTTGACGGCGAAGTCGAGCCGGCCGTGGGCCGACTCGATCCTCGCCATCACCGCGGCGATCCCGTCCCGGTCGGCCACGTCGACCGGTTCAGCTGTGGCCCCGCCACCCGCAGTGATGATCTGCTCGACATTGCGGGCAAGCCCGGCCGCGTCGAGGTCGACGCCGACGATGTGCACTCCGCGCGCCGCGAGCTCGGCGGCGACCGCCGCTCCGATCCCCGACGCCGCTCCGGTGACGACCCCGACACGGCCTTGCCACTGCATAGTTGCTAACTCCCCTTACTGTTGCTCATCCAGGACCGGTGAACAGCTACTTCGACAGCCACTCAAGGCCGACGGACGGCACGTAGTACCGCAGTCGCGAAGGCTGCGAGTAGTCCACCCCGTGCACGTTCTTGCCGAGGATGAACCCGATCGGGCCGCTCGTCGTCCACACCCACGGCAGCTGCTGAGTGAGGATCAGGTCGGCCTTATCCCAGTCAGCCTTTTGCGCGTTGAAAGTGGTCGCCTGGCGGCCGGCATCCGCGGCGGCGTCGAACGCTGCGTCTTTGAAACCGCCGGTGTTGAGGTCGCCCGTCGAGTAGAAGAAGCGGTACGGCAGCTCGTCCGGAGTCGCGAACGGCGCCATCGTCCAGCAGATGGCCTGGTACTTCTTGGCGAAGTAGTCGCTGACCCAGGAGGTGGTCTCCTCTTCGTCGACTTGAACGTTGAACCCGGCCTGCTTGAGCTGCTGGATGATCACGTCAGTTGCGGGGCGCTGGTTGTTGCAGGTGTAGGTGAAGGTCGGTGCCTTACCGGTCTGCTTCGTGTACGCCTTGATCAGCGCCTTCGCTCCGGCCAGGTTGTAGGCCGGGTCAGAGGCGGAGTCGTGGAAGGGGTTGCCAGGCGGGAAGAGGTTGACAGCCGGGTGCCCGAGGCCGTTGGTGGTCAGCGATGCGATCTGCTGACGGTTGAGCGCCATTGACAACGCCTTGCGCATCGCGAGGTCGTTGAAGGGCGGCTCGGCAAGATTCAGGACGATCGAGTCCTGGTTGTCGTTGGAGTCGCCCATCACCGTCTGCACAGAGCTGTTGTGCTGAGCGTCGGACAGGACCGTCGGATCGGCCGTGCCCATGATGTCGAGATTCCCGGACTGCACGGCTTGATAGGCAGTCTCGTCACTGGAGATGTTCTCGATCACGACCTTGTTCGCGTACACCGGCTGGGACTTGTTCCAGTAGTCGGGGTTGCGAACGAGGGTGATGTTGCCGTTCGGTGTCCACGACTGCAGCTTGAACGGGCCCACGCCAGCCGCATGAGCGGTGTAGTTCTTCCCCCACTTTTTGAGCGCGGTCGGAGAGGCGATGTAGCCGGCCGTGCCGGATCCGTCGTACGCGAACACGTCCGGGAAGTCCGCATAGGGCGTCTTCATGTGGAAGACCACGGTTGTCGCGTTCGGCGCGGACACCGACGAGACGGAACTCAGCAGCGCGGCGGCACTCGAAGTCGGCGCCATGTCGCGCTGCATGTTGTAGACGACCGCGGCCGCGTTGAACGCGGTGCCGTCGCTGAAGTCCACGCCGCTCGGCAGGGTCATCGTCCAGGTCAGGCCGTTGGCGCTAGCAACCATCGACTTGGCGATGTTCGGCTGAGCCGGCTCACCCAACTTCGGGATGAACATGAGCGAGTCGTAGATCGCGTCGCCGACCAGCGCCATCCCGTTCGCGGAGCCAGCGGCCGGGTCCAGGGTCGGAATCGGGGCCGAAGCCGCCACGGTCAGGGTGCCGCCCTTCTGCGGCGTGCCGGCCGAAGTCGCGCCGGCCCCGGTACTACTCGAGCCGCTGCCCGAGCTGCTGCCCGAGCCGCATGCGGCGGCCACGAGGGCGACGACGGCTACGGAGGCGACGGTGATCGACCCGCGCAGCAAGCGCGAGCGCCGTGGCGCCCGCCCGATCAGTTGTTCCTGCTCCTCGGCTGGGAGGGCTGTTTTGGACATGCGACTCTCCTCTGACCTGATGACGGCGTTAACTGGTGTCGCTATCTGGGCTAGGACTTCTTGGTTTCAGCCGACGCTGACTGGATGGGAAGCCTCCGGCGTCCCGCTGGCCAGCGGGTGGTAGCAAGCCACCTCGTGACCCGCGCCGACCTCCTCAAGCTGAGGGGGGCTGGTGGAACACTCCCCCGTGACACGTGGGCACACCGCGGCGAACCGGCAGCCTGGCAGCTCCCGTCCGTCGACGTCCTCGGAGGCCTCCACCATCTGTAGCCGCGGCGTCACCACGGGGCCGGCCGGGTCGGCGGGCTCGCAGTCGTGGAGGATCGCCGTATACGGATGGCGGGCGTCGCGGGCGATTGCCAGCGTCGGCCCCTGCTCGGTGATGCGGCCTGCGTACATCACCGCTGTCCGGTCGCATAGAGCAGCGACGACGCTGAGGTCATGGGAGATAAACAGCATCGCGATGCCCAGCTCCCGGCGCAGCTCTGCCAGCAGCTCGATGATCTGTGCCTGGATCGAGACGTCCAGCGCAGACACCGGCTCGTCGCAGATCAGGGCCTCCGGGCGCAGGATCGTGGCTCGGGCGATCGCGGCCCGCTGGCACTGGCCGCCGGAAACCTCACGCGGTCTCAGCCGGGAGACGTGCTCGCTAAGGCCGACCCGGTCGAGCTCGGCCAGGGCGAGCCGCTCGCGTTCGGCGCGGTTGCCCTGCCCGCGGACGCGCAGCGGCTCGGCGACCGAGTCGAGCAGCGAGCGCTTAGGGTTGAACGACGCGACCGGGTTCTGGAAGATGGCCTGCACGCAGGCGCGCAGCGGCTGCGGGTTCTGACCCACCGGCGAACCGTGCAGCAGCAACGTGCCCGCCGACAGCGGCAGCAGCCCGAGCAGCGCCCGGGCGGTCGTCGACTTGCCGCAACCCGATTCGCCGACGAGTCCGAGGATCTCCTCGCGGTGAAGGGCCAGCGAGACGTCGGTGACCAGTTCCAGCGGAGGCCCGCTGGCGCTCCGGACCGACACCGAGCCGCCGCGGAGCTCCAGGACCGGATCGTTGCTCATCGCGTCGCACCGCTCTTCATTGATGTCGCGGCGCTCGAGTCCGGGCCGGAGGCAGGGTGCCAGCAGGCATAGCGCCGGAGCGGCTCGCCGGCCACTTCGACCAGATCCGGCGCGGCCGCCCGGCAGTCCTCCAGCGCGAACTCGCAACGGGGCGCGAACCGGCAGCCCGGTGACGGGTTGAGCAGATTCGGCGGCAGCCCCGGGATCGCCTTCGGCAGGCTCTGGGTGCTGCCTGCGCTTGTCGGCATCGCGCCGAGCAGCGCCTGCGTGTAGCGCATCATCGGCGTGGAGAACACGCTCCGGACCGGGCCGACTTCGGCGAGCCGACCGCCATACATGACCGCCACGCGATCTGTATGGTTGCTCACCACGCGCAGATCGTGGCTGACCAGGATCAGCCCGATCTGGAACTCCGAGCAAAGGTCGTCGAACAGGTCAAGGATCCTGGCCTGGACAGTCACGTCGAGCGCGGTCGTCGGTTCATCGGCGATTAGCAGCTTGGGTCGGCACGCCATGGCGATCGCGATCATCACCCGCTGCCGCATGCCGCCCGACAGCTCCCCGGCACGCGCCCGTGCGCGCTTGGCCGCCAGCGGGATCCCGACGAGCTCGAGCAGCTCGATGGCGCGCGCCTGCGCATCCTTCCTGGAGACCGATGGATCGCGCCGGACGGCCTCGGCGACCTGGTCACCGATCCGCGTGATCGGGTGCAAGGCATTCAGCGGATCCTGGAATACCATCGCCACCCGGCGACCCCACAGATCGCGCCGGCGGCGCTCGCTCAGCTCCAGTACCGGCACGCCGTCGAGCACGACCTGGCCGCTGACACGCGCGGAGTCCGCTCGCGTCAGGCCCATTACCGTGCGTGACAGCACGCTCTTGCCCGAGCCAGATTCGCCGACGAGGCCGAGCCGTTCGCCCGGCGCCAGATCCAGGCTGACGTGATCCACCGCTCGGACGACGCCGGCCCGTGCCGGAAAGTCGACTGCTAGATCCCTGATGCTCAGCAGCGATTCGCTCATCGGATCACCTGCTGCTCTGCCAGGAACTTGTCCGCCAGCAGGTTCAGGCTGAGGATCGTCAGCAGCAGGAAGGCACCAGGGACGATGATCATCTGCGGTCCGTTGGTGAGATAGTCCTGCCCGGCGCTGATCATGCTCCCCCAGGTCGGCTGGGGCGGCGGGACTCCGAGCCCGAGGAACGCCAGGCCGCTTTCGATCAGGATCGCGTTGCCGACGCTCACCAGGGCGAAGGAGACCATCGACTCTGCGATGTTCGGCAGGACGTCGCGTCGCAGGATCGCCGCCATCGGCGTGCCGATCACGCGGCTGGCCTCGACGTATTCGCGTTCCAGCACGGATGCCGTCTGCGCCTTTGCGAGCCGCACGAATACCGGCGTCATCGGCACGGTGATGGCGATCATCACGCTGGTGAATGAGGCGCCGATGAACGCCGACAGCGTCAGCGCCAGGATCAGGCCGGGAAACGCGAGGATCACGTCGACGATGAACGTGGCGGTGGCGCTGAAGACGCCGCGCCGGTAGGCCGCCGTCATCCCGATCGGGATGCCGATCGCGGCGGCGATCGCGACCGAGCCGAACCCGATGGCCAGGGACACGTGTGCCCCTGACAGCGCCCGGGCCAGCAAATCCCGGCCAAGGTTGTCGGTGCCCAGCAGGTGGCTGGAGGACGGACCGGCCAGAGGCTTGGTGCCCAGCGCCTGTGCGTTCAGGTTCAGTGCCGTCGGCAGCACGAGCATGGCGATGATCAGGATCGCCAGCCAGGCGACCGAGAGGATCTCGGTGAACCGCCAGCGTGAGCGGCGGCCGCTGGCTCCTGGCGCGGCAGTCCCGGCACCGATCAGCTCGGCCGCCGGGACAGCCATGGCGGTCTGCCTGTCGATGCTCATGCCGGGCTCCCGACGAGCCGGGTGCGGGCGCTGCGCAGCCGCGGATCGATCAGCGTGTAGCTGATGTCAACCAGCGTGTTGACGACCACGAAGAACGCGGCCATCACCAGCACGATGCCCTGTACCTCGACGTAATCCCGGTTGCTCACGGCATTGACCAGCTCGGCCCCGAGGCCCGGCAGCGCGAAGAGCGTCTCGATGATGACCGCTGCACCGAGCAGCGTGCCGAGCATCGCGCCCACGGATGTTGTCAGTCCCAGCAGGCTCGGCCGCAGCGCGTGCCGGAGGGCCGCCCTCGCCGGCGAGATGCCCTTAGCGCGCGCGACAGCCATGAACTCGGTG
>Ga0335072_10009528_pt1 | contig 14001 bp, 14 predicted proteins | sample Lox_Sample_21_FD_206725 | JGI IMG/M metagenome (GOLD analysis project Ga0335072, IMG submission 206725) | Soil microbial communities from Loxahatchee National Wildlife Refuge, Florida, United States - Lox_Sample_2.1 | ecosystem: Environmental > Terrestrial > Soil > Wetlands | place: USA...
ACGCGGTGCAGCTGCTCGGCGGGTACGGCTACGTCAGCGATTACCCGGTGGAGCGGATGATGCGCGACGCGAAGATCACCCAGATCTACGAGGGCACCAACCAGATCCAGCGCGTCGTCATGGCCCGCCAGCTCCTGAAGGGCTGACAAATGCCGTATGACGTGCTGCTATACCGATTGGTTGAGTCGTGAGCAGGCCGACTGACCCCTGAGCCGGCGGCTCGCTGTCGTATCCCGGTTGTCCGATTGATGCCCGTCATTTCCGTCGTTTCAGGCCGCGTGCTGAATCGGTGCTGACCCACGCGGCCCCAAGCGGTGACCTCAGAGGGGGAGCCCGAGCTGCTTGGACAGCTTCTTGACCGTTCGGTCGTAGCTCCCCGTTCTCGGATCGAGAACCCAGATGTCGTCGAGGAATGGCCGGAATCCGACCGATTTCCATGTTCGGCGCACTGTCGTCATTGCTTTGCGGAAGACGACCTTATCCTGCTTCTGGTCCTCGTCAAGATCGATTGGGAATGGCTTGAGTGCCACGACTTGAGGGTCACTACAAAGCCATTGCAGCAGACGGATGGTCAGGAGCCGGCCGACGCCGCCGCAGCCCCGCCACGCTGGCGCAAGCCGCACTCGATCGACGATGACGACCTGGGTGCCACCAGGCTCTAGTAAGTTCTCGAGTTCCTCAACGAGTTCGAGTTCGCCATAACGCCCGCGTTGGCCGAACATCGGTATGAAGTTGGCGTAGTCCTCGCTCCGGGCGTCGAGCGCGTCGTAGATGTCTTGAACTCGCCAGAGATCAATCACTAGCCCGTTGGCCTGCAGAATCGTCACCTTCAGCCCTCCATCGCCGATGGTTTCAGTCGATAGGGCTACGCTGTTCTGCTTGCGCCTTTCGGGATTGAGATCATCTCCGTCATCTCCATTAAACGGCCACTCTGATATGGAGGCCGAGCCGTACCAGTCCATCGTGCCGGGGTCGTCGATGTCACTGCCTACTAGAGCAGCTTCGCCGCCTACTGTGAATCGGATGCTGCTTAGGTCGCCCGGCGGTATCTTGGCAGGGTCTTTCCGTCGCGTGCCTTCTGGGCTCATAAGGTAACGCTATGCAAACTCTGACGGCTGCGTGGCAAGTTGACTACGAACAGCCCAAACGGGTTGAGCCAGCCTAGATGGGAACCCAGCCAGGTCTACCGACTTCTGCGGCGTGCCGCCTTGGCTGCTTTCCGACGGTTCTTGCTAGTTTGTTCGTTCTGCCGAGTGTTGTCGGCCGGACGTGAGGCGGAACTGGCCATGAGTATGGCCTTGGCGGTTCTCTCCGCACTAGCCTCATCATCGAGAAGGTATGACGGACTTGGCTGAGCGCCGCCGGACTCCCGGGCGATCTCGCCGGTCAGTTCGTCGATGAGCTCTATGCCCTCGCTGTATTCGAGGAGTTCGACAGGCTGACCACAGCAGATCTCCAGCCCACGGGCAGTTAGCTGGTAGGAGTAGCTCTCGTAACCCGACGACGGCTCCAGTGGAGCCCCGGGGATCGCCCTTGGGCAAAGTCTCGGGTCCTACTCTCGTTTCGATCTTCCGGCGTGCTCCGGGCGAGGTGAGATGAGGACGTATTACGGCGCTGTAGATCATGCATGAACGGTGTCCGGGCCCCTCGGTGGCTGGCGCGAGGTTGAAGTATCTTTTTCCGGTATATAAGGCCAGCTCTATATTTCCGACCAAGCCGCCATCCACCACGCGATAAACCGGACCGGGCGGGATCTTCGTACCGCAGACGGTACATCTGTGTCCGCAAGGCAGATGAGAGTCCGGAAAGCACTCTGCTGAGCGAACAGTGCCCTGCCGTCCGACCATGGGCTAATCGCAGGAACGGGGTACCCGCGGACATCACGCGGTCGAGCAGCAACGGTCGATGGCATGGGAATATCGGCAGGGCGCGTCACCAAGAGACGTGATTCTTACACAACTTTCCGTCGAACTGGCATCGTTTCGTTGCGATTGTTGCCGTTGTGCTACGCGGCTGGCCGCGGTCGGCGTTCTGCGCGGTGCTGACCACGGCATTGGTTAGGCAACGCTGGCAGGAGAGGCACGTCAGAACAAGGCCACCTGGTCGTGTCTTGTCGGCTGGTCGTGGGCGAGCACCGGCTGGGTGGGGAGCTTCTCGTTGATGCGCCACTTGGGCGGGAAGAACAGCCGGATCGGCTCGGGGGTCGGGGTGAACCGGGCCTTGATCCGCTTGCGGGCGCTGGCCAGCTCGGGGGCGGCTTCGCGGCAGTACTTGTCGGTTTCGCAGAACAAGCCCTGGCAGTCGATGGCGTGCAGCGGCCGTCCCCACAGTCCGCCGAACGGCAGGCCTAGGCGGGCGAACTCTTTGTCTTGCCGATCGGTCATCCACAGCACGATCTCGGCGGGCGTGTAGTCGCCTAAGTTCTCGAAACACTTCCTGATACCGCGCAGCGCTCCCGGCCCGGCCTGGGTGAACTCGTTCTCACTGAATCCGATCAGTGCGGAGTAGTTCAGGTCGATGGTGATCTGGTAGGACATGAAGTCGCCCATCAGCGGGTAGGTGTGCAGCAGCTCATACACCTCGCGCAGCGACGTCGCCTCCAGCAGCTTCGTGCCAAGCTGGTCGTGCAGGAACATGTGCCGGAACAGCTCGACGTGGTTGCGGTGTTTGGCGGACTGGCCGTAGGCGTCACTGGCACACAAGATGAAGGCCCCGGTGTATAGGCCGCCGTTACGCTGCCGGGCCTGGTCCAGCGCGCTGGTCAACGAGCCGTCCGCCAGGTCGTCCAGCATCGGGTAGCGGCCGAGGATGTCGCGGACCGTTTGCCAGGTGGCTGTCTTGCTGAAGGTGCGGAAGGCGACGATCTGAAACAGCCGATCCTCCGGCGTGCAGGGCTCGTCGTGGTAGCACACGTCCCGGATCATGTACTGCGAGACGCGGTCGGCGGCGCGGAATACGTTGCAGAACTTGAACTCGCGCAGGATCGGGTCCTCGGTCCATGGCCCCGGTTCGCCCGCGACGCGGCGGGTGAACATGCGCTGGCGCTCGGAGGCGAAGTACCAATACAGGTCGTAGATCCGCGGCCGAGGCACGGGCGGGCGTTTCACCGGCCCGACCCCTGGCGGTAGAAGACGCCGGTTCCGTGCAGGTTGAAGTAGCGGAGGTCGTCCAGCAGCACGCGCCCGGCGATCCGCTCTCCGAGCGTGTAGCGATACCGGCTGGTGCCGGTGAAGTGGTCGAAGACAATCGCGCCACCCGGCACTGTGCGCTCCCGCGCCACTTCCAGGGCCGCCTTCGCGGGGGTGTAGTTGTCGGTGTCGATGAAGGTGAGCACGAGGTCTTCCCTTTCCAGCCGACCGCACGTTTCGGCAATGTCCCCGGCGATGATCTCGATGTCTCGCCCGTCAAGATAGCGCCGGACGGCGGGCAGGTCTGTGAAGACGCAATCGGGGTGGTCGTACATGTCGAGCGGCGAGCGGCGGGGCGGGAACCCGCCGAAGGTGTCGAACCCGATGACTGGCCAGTTCGCGCCGAGCCGTTCGATCACCTTCGACAGGAACATGGTGGTGCCGCCCTTGAACATGCCGAACTCGGCCACCACTCCGGCCAGGCCGAGCCGAGCGGCGTTGGCCAGGCACTGGTATAGGTGGGCCAGCGAGTGGGGGTAGCCGTTGGCCAGCGACGGCACGAGGAGCTGCGCCTGCTCCTGGTCGAATACCGGGTCGCGGAAGCCCAGATGCCCGTACCCGGCGACGATCACCTTCGGCGTGCCGCTTATGTACGGCAGAGCCGCGCATAGCAGGTTTTCTTTCTCCGCGTCGGCGGCGACCACCAGCACACCGCACGTCGCCTCGCTTAGCGCATCGAACGGCCGCACAGGCACCGTCAGCTTGGGGCAGGCATCATCCGCCTTCGGCGCGTAGATGCCCTCCACGGCGCGGTGGAGGCCGCTGGGTACCAGCGAGGCCAGCAGCCGCAGCGTGACGGGGGTCAGCCCGAGCACCCCCGCCGGGCCGCTGCCCGCGAGCAGCTCGTGCCGGGTGTCTTCCAGAAGCTTGGCGTAGTCCTCATCGCGCATCAGCCGCGCCTCCTCGTTCCATCCTCTGGCAGGACCGCTGATCTCATGCCGCCAGCAGCTTCCGGTAGGCCAGCTCGCGGATGTCCAGGTCCGCGACTAGGTACCCGCCGCCGTTCTGGTTCAGCAGGTGCATGGCGCTGAACCCCTGGTGGATCGCGGACTGCCACAGCCAGCCTGGAATCGCCTCGGCTTCCAAGCCGGTCGCGGCGGCCTTAGCGACCTCGATAACCACGCCGTCGATGCTGGTCTGGCTCGAGAACCCGGTACGGCCAGACGCCAGCCGGGACAGCATCGCAGCCAGCCCCTCCTCGGCGAAGATGGCCCGTGCGCCGTCCTCGCATTCGTCGGCTTCCGGGCTGGACTTGCGCTTGAGCCGCAGCAGCGCCCGCATCACCGGGGACCAGCCGAGCACCGCCATGAACCCCAGGTGGATCGCGTCGTGGAACCGGTAAGCATCCATCCGCCGTGAGTTGTCGGTCAGCGGATCACCTAGCTCGGTGCCCACCTGAAACCCGGCCAGCTTCCCGCCGACAGGGACTGGGCCGTTCGGGAAGGCGTCGGGTTCAGCGCTGACCAGCATCAGAGCAGCGGTGCGGCGGCCTGACGGCAGAGTCCGCTCGGCGATGGCCACGATCAGATGACGCGGGAACCGCTCACGGACCGGGTATCCCGCGTCGAAGACCGGCAGGTTCCCGCATTCAGCCTCGGTACGCTGGCGGGGGTAGCGGTCACGGGTACGGCGCAGGTTCGCCTCCGCGATCTCTTCTAGGTCCAGCCCGCACGCCGTTGCGACCGCTGCCGCGTACCACAGCAGGTCACCCAGTTCCTCGCGCAAGAACTCCCGGTTCGCGGCCAGATCGATACCATCACGCAGGTACTTCTTGTAGACATTCAGAATCGAGCCGGTCTCACTGGCGAGGCCGAGCATCGGCGCGACAACGCCCTGCGGTCCGCCCAGGAGAAGCTGGCTCGTCTCGCTTGCGGCCCGCTGGTAGGTGGAGAACTTCACAGTAAACCTGCTCCGTCTTGCACGCCTGAACCGCTCACTCGTTCACGCCGGTTTTCCAGGATGCAGGTATGACATGGCCCGCGTGACTGTGTCTACCACGGTGGCGGCGATGGCTGCCGGGTCGGTAAGCGGCCCGGACAAGTCCGGCTCCGACACGCTTGTGGTGGCCTCGTCGCCGTACTCGCGCATCCAGGTCAGGCCGCCGTGGTCGGTCACGAAGACTTTCGTGTCTTTCTCGTTGCCGGGGCTGGTCACCACGATTTCTGCGTGCGCGTCGAAATAGTCTTCGTCCGGGTAGACGGCTAGGTCCACGTCTAGGCCGCGGGCCTTCAGTTCCAGCCCGACGATGCCTTTGAGCGTGATGCCATCATGGTCGTACCCGTGTCCCAAGCGCGGGAAATCATCCACGTGGCCAGTCAGCAGGGCCGTGGCCAGGTCGGCGAGTTGCTTGGGGTCTGCACGGTCTCCGGACCCGGGGCAGTAGTCCCATTCGGCGTCTCCCCAGTCGTTGACCGCGAGCGTGCACCGCGCTCCGGTACAGGCGATGATCAGGCGGCAACTCTCATCGCGCTCGGGCAGGCGAACGTCTAAACCGCTGTCTGTGAGGCCGTCCGCGACTAGGCGCAACAGCTCGCCTGGCCTGGCGCGGTGAGCGGCAGGGCCGCAGGAACTGTTCACCTCGGGTCATCCTTTCCGTCGCCGTAGCCGCCCCGGCGCCGGACACGGGCGTCTTTGACGGCTTTAGCGTTTCGCTCGGCTTGCTTTCTTCCCACTCCGGCATACGCCCAGCGGGTTCCGCCGCCTGCGTAATATTCGGTCACCGGGCGCCACTGCGTCAGGAAGACGAGACCGGGCTCGACCAGATCGAAACTGGAGAAGCACTGTCCTATTTCTTCTCTCGTGCGCATCACTAAAGGTGCGGTTGCCTGGTCGTAAATATCAGCGATCTGTTCTAAGCGCGGCATGGTCTCGGTTGTCACCAGTCACATGTGAGATCACCAGATAGCTTCCCGGGCACAAGGCGTCACAGAGTTTCGCGGCGCTGCCGTACGGGTCATCTTCGTCCCGGATGAAATGAAGTACCAGGTCATATATAGTGCTGCAGGCCGGGAGAAGTCGATGATTTCCCGCAGCTCAGGGTGGCCAAGGACGCTGGCCGGGTCTCGTAGGTCTCCGGCGATGAGGGCCACGCCGGGGGTGTCGGCCAGGTAGGCACGTTCGACAACCACAGGGTCGTTATCCACGTATGCGATGTGCGTGCGGGTCATGCTGCCGGACGAGCTGATGGATGTTGCCTTGGGTGGGCAGGCCGGGCCCGATGTCGATGAACTGAGAGATGCTAGCTTCTGCAACCAGGAAGTAACTGCGTGCTTGAGGAACTCCCGGTTTTCCAGCGCAGCCAGTGGCACATCCGACGCGACTCCGAGAATCAGGCGCGCCGCATCCCGGTCAGCCTCGGAGTTCTCGCTCCCGCCGAGATAGTAATCCCACATCCTCTGGACATTCGCGACCGCCATACCAGCACCGGGTAGCTTCTCATCTCGCACGTATCGATAATGCAGCCTGGACAACGATCGCGGAATGCGCGGTTACCAGTAGGCGACGAGGTATTACCATCGCTGGTAGAAGTGGTCGACGGCGTCGCGGCGTAACCTATCCTCGTGGGCCAGACAGAAACAAGATACCTGCCGCCAGAGTTCTGGTCCTCGCCTGCCGTCGCCGTCGCGCTCGCGAGCTGCGACTTGGCGACGCTGCTGGACGAGATCCGGCGAGCGCATGGCTGGACGCAAACGCAACTCGCGTGGGCGGTGGGCTACTCCCAGAGCTGGGTCTCGAACGTGCTGCGCAGGCAGCAGGCACTCACCGTCGACCAAGTCCGGGAGATATCGCGCCGGATCGGGGTACCTGTTCACCTTCTCCGGTTCGGTGATCCGGGAGGTGACGATCCGACGAAACGCCGGGACTTTGGCAAGGCCATGGCGCTGGCTCTCGTTCCGCTGCCTACGCGGGCAGCGGTCGACGAGACGACAGCACCGACGCTGACGGCGATCACAGGCGCACAGCGCCGTCTGGATGCCACGACATCCGCGCGTGAACTGGTACGAGGCGTCGTCGCGCATGTGGAGATGGCAAACCGCCTGATCGCCCGGGTCGGCAAGACGCCGTATGCGGCCGAGGTGGCCGCCGCAGCCAGTGAGGCGGCAGGATTCGCCGCCTGGCTGCATGCCGACATGTACGACATCGGCACGGCGCGGGCCTACTATCGCATGGCGATCGACCGCGCCCGCCGCGCCGGGCAAGACCTGCTCGCCGGGTACATGCTCGGCAGCCTCGCGGCATTCGAGATCGACGGTGGCGACCCCGAACTCGGGCTTGCCTTGAGCACAGACGCCCGCCAGCAGATAGGCACCACCCCCCATCCGGCACCACGAGCATGGCTGGACGCCATCGAGGCGTTGAGCCTGGCCGCCGCGCGCCGCGATGGTGACGCTGCCACCCGGGCCCTGAGCCGGGCCGCCAAGACCATCGACCAGGATTGGCGGTCCGAACCGCCGCCGTGGCCGTGGGTCTTCCCGTTCGATCACGCCAAGCTCGCCGGCTACCGGGCGCTGGTCGCCGTCCGGCTCACCCGCCCGGCCGACGCGCTCGCTGCGTTCACCCAGTCTTTGTCGGCCGCCCAGCCCGCCCCCAAGCAAAGAGCTGTCGTCATGCTCGAAGTAGCCACTGCCGCCTGCCAGGACGGCACAGCCCGGCGCGACAGCGACCGGGTCGATGAGGCATTCCGGCTGGCTTGCGAAGCGCTCGGGGTGGGCGTCACGTACTCATCCGAGCGCGTTATCGAACGAGCGCGGCGTTTCCGCCGCGAGTACTCCGGACCGGCGACCAGCTACGTCCGCGAGTTCGACGGCCAACTCCAGACGGCCCTGCAGTGAAGGCCCGCATGCACCGAATCGCCATCTCCGGACACCGCGGCCTGCCCGGCCGCACAGCGGGCCTGGTCGACAACGCCATCCGGGCAGCCCTGGCTGAGCACGCGCCGGACGTGACTGGCCTCTCCTGCCTCGCCGACGGCGCAGACCAGATCTTCGCCCGCGCAGTCACCGATCTGGGCGGCAAGCTCGAAGTCACCATCCCCGCCAGCGAATACCGCGCCGGACTCCCGGCGGCCGCACACCCCGGATATGACAGGCTGCTCGCCCTGGCCACAGCCCTCCACCGCATGCCGTTCACCGAGTCAACGTCCCAGGCCCACATGGAAGCCAGCAAAGCCATGATCGACCAGGCCGATGAACTGTATGCCGTGTGGGACGGCCAACCCGCCCGGGCCTATGGCGGAACCGCCGACGTAGTGGCCTACGCCCGAGAGCACCGCAAGCCGGTGCGTGTGATCTGGCCACACGGCGCGGAACGTGACTGACAGCAAGATCGGGTGATCAAGCCGTCAGGCCGTCATTCGCCTCGCCAAGCACCGGCGGGTGAACCGCTCGCGCCGGGCCCGGCAACGGGAGGCGGTGCAAAGGCGGCGTCCAGCAGGCGGATCGCCGGGTCTGCGAGAAGGCGGCTGATACCGACCTGCCACAGGCCGCCCAGGGCCTCGCGCATCACTGCCTCGGTGGCTATGATCTCCGCTACCTGCCACAGGCCGCCGCCGAAGGACAGCCGAGTCCCGGCGGGGATGATGTCGGCCGGGATGTCGTTCATGCCGTCATCTTCAGCGCGTAGCCGGTCGATCGTTCAGGTAGACATGATCCCTACAGGACCGGCCACCATTCTGCTCCGCCAGCTAATCCCTACTCTATTCCGTATTCCGCTTAGGAGTGGAATCCCGTGGCGGTGGGGGAATGCGCAGGACGTGGCGATAATAACCCTTCCTCTGGACTCCCGGACTGTATATGTGCATAGCTCGTAAAGCAATAATCGATGGCGCGGCGCACGTGCAGCCCGGTGCGTTAACCCGTGATCTCCAACCTGTGGCGGGGCAACCGTACGGTGACGGGTAATGACCCTGCCTTGTGCGCGGAGGTGCTCATACGGTGGCGTGAGGGCATGCGGCCAGGCAGGAGCGGGTGTGCGAGTCGGCTCCCAAGTCAGCCCTCACGCCGGTACTGTCGCTGGCTGACGTTCATCGGTCGCGCAGGCGGGCGGCGCAGTTCACACCGGAGCGGGGCAAGGAATGGCCGTCTACGGGGAGCCTGCCAGAGCCGCCGCCGGCGACTGTGTGCCTCTCACAGGTGTGAAAAACGGCTCCAGGGTGATTGCAAGGCCTTGAAACCCGATTTCTTGGATGTCAGCGGGCTGCGCGACACGCGGGACCAAGCGCCTCGTGAACGCACTGTCATGCCCGCACATCTCATTCCTCTTTGCGCTGCTCGGGTTCCTGGTCCCCCGCCAGGACAACCGGCAGCGGCGGCCCCCAGGGCGCCGGACCCTGTCTTTCGGCCCGAGCAGTTGTCCACGGCGGCCAGCAATTCGGAAGTCGGCACATTACCCCGGCCGGGGGTGGACCGCGCCCGTGCGCGCCGTCCGGGGAGGATAGCGGCCTCCGCGCCAGCGCGAGCAGTCCTTCGGCGGTGACCGGCGCGAGGCCGAGAACTTCGCGCTCAAGGTTGAGCACGACAAGCGCGCCTGCGTGTTCGTCGACCCCAAGGCCGCGCAGGAGTTGTTCCGCGCCGTCGCTGAAACCTGGCTAGACCAGGACCTGGGCGCCGACAGCAGCATCGCGACTTGCCGATCGGTGCTGCGCGCCCACATCGACCCCGCGATCGGCAGCAAGCCGATCGGCGTCATCCGCCGCGAGGGCATCAAGGCCCTCATCGCCGGCATGCACCGCAAAGGCCTCAGCGCCAGCCGGATCGGCTGCGCCCACCTGGTCATCAGCGCCGTGCTCGCCGAAGCCGTCCGCGACAAGAAGCTCACCGAATCCCCCTGCACCGGCATCCAGTTGCCCGGCGTCGTGGCCGCCGCCGACTCCATCGTCCCCGCAGACACCCAGATCGAAGCGGTGGCGGCCGGGCTGCCGCCGGACTGGGCCGCCAGTGCCTGGCTCAAGCACGGCTGCGGGCTGCGGATCGGCGCGGCCCTCGCCGTCAACCTGCGCTGCCGGATCAACCACGGCAAGACCCTGCGGGTGAAGGAGCAGGTCAACCCGTTTGCGCAGCTACGGCCACTGAAGTTCCGCAATGCCGGGGAGTTCCGCGACATCCCGCTGCCCGAATACGTCAGCGAGAGGATCGACAAGCACGTCGCCGAGCATGGCACCACCCCCGATGGATACCTGTTCCCCGGCCGCAAATACAAGCTGGTCATCCGCCGCAGCTACCAGGAAGACTTCCAGCGAGCCGCCGCGAGAGCACGGCTGCCGCCGGAGTTCATCCCCCACTCACTTCGCCACCTCTACGCCTCCACCGCCCTGGCGGAAGGCATCCCGATCACCGAAGTGTCCCGCCGGGTCGGCCACAAAAGCATCGAGGTCACCCACCAGATCTACGGCCACCTCATACCCTCCTCCTTCGACCGCGCCCGCACCGCCCTCGACCGGCATACCAGGAAAGCCGCCGCCACCCGCTCCGAAAGCCCACCAACTGAACCCACCGGCGACAGGGCGGTTCGACCCGCCTGGGTCGAACGGCCCGTTCTCTTGTCTGAGCTAGACCGGCGCGATCTACCGGCCGCCGTAGAAGGCGCGGAAAGACGCGGGCGAGGTTGCAACTTGCGGTGACGTATGCTTTCTTAGTCTTGAGCTTGATCAGTAAGGCCATGGCGCGTGGCCAGCTTTGAATCAAGTCTGCGGATCGAATCATTGAGTACCTTCATTGCCTCTTCAATTCCCTCCCTGGAGCTAGTGTTAGCGGCGAGTTCGTTCCATGCTGTCATTATTGGAGACCACCACTGTTCCGCTTCTCTAAGTCGATCTGCGAGCAAACGAAATTTATCAATGTTGCCGACAGCAATATCGCTGATATGATCGCGATTTTGATCTAGATATTCAACAACCAGCAAGCTAGGATCAGTATAAAGCGCGGCCTTTAGGTAGTGCAGCCGCTCAAGGTGTACGCGGTCTTCCCTTGCTCGAATGGCGTTCTCGTGCGCTTTTCGGCTCATAAGCAGCTCGGCATGCCCTATGAGCTTGCGGTAGAAGCCCTGTGGGCAATCGAGAGGTTCGCCGAGGTAGGCGTTGATCTCATCCTGGGCCGCAGCCCTATCATCAGCCTCCCACTTTACGGCTATCTTACGTGCTAGAGCCATGACTCGAAAACACACGAGCTCTTCCCGGTTATTGTGGATCTTGCGCCCATGCCCGTACTGGGCAGTGATGTTTGCCGTGAAATCGACGCCACTTGTGGCCGATGGGAGCCGTCGCGGTTCCTTGAACAGGGGATGGGGTGGGACTGACCGGTACCAAGGGATCATGCGGACGGACGATCATCATGCACGTTTAGTTCAATAGGCACCACCCTGAGCCGCGCTTCAATATCTCGGAGCGGGTGACGGCCGTTCTCGCGTCCTGCATCACTTAGTCTGGAAGCTAGCTCAAAAACAGGGCGAATTGCACCATGTGCTGCGGCCACCGACGTGAGGCGATCAATAGTCCTGGAGTAGAGATTGTCGTCGCCACTCACTTTCTCCACGAGACTCACTACTGCATCAGAAGAAAAATCGGCAGTCCTTAGATCCGCGAGGTACTCGCCCAGCATTCGATCGATATCAGGACCCTGGGCTTCCTCGGTCAGTAGCCATGGGATCTCCTCATCCAGGGTGTTGATCATGGCGGTGAAAGCGATCCTCGCTGAAGTTGAGGATACATCTGCGACGAACCACTTCCGCGCTATTGACAGAAACCAGAGCCGAAGCCTCTCGTCTTCTGTCAGCGAGCGAAATACGTTGAGAATCTCCCTTGGCGTCACACTAGCTGCCCTTGCTGTGTCTGCAGCGCGCCGTAGTCGCGTTAGCGCGCTGTTCCGGCGCTCGAGCGCGAGATTTGGGGTTGAAAGCAGCCTTGCGCAGACGTCGATGACCACTGGCTGCAAGTCAGTCCTGGTCGCCCAGTCATAGAGCAGCCTTTCGCACCGCCGTTGCATGTGTGGATCCAAAACTCCCTCATAGAGCACCACCGCGAGGAGGTCGTAATGATCGCGCATAATTTTTACTAGATCGTTCTTGATGAACTCAACATCTTGATGACGGCGGATAAGCGCTGAAATCAATCCTGCTATTTCCTTGGCGCGGCTGCCATCTTCTGCGGCCAGGCCGATCAGCCAGCTGGTGAAGGGTTCTCGGACTGGTGTGTAATAGTCCCATACGTAACGGACTACTGCATCCCCAAAGCTAGGGCGCTTGAGTGTGACGATCTCGTTCTGACCGATATCGGCCTTGATGTTGTTCACACGACCGCGAAGCCCCGGACCAGCAAGAGTCTCATGGGGGGTTATGTCGCTAGCTCCGCCCCCAAGTGCACCCATCAATTGCTGGGTATCTTTCTCAAGACGCGTCAGCTGCGTCCTGCCTTGACAGGCCAATGCCATGAGCATACAGCGGTCATGTAGTGACAGTGGATGTATTTCTTCAGTCCGACGCGAACGTGAGAGATCGATAGGCTGCACACCCTGCCTGACGTCCGCAAAAAGCCTGTCAAGCTCTTCATGGTGGTCATCGAGTTTGTCTGCTGCAAGCTCTCGAAGCTTGTCAGTAAGATCGGGATCGTTAATCGATTGATCTGGCCTAAGGCTTTCCTTGACACTTCGTATTCGTTCGACAGCCTGTAGTGCCTGCACGGCGTTCATGCCGAGGAGATGCTGTGAAACCGTTTCTGACTGCGCCACGGGCAGCAGGGCCGGTTCTTGGACTTCAATATAGCGAGCAACAAGCTCCCTTGGATCGGGCGAAGTGTCCAGCCGAATCACTCGTACATGGGTGACGGGATTCGCATCTCTGCCACGCCACAACCGCTCCTCGACGGTGATAACAAGCCGTGACATCATCTCTCTGTACCATGAGGCCAGCAGGCCGAGATCACTGACGAAGTCACCCGATGGCCGATCGTGATCAGGATCAGGAAGGTCGAGGACATACGCGCGCCGCGACCGGCGTGGCAATACGAACGCTGCCGGTTTGTCCCACTCACCCGGATCCAGCCGAGCTAGAAGCGAGCTCTCTGGGAGGGTGCGTGCTAAGAGGTGCTCAGCGAACGCTGTAGCCCCAACACCCGAAGGCGCGACGATAACCAGGACGTCACCTGCTCCGAGCGCTGTTGTCCCCTGCTCCCAGGGGTCAGACCATGCTTCGGAAAGAACGAAGCACGTGTCGGATGATAGCCTACCGCGATCCAGTATGGTTTCGGCTAGCCATGATGATTCGGCCGCTGACGGCACGGGCGCAGGTCTCTCAAATGGAATTTCTGATAGATCCCTGATGAGCGGTACGAGATCTTCGATTCTGCTGGCCCATATTGTTCCGCGGGACCAGCCGTCATTGCTATTATAGCGTTGGCTGAGAACACCAATTACAGCGTTGTCGGGAATACGCAGGATTGGAGACCCACTCATGCCGAGCGCGGCCCCTTCTGCACGACCGCGACCCAGCATGATCCCCTCGTCGGCCTGCGAGACTCCTTCCCATATACCCGTGGTGGCCGTATAGTCGTAATGTCTAAAGCCGTACGCTTCCGGCAGCTGTGCGAATCCTACCATGTGAAATGAGATGCCAGGCTTTTGTGCATCGGAAGGAGCCAGGTGAGGAATGCTGGCCTTGAGGAATTTCTCCGCGTGGAGAACCGCGAGATCGTGCTCTGGATCAACACGCTCAACCGTAGCATAACCCGAATCGGTATGGTCCATAGATTCGAATTGAACGCTTGCGCCTTGGCGGTCTGCTCCTACACTGGCGAGTACATGATACGCGGTAACCAAGGTGCCAT
>Ga0335072_10009529_pt1 | contig 14001 bp, 12 predicted proteins | sample Lox_Sample_21_FD_206725 | JGI IMG/M metagenome (GOLD analysis project Ga0335072, IMG submission 206725) | Soil microbial communities from Loxahatchee National Wildlife Refuge, Florida, United States - Lox_Sample_2.1 | ecosystem: Environmental > Terrestrial > Soil > Wetlands | place: USA...
TGCGTCGCCGTGATGTGCTCGTTGTCGGGGCTGCCGTCCACGATCAGGTGTCCTTCGGCTTTGACTTCTCCCGTATCACGGTTGTAGGTGATCCGGTCGGCCTGGATGGTGTAGGTGCGGTAGTAGATGAGGACGTTGCCAGTCAGCGTATATACATTGTCCTGTTCTCGCTGCTTATCTGCATGAATCTCAACGGGAATGCCTGCCGGGGGCGCAGGGACGACTTTCGCCACGGGAATGTCGGACAGCGCGCTCGGGTCATCGGGAAGCGCGTCGTTGCCGGCGGGTGTTGACTCTGCCGCCGGAGGAAACTGCTTCGTTACTGCCTGCGGCCAAAGCTGCGGATGACAGAGATACAACAGCGTGATACATAAAAAGATGCGGGCTCTCATCACGAGGGGCAATATCCGGGGCCCCCAGCGCACGGTGTTTGTGCGCAGGGGTGGAAATCTCAGCATAACAAAGCTCCCATGCACGATTTAGGAGCTGCCTCAGGGCCGGAGTAATGGCCCTCAAAGAGAGAAAGCGCCGCTGCTCTGGTGTATGACAACTCGATGGCTCGCCATAGTCGGAGACGCTCCGACAGGCGGGTTGCGTGTGCCTCCGCTACCTCCGGTCCTGAAAGCACTCCGGGAAAAAAGCCAAAGGGATGCGTCCCATCCGGCAAGGATAGGGCAGCACCCACAGACATACGGGGAACTCCATTGAGCACATCGACCTCAAGCCTGCAAATTGATTCTGCCGCCAGCGTATCTGCTTCATGGAAAGACGAAGTGAACGCGCGGCTGGCCGCGCACCGCACCCGCCGCACGCGCACGCCCGAGGGCCAGTCGTCGCTGCCCGGCTTTGAATCCGCCAGCGAGAACATCGTCCGGCGCAAGGAGGCGCAGACGACCAGCGTGGCTGCGCGCGTCGCCGAGCGCTATGCCAAAGCGCCGTCATACAGCGAAATGCTGGCCGCGCAGGCGGCTGCCGCACGCGCCGCAGAGGCAGCGGCTGAAGCAGCAGCGCAGGCGCATGCTGCCACGCAGGCGGTCTTTGCCGGCCTGGAGATGGATGAGCAGGACGCAGCGCCTGCGGTCGTCGCTACTCCTGCGCCTCAGCCGCCAAAGATGGAGCAGCCTGGCGAAGCGCGGCGTCCATTGATCACGGAAATTGTTGATCCGTTCGAAGAGGCGACGGTCGTTCCGGCGCAGCCATTGCCCGCCAAGCTGATTGAGTTTCCGCGGGAGCTGATTGCCACGCGCAAGGCGCGTCCCCGGCTGGCCGAAGGACCGCTGCGCGATGCAGAGACAGCGCCGGACGGATCGCAGCTGCGCATTTTTGAGGTTGAGCCGGAGACCATCTCCAAAGAGCCGGCATCGGATGCGGTGTTGCCCGAGTGGCACTCGATTCGTCTCGACCCCAAGCCGCAGGAAGAATTTTATGCGCCGCAGGAAACGGCCAGCCAGGCATGCAAGCCTCTTTTCGAGCTGCCGCTGCAGACGGCGATGGTCGGGGACCGTCTCATGGCCTGGATCGTGGACACGTCGCTGGTGCTGGCAGCCTTTCTGCTGTTTGTGCTCGTCTTCGTAGCCTGCACCGCGCATCCGCCCACAGGCAAGACCGCTGTGGCCGTGGCAGGCGGCGTCCTGTTCAGCTTGTTTGTGCTCTATCAGTGGTTGTTTTTCTCGTATCTGGACGCGACGCCGGGGATGCGCTACGCCAAAATCGCCCTCTGCACCTTTGACGACGAAAATCCGACGCGCAAGACCCTGCAATGCCGCGTAGGCGCGCTGCTGCTCTCGGCCATGCCACTGGGGTTGGGTTTCCTGTGGGCTTTCTTCGATGAAGACCGCCTGTGCTGGCACGACCGTATCACCCGGACTTATCAGCGGAGCTATCGGTAGGACGCAGCCTGGCAGGCATACATTACTGGATGACCTGACGGCCTGAGTCCTAAACCGCGCTTTCAGTTCCTGGGCTCTGCTTCTCCCTGGTCTTTGTAGACAACATGCCCAAGATGACCACACTGGTTATCTTCTGCATGGGAAATGGTTGTCGGCTTTTCATTCGCCGGTACCGATTCGCACCGCATATGATCCTCGAATCCGGGCGCTGAGAATATGGCCACCATGCTGGCCGTCTCGGTGCCAACGTTCTTCAGACTTACCCAGGTGTGTGCCGGAATAAACACCACTCCTCCCGCATGCAGATCACGTTCCTGATCTCCCACATGAGCATGAACGGTTCCTTTTTCGATCAACACAATTTCATCCTGCTCCTGATGTTTGTGTGTTGGTATTGCATCTCCCGGAGCCAGGTCTCCAGTCGTCAGCATCAGATGCTGAGAGCCATTGCATTGCGGGGTGACCTTGAGGATGAATCCTCCCGAGGCAACCTCGCCGGGCTCAGGACGCCACAAACGCTGCTCGCCCTCATTTTTCTCCAGCAGCAGCGGTTTTGGACCGGAAGCGGGAACAGACGTCGAGCCAGCTTGAGTTGATTGTGCCTGGGAGATGCAAACAGCAGCAACCAGCATCGCAGCTACTGTTTCAATCACCTTTAGTTTCATCTGACACCTCGTGCTTTTTGAGCGTAAGTCTGCTCTCCGCCATCGCAGGAGTCAATGCAAGTTAAAGTGATTTTGGATACGGCTGCTAACAGGGCCTTAAAGCCTGCTCCGCTGCGGCTCCGGCGCCGATGATGCTGACGGTCGGGTCTTCGGGCAGGACTTCGAGCGTGTAGCTCTGCAGCGGGCTCATCTTCACCATTTCGTAGAGATATTGCTTGAGCCGGGTGATGTCGAGGCGCTGGATATCGCGGCCGGTGAAGTAGAACTTGCCCGGGCCTTCCAGGTGAATCTGCGTCGCCGTGGCTGCGGCCAGCGCGCGATGGTAGCGTTCGACGAATTCGAGGCAGCGTTTGTCGCCCTTCTTTGCGGCGGCAAAGACCTCGTCCGGTTCCAGATCGAGAAAACGCAGGCGCATGGCGCGATGTCCCATGATGCCTTCAAGGTGGCCGCGGCCTCCGCAGCCGCAGTAGTTCTCTTTCGGGTCGAGCGAGACGATCGTATGGCCGCCCTCCCACGGACCGCCTGCGTCGGGATACCGCCCAAAGCCGATGCCATTGCCGATGGTCCACACGCGAACCAGCCGGTCGAGCTGCCCGCGCGTTGCCGCCAGTCCAGCTGCAGCTGCGTCGGCGTCGTTGAAGACGCAGACGCGATTGTCGATGCCGCGCGCCTTCAGGCCGGTCTGTACGGCGTCGGCGACGTGCGCGCCTTTTAGCTGAGGCAGGTTGGGTGAGTCTTCGACGATGCCGTTGCGGATGATGCCGGGCATGGCCACGCCGATGGCGTCGATTTGGGTCCCATCCGGAATGAGGGCTTTGATTTCATCGCATATGCTCTCCGAGAGTGCGTCGGCCGGGACTTCAATGAGCCCGCTGGAGTCGTCCATGTTTTCGGGGAACCTGCGCATCTTGCCTGTGATCTTGTGATCTTCCACGAAGCCCGACCGGATGGCTTCTGTCATCACAACGCCGATCGTCTTTGCCATGTTGCCCTCTTTCCGCCCTTGCAGCGTGCTATTCGAATTTCGCCAGGCGGTTGACGCCGTTGAAGGCCGCAGCCTTATAACACTCAGCCAGGGTGGGATAGTTAAACACCGTATCGATGAAGTAGTCTACCTTGCCGCCCAAAGCCATGACAGCCTGACCGATGTGTACGAGTTCTGCTGCGCCTTCTCCGATAATGTGCACGCCAAGAATGTCGCGGGTTTCGCGATGAAAGATCAGTTTCAGCCGTCCCGTCGTATCACCGCGGATCTGCCCGCGCGCGATTTCGCGATAATACGCGACGCCGACTTCGTAGGGAACGTCCTCTTCGGTGAGCTGTTCCTCTGTTTTGCCGATGAAGGAGATCTCCGGGATGGTGTAGATGCCATAGGGATAGAAGCCCGGGTTGGACTGCTCGCTCTCGTCGCCGAAGGCGCGGGCGACCGCTATGCGGCCTTGCTCCATGGAAACGGAAGCAAGGCTGGGAAAGCCGATCACATCACCCACAGCGAAGATATGCGGCGCCTTGGTGCGAAAGTCCTTGTCGACCGGGATGCGTCCGCGCGAATCCGCCTGAATGCCGGCAGCAGACAGGTTGAGCTCGTCGATGTTTCCCTGCCGCCCAACGGCATACAGCAGGGCGTCGCCCGACATGCGTTTTTTGCTTTCAAGGTTGGCAACGACGGTTCCGCCAGGACCTTCTTCGACGCTCTCGACTTCTTCGGCGAGGCGCATAGTTACGCGGCTGTCGCGCAGGTGGTAGCTGAGCGCTTCAACAATCTCCTGGTCGGCGAATTCAAGCAGCTTGGGACGCTTCTCAATCAGCGTGACGCGGACGCCGAGCGCGGCGAACATGCAGGTGTATTCGACGCCGATGACGCCGCCTCCGACGACGATCAGCGTCTTGGGCAGATCGGGAATTTCGAGCACCTGATCGCTGTTAACGATGGTCCTGCCATTGATAGGAACTTTTGCACTGCTGGCAGGCTTGGTGCCTACGCCGATGATGATCTTGTCCGCGCAGAAGGTGTTGGTGCCGCGCCCTCCCTCCACGCGCAGAGTATTCGAGTCAACGAAACTGGCAACGCCGTTCAACACGTCGACGCCATTGCGCGAAAGCTGCGCCTCGGTCACATCGATCTCGGTCTTGATGACATGCTGCACGCGGAAGGCGAGATCGGACATGGTGATCTTTTCCTTCACGCGGTAGTTCATGCCGTAGATCGAGCGGTAGGTGTAGCCGGAGAGATGAAGCACGGCCTCGCGCATCGTCTTGCTGGGGATGGTGCCCGTGTTGATACAGACGCCGCCTACTACGCTGCGCATTTCCACCAGCCCAACACGTTTCCCCTTCTTTACCGCGGAGACTGCAGCGCGTTGTCCGGAGGGGCCAGAGCCGATGACGAGCAAATCGTATGTGTCCATGAGGAGTCCGCGGTCGATTTTCAGGATTTTGTTATGGTTCTCAGGTACAACACACTACTGTAACTCTGCCACCTGCAAGTTTGTGCAAATGTGTTTTGCGATTCGGTTAAACCAGTGCGTTTTCGGGCAACGTCCGAAAAGCGATTATAGGCTAATCGCCGCCCGCTACACTTTGAACAGGTGCAACTTTACGCTATTACCCATCGCAGGCTCTTTTCGAGCCCCGACCTGCTGATCGATCAGGCCGCTCAGTGGGCCAGAGGCGGCGTCGATTTCGTGCAGATTCGGGAGAAAGACCTTGCTGTGGCCGATCTGGCAGCGCTGGCTGGTGAAGTGGTCGGCGCGGCGCGGTCGTCTGGAAGCCGAACACGCGTGTTATTGAACGGCCCTGCGGAGATCGCGGCGGCTACGGGTTGTGACGGCGTCCACCTGACTACGGATCTGCCAAGCTCCGCGATAGCGGACGCGAGAGCAATCCTGAGCAGAGCCATCGCCGATCCCGTGATCAGCGTTTCGTGCCACACGCTATCCGAGGTGGAACGCGCCCGCAATGAGGGTGCGACCCTGGCCGTGTTCGCGCCGGTATTCGAGAAGAGGTCAGGTTCGGAAGCCATACCCGGGCAGGGATTGGATGCGCTTGCCGCGGCGTGCCGCGTCGCCGAAACTATGCCCGTGTTCGCGCTCGGCGGGGTCACAGCCAAAAATGCTCAGGATTGCCTGGATGCCGGCGCTGTTGGGATAGCGGCTATCCGGTTGTTCGCTTCCGAGGATTGGCTCAGCCTGCGACCGTCGAGCAGTGCGCGGAAATCCGCCATTTGACCCGGAGAGCGTCCGTCCTTACCCTTGAATTAGACTTCCCCAAACCGCGAGGCTTGCCATGCTGATTACCATTCCCGATCTTGAGCGGGAGCCGCTCGTATTTGACGTTTCTCTTCCCTCCGGCGAGATCGATTACGGCGAGGAGGTCACACAGTTGGGTCCGCTTGGAGTGGCTGGGCGGGCTGAGGTCATCAAAGAGCATCGCGGGCCGCGCGAAGTGGTGCCCGATATCAGGTTGCGGGCAACGTATCAAGGCAAGGTGGAAGTAGCCTGCGCCCGATGTTTAGAGCCCGTGGAACATGCGTTAAAAGGCGATTTCGACCTCATTTTTCGCCCTTTAGGCGTCGATTCGGGCGCTTCTGAGCGCTCCATTAACACAGATGAGACGGAAATCGGTTATTATCAAAAAAGCGGCCTTGTGCTCGAAGACGTACTGCGGGAGCAGGTGCTTTTGTCCTTGCCCGCGAGAACGTTATGCCGCCAGGACTGCAAAGGGCTTTGCCCGCGCTGTGGCCAGAACCTGAACTCCGACGTTTGTACCTGCGATGCGGCGCCTGTTGATCCGCGCTGGGCTGCGTTGTCGGATCTGGGTAGCCGGATGAAGTCGTAAAAGTTTCTCGCTCGCCTTCAGGAATGAGTCCGGCGGGCTTTTGTATGAAAGGAATCTGCAATGCCGAATCCAAAGCGGCGCCACTCCAAGGCCCGCACCTCCAAGCGCCGCGCACATGATGCGCTGACTGCCACCGGGCTCTCCGAGTGCCCGAACTGCCATGAGCGCAAGCTGCCGCATCGTGCCTGCCCCAAGTGCGGCACGTACAAGGGCCGCGAAGTGCTCGACGTGAAGGAAGCCAGCTAGTTCAGCAAGATGCTGACCAACATCGCTCTCGATGCCATGGGTGCCGACAAGGCGCCTGAGCCGGAGATTCGGGGCGCTATTCTCGCCTGCCGCACCCTGCCGGTGCGCGTGTGCCTGGTGGGGCCGCAGGAGCGCATACGCCCGCTGCTGAACGAGTATCTGGGCGGGGAGCGTCTGCCCATCGATGTCGTTCACGCGAGTGAACGCATCGGCATGGACGAAAAGGCCGCAAGTGCGGTGCGCTCCAAACGCGACAGCTCCATGCGCGTGGGCCTGCGTCTGGTCCGTGAAAAGAAAGTTGCCGGATTCTTCACCGCCGGCAACACCGGCGCCGGTATGGCCACGGCCAAGATGGTGCTCGGCGCGCTGCCGGGAATCGATCGTCCAGCGCTGGCTATGGTGGTGCCGACAACAGCTGGCTCGCCCTGCGTCCTGCTCGATGTGGGCGCGAATGTCGACTGCAAGCCACACAATCTGGAACAATTCGCCGTCATGGGCGAGATGTATGCGCGCAGTGTGCTGAAGATTTCCCGCCCGCGGGTCGGCCTGCTCTCGATCGGCGAAGAAGAAGGCAAGGGCAATGAGCTTACGGCTGAAACCCTTCCGCTGCTGAAGCAGCTGCCCATCAATTTCATCGGGAACGTCGAGGGCCGGGATATCTATAACGGCCACGCCGACGTAATCGTCTGCGACGGTTTTGTCGGCAACGTCGCATTGAAGACCTCCGAGGGCCTGACCAAGCTGGTGCGCGACATGCTGAAGCAGTCGCTGAATACGACAGTCACGGCCCAGGTAGGTGCGCTGCTCTCGCGCAAGGCATTCAATGCCTTCAAGAAGCGCCTTGATCCATCCGAGTATGGCGGAGCGCCGCTGCTCGGCGTGCGCGGCGTCTGCATCATCGGCCACGGCTCGTCGAACGAGCGCGCGATCTATAACGGCATCCGCGTCGCAGCGGAATTTGCCCAGGCGGGCATCAATGAACGCATTGAGCGGGGGTTTGCCCAGCGGCCTGCTGAGCCACTATCTCCGAACGGGATTGGCCTACCGCTGCAGTAAGATCGCCGACAAAGAAGCCGCTCTGCGGGAACAAACCATCCACTCATCTCGTATCCTTCTCAGCAGGGCGAACGTGTGTTTCATGCGCTGGCAGCTGGCGTATGCTTAGGGACACGCATTATCAGTTGCAAATCAATCCGGTCATTCGTTCATGGAATTTGTCGAGGCCATCAAGATCGCGCTGCAGTCGCTCTGGGCGAATAAGCTGCGCTCCATCCTGACGCTGATCGGGGTGGTCATCGGCGTGGCCTCGGTCATTGCCGTCATCACCCTGACCAACGGCGTGAACAAATATGTCGCCACCAAGGTGTATCGATACGGCGCAGATGTCTTCACGTTGAGCAAGCAGCCGCCGGTGATTTTCACCTACGAAGAGTACGAAAAGTTCCAGAAACGCAAGGACATTCACCTGGACGACTACCATGCGATCCGTGATTCCTGCAAATCGTGTGTCGCTGTCGGTGCTCAGCAAGCCACCACCGGCAAGGTCGTATATGAATCGCATTCAAGCACGGACACCAGCATTCGCGGTTGGAGCTGGAACATGCCCGCCATGTCCAACCTGAACGTGGTGCTCGGGCGAGCCTTTACGCCTACTGACGAGCAGTACGACACGCACACCGCCATCATCGGCTATGACATCGTCGACAACCTGATGCCCGGGATCGACCCGCTGGGAAAAGAAATTCGTGTGGACGGTGAACCTTACACCGTCATTGGCGTAGGCGAGCGCCAGGGCAAGACGCTCGGCCAGAGCCAGGACAACTACGTTGCCGTGCCCATCACGACGTACCAGCGCAGGTACGGGACAAACGCCAGCATCGTCATTTACGTCAAGGCGGGTTCCGTTGGCCCAGCGCTTGATCGCGCCTCGGACGAGGCCCGCGCCATCCTGCGCTCGCGACGGCATGATCTGCCCGGCGCAGAAGACAGCTTCTCGCTGGATACCAACGCAACCTTCGTCGGCCTGTGGACGAGCATCAGCTCCACCTTTTTCTTTGTCGTGATCGGGATTGCATCGATTTCGCTGGTGGTCGGCGGTATCGTCATCATGAACATCATGCTGGTGAGCGTCAGCGAGCGCACGCGTGAGATCGGCGTGCGCAAGGCGCTGGGGGCGCGTTACACCGATATCCTGCTGCAGTTCCTGATCGAGTCGGCAACGATGTCTCTGGTCGGAGGAGCGATTGGCGTGATCTGCGGCTCGGGCGTCGCCAAGTTGGTGACGCTGGCCATCGGTTTCCCGTCCGATATCCAGATCTGGTCGGTGTTTCTGGCTCTGTTCGTCTCGGCAGGCGTGGGCATTTTCTTCGGCGTGTACCCCGCGCGCAAGGCAGCCATGCTGGATCCGATCGTGGCGCTGCGGGCGGAGATGTAGGTTCGGAAGAGGAAAATCAAGATGAGAACTGCTGATTCGCGTGAAGCGGTTCGTATGGCGTTCGATACGCTGCGGGCCAACAAGCTGCGCTCCGGGTTGACCATTCTCGGCATTGTGATCGGCGTAGCCACGGTCATCACCATCTCTTCGATCATTAACGGCCTGAATAACAATGTGCAGGCCTGGGTCAGCTCGCTGGGCACGAACGTGCTCTGGGTGTATCACATGCCGGTGATCGGCGTGCGTCCGACGGCGGAGATGCTGGCGCGGAAAAAGCTGACCTTCGACGATGTCGCGGCGATTCGGACCCTGCCTCATGTGGTGGCTGCCGATGGCGGTGTGCGCCACGCCAATCCGATCTTTCAGGCCGGAGAGGTCGGTGTGAAGTACGGCACAAAAAAGGCCCAGGGCACGCTTCTGCAAGGCGACACGGTCCAGATGGCTGAAGTTGCTGATGTGCCTCTCATCGAGGGCCGCATGTTTACCGAGGACGAGGACCATCGGCGCGCCGATGTAACGATTCTGGGATATGACACAGCGCAGGAGCTTTTCGGCAATGACACTGGCGTCGGCAAAGAGGTCACCATTGAAAACAATCTCTTCACCGTGATCGGGGTCTTTGACAAGCGCAAGCAGGCCTTCGGCGGCGGCCGCAATCCCGACGACAACGCGGCTTATTTCCCGATCGGCACTTTCATGAAGCTTCATCCTGAGGACGCAGTCACGGGTGGCGTCTGGGTCAGCGTGAAGTACGACGACCCGAAGAACCGGAGCCTGGTGGAAGACGAAGTGCGCGAGCTGCTGCGCCGCCGCCGGAAAGTCCGCGTCGAGCAGCCCGACAATTTCGAAATCTTCTCGCCAGATTCGCTGACCCGCTTGTGGAACCAGCTCACCGGCGGCCTGGCGATCTTCATGGTCGCTGTCTCAAGCGTCGGCCTGATGGTCGGCGGCGTCGGCGTGATGAACATCATGCTGGTCTCCGTTACCGAGCGGACCAAGGAGATCGGCGTGCGCAAAGCCATTGGCGCGACCAAGCGCAACATCATGCTGCAGTTCACCATTGAAGCGATCACCCTCTGCGCTCTGGGCGGCGTCATCGGCATTGTCGCCGGCGGCATCATCACGCTGATTATTCGTCTGCTCTTAAGCGCGCTGCCCGCAACCATGTCCAGCATGTGGGCGATCATCGGCTTTACCGTTTCATGCCTGATCGGGCTGATCTTCGGCATCTATCCGGCGTGGAAGGCGGCGAACCTCGATCCGATTGAAGCGCTGAGGTATGAATAGGGCACCGCGCTCAGGGTGCAGGGTACAGCTTGTGCGCTGAGTGCTGCTCCCTGAGCCCTGTAAACTGAGCATTCATGCTCGCCATCATCGTTGAAAGCATCACGACCATCCTTGCTCTGTGCGGGCTGGGCTTCTACTTTGCAGCGCTTTGGAGCGCCCGCGATTTTGTTCGTCGCAAGCGTCCGAGTGTTGGCGCGTTTTGTCCTCCAGTCAGCATTTTGAAGCCTTTGAAGGGGTTCGACCATGACATGTATGCGAGCTTCGCCAGCCACTGCCACCAGCAGTACGCCGGCGAATACGAAATTCTCTTCGGCGTCAGCGGCATGGATGATCCATCGGTCGCCGCGGTCGAACAGCTGAAAGCCGAGTTTCCGCAGGTTGCCATCCGTCTGGTTCTCTGCCCTGAAGTTCTGGGCGCAAATGGCAAGGTCAGCAATCTCGCCCAGATGGTCCCGCAAGCGCGCTTCGCCCATATTTTGATCAATGACAGTGACATAAAAGTTTCACCGCGTTATCTCGAACGCGCGATGGCTCCCTTTGCGAATGCGAAAGTCGGCATGGTCACGGCGCTCTATCGCGGATGCTCGCATGGCACGCTTGGCTCAAAAATGGAAGCGCTCGGCATCTCGACTGATTTCGCTGCCGGAGTGCTCACGGCGCGCAAGCTCGAGGGCGGCATCCGCTTTGGATTGGGCTCAACGCTGGCCATGGCGCGCGAGGGGCTCGATGCAATCGGAGGGCTCGCGCCGCTGGCTGATTATCTGGCCGATGACTACGAACTCGGCGCTCGCATCGCGGCCAAAGGGTATCGCGTGGAGCTAATCGATGAAGTTGTTGAGACGACTATTCCTGCTTATGGCTTCCGACAATTCCTTACGCATCAGCTGAGATGGGCGCGCGGTATGCGCGATGCGCGCAAGAAGGGGTATGTCGGCGTGATTTTTACCTTTGGACTGCCCTGGGCTCTGCTCAACCTCATTGCCTCGGGCGCAAGCCTTTCAAGTCTGGCTCTGCTGAGTCTTATCTTCGCAACGCGCGTGACACTGGCCCTGGCCATAGGCGTGGGGGTTCTGCGTGATAGGCAGGTGTTACGTGATCTTTGGCTGTTGCTGCCGCGCGACCTGGTGGCGCTCGGCGTGTGGGTGTGGAGCTATGCCGGCAACACGATCACCTGGCGCGACCAGACATTTGCCTTGAAGAACGGCCGGTTGCATCGCGTCTATCCAACCAGATAGCGGCGACCAAAACCAGCGTCCAGAACTATGTAGAGCTTGAAAATTAGATCGAGCTATATCAGAATTCTGCTCCGTGAGAGCTGGGCAGGTTGCTGAGGATTTCTTTTCCGCCGCTGCGTCCGATCACAAAGGACTGCCCGGGAAGCTGCGGAATATGATCGAGCGGCGTCCAGAGAAAGACGCGGTTTTGCCCGCTCCAGAGCAGCGACAGCGTGTCGTTGTCAATGAAGACCTGGGGCGGATCGGGGAAGAATGAGCCGTACCAGAGGGCCCCGCTGCGGCCATTGAGGAGCTTGACCTGGCGATCCAGATAAAACGCCAGCGATGACGCGCGTTCGTACCGGCCGTTGATCACGACCACGTCATCCTTATCGATCTCCGGCTTGATGGCGTTGGCAAGAATCTGCGATGACAGCGCGGGCGAGAGCGTATTCAGCGCCAGATGGGCCGCGATGAGAAACGCGGTGACCGTGCCGGCAAGAAAACAGTTTGCCATGCGCGCCTTTTGTTTGAGCCGGAACCAGAGGTTGGCGGTAAGGCCGACAAGCAGAGCAGCGGTCGTAATGCTGAGCGGGACGCGAAATGCTCCAAGGGCGCGGCGCGTGAGGTCGAAGAAGTGTCCGAAGAAGAGCCGGTGGCTGCGCGTTACCTGCTGCAGCACCTGCGTGACATCGGTGCCTACGGGCAGCGGTTTGAAGTGAACGGCAAAGATCGCGGAGGCGATGGCGGCAAGCAGGCCGGCGGCGATTAGAATCCACGCCACAATCTTTCCCGCCGATGAAGGTGCAAGCTCGTCCTCTGCGAGCCAGAACCCGGCCAGCAGCGCCAGAGGCGGCAGCGCGGGCAGCACGTAGAATTCCTGGCGCGCGGGAAAGCTGAAAAAGAGCATCACCACCACAGCCCAGACCACCAGCAGAAGCAGCGCGCGCTGGCGCTCGTCCAGTTCTTCGCGGTGGAAGATCCGCGCCCAGCGCAGGCGGCCGAGAGCGATCAGAGCAAAGATGCACCACGGAGCGATAAAAGCCAGCAGGAGCAGCCAGAAGAGCGGCAGCGGTACCGAATCGAAATCGTGCGGCTTGCTCCAGCTGAAGTAGCGCGCGAACTGCTCATGGACGAAATAGAACCACAGGAAGCTGTGCACATTTCCCTGCGCAGGAACCGCGCCGGGATTGCCGATGGGCGGATTCCTGAGAGCGGCGAGAATGTGCCAGGGCGCGGCGACGATCAGGAATCCGATAGGGCCAGTGATCGGATGCCAACGCAACAGGTGACGCAGCCTCCGCGTGATGAAGAGGTAGGCGAGAATGATGGCAAGCGGAATGATCGCGCCAACTAGTCCTTTGGTCAGCACGCCCAGCGCGCAACAGATATCGAACCCGAGTGCGGTTGCCAGCGATGGAGTGGTTTCGCCCAGCGACTTCCAGAAGAAAAACATGGCGAGCGAAAGCCAGAGGCAAAGAATCACGTCGGGCAGAAGAATGCGCGTAAAGCCGAAGATGCCGCTCGCTGTCAGCAGGCAGAGAGCCGCGTAGAAGCCGGCCTGCAGTGATCCGAAAAGACGCTGTCCCAGCGCGAAGACGGCCAAAAATAACGCCAGCGCATAGAGCGCGAGCGGCAGGCGCGCGGCCCAGTCATACTCGCCGAACATTTTGAAGCTGGCGGCGATGCTCCAGTAGAGCAGCGGCGCTTTTTCCAGATAACGGATGCCGTTGACGTGAAGCGTCACCCAGTCGTGCGTGAGCAGTATCTCGCGCGCCGCCTCGGCCTGCAGGGCGTCCGCGTCGTCGAGCAGCGGTGGGCGCACCAGCGCGAAAGAGCCGTAGAGGAGCAGCCACAGTCCTAGGATGGGAAAAAGGAAGCGCTTCATCTGCTGGGAGATGATTATAGAGAACGAAGCAGGTTTGCATCTTTGAATCGCGGATAACCGGCCGGCCGGCGAACTTACGCTTCAGCGTTCTCGATCGCCGGCAAATCATTGGTTCCATAGTGGAAAAAGCATGCAAGAGTTTCGCTGTGCGAGTCTCCGACTTGCCGATTCTCCCTGTTCGCCTGCTATATTGATTTTTCATTTAAAAACTGTGTCCGGCAGATAGCGAAGCCGGCTGCAACCTACAAACCTTCCACCCATATACGGACTTTGAGGAAGCAGGAACGCATTCATGGCGCAGATTTTTGACCGCAGCTCGAACGCGCTGGCACGGATGAGCCTGGTCTTGACGGGATTGATCACAATTGCCTTAGGTGTGACGCTGGACCAGCTGCAACGATCGCCGTGGGTGACCCGGCAAGGGCAGCGCGCCGACCAGCCAGTCCCCTTCAGCCACAAACACCATGTAGAGGGACTGGGCATTCAATGCCAGTACTGTCATACGACGGTGGAAAAGTCGAGCTACGCGGGCATCCCTCCG
>Ga0335072_10009530_pt1 | contig 14000 bp, 12 predicted proteins | sample Lox_Sample_21_FD_206725 | JGI IMG/M metagenome (GOLD analysis project Ga0335072, IMG submission 206725) | Soil microbial communities from Loxahatchee National Wildlife Refuge, Florida, United States - Lox_Sample_2.1 | ecosystem: Environmental > Terrestrial > Soil > Wetlands | place: USA...
CGAACTGTGATGATGAAGTCCGGAGTTCCGGGGAGGTAGAGGCGTTGGTGTGCGCTGGCGAGATCGCCACTAGGCAGGTCCAGGCCGCCAGATTCACGGCTCAACTGCTGGCTGGTGAGCCCGCGCACAGCCCAGTTGAAGTTGCAGCACGGCTGCTGGCGATCCAGGGGCAGGACGGGCGGGGGGCGAGGCTTGCGATTCGCTCCCGCACGGCTGGCCTGACGGCCGATGACGTCGACCGGGCGCTGACTGACGACCGGTCCTTGCTCATCACCTGGCTGAACCGGGGGACGCTGCACCTGGTCTGCACTGAGGACTACTGGTGGCTGCACCCGCTGACTGTGCGACCGCAGTTGCATGCCGCCGTCGGCCGCGTGCTATCCCGAGGCGGCCTGACTGCTTCCGATGCGGACAAGGGCGTGGCCGTCATCGAGGCGGCGCTGACCGCAAGCGGGCCGCTGACGAGGTTTCAGCTGCGCGACATGCTTGCATCGGCCGGGCTGCCGACGGCCGACAACCTCCCGCTCCACCTGATCACGCTCGCCAGCTTGCGCGGGATCGCAGTGCGCGGGCCCATGATCGGTGCCCAGCACGCGATCGTGCTCGCGGCGGACTGGCTGGGCAAGCCGCCACGTTCGGTGGACCACGACGTCGCACTAGCCGAGCTCGCGCGGCGATACCTGGCGGGGCACGGGCCGGCCTCCGACGGCGATCTGGCCAAGTGGGCTGGCCTGCCGCTGGGCCAGGTTCGCCGCGGCCTGACTGCGATCGCGCCCGAGCTCCGCGACCGGTCAGATGGCCTGGCGGAGCTGGCAACCGCAGCGCCCGCCGGGGACCTGCCGCCTGCTGCGGACCTGCCACCGCCGAAACTGCTCGGCGCCTACGATCCGGTGCTGCTTGGCTGGGCGGACCGGGGTCCGATTCTGGGCGAGCGTCGCGAGGTTGTGACGGTCAACGGCCTGTTCCGGCCGTTTGCACTGGTCGACGGGCGGGCCGCCGCTACCTGGGCGTGGGCTGACAGGCAGGTAGCCATCAGCCGCTTTACTGAGCTGCCCGAGCGCGTCGAGGCTGCGCTCGCGATAGAAGGTCGCGATGTACGGCGGTTCCTGGTAGGACAGGAGCAATGAAGCTGCCCGACCTTCCTGATCTGCCGTACGCCAGCGCACTGATCCGGCATGAGGGCGAGCTTGACTCCGGAAATGACTTCGACACGGTGCTGTTCGAGCGGTCAGATTTCGACAGCCCGCGAGCGCCTGGCAGCCGCTTCCTGGAGTGCGCGTTCCGGCAGGCGTCGATTACTGGCGGCAGCTTGCAGCGGGCCGGCCTGCGCGACGTCTGGGCGCGCGATTTGCGGATCACTGGCACCAATCTCGCCGAGAGCAGCTGGCACGAGGTAACGATGCTCGGGTCAGCGCTGGCGGGTGTTCAGGTGTTCGGCGCCGAGCTGCGCGGCGTTGTCTTCAGCGGCTGCAAGCTCGACTCCGTCAATTTCAGGGCGTCCAAGCTGACGGACGTGACTTTTGATCATTGCGTACTGCGCAACGTCGACTTCGCCGGCGCGACTTTGACCCGGTGCGCGTTCCCAGGCTCGCAGCTGACCGAGGTGGACCTCAGCAAGGTGACGATGGATAAGACCGACCTTCGCAGCGCTGAGTTGGGCGTGATCATTGACACCGGCTCATTGCGCGGGGCCATCATCAGCTCGGGGCAGCTCGCGCTGGCGGCGCCCGTGCTGGCGGAGGCGCTGGGCATCGTCATCGACGACGATCCGGCATAGACGGCCTTATTTCAGGGCGGCAGTGTCGGCTTGGAGCGTCTCCAGGTCGCTGGCGGCCTGCTGGTCGTGTCGCCGAGTCAGCAGGCGGCGGACGCGCGCCTGGACCAGCAGTACGAGCGTGAGGATCAGCGCCGCCACGATGCCGTCGAGCCAGAAGTGATTGGCGGTGACGATCACGGCCAGCGTCGTCATCGCCGGATAGAGCGCTGCCAGCCAGCGCCAGCGGCTCCGTGCGGTAACGATGATGGCGATGGCCACTAGCAGCGCCCATCCGACATGCACCGAGGGCATAGCCGAGAGCTGGTCCGGGTCGAATCCGGCCGTGGTCGAGTACACCGATTCGTGGTACTTCACCGCGGTGTCGACGAGTCCGGTGGTCGGCATCATCCGGGGCGGGGCGACCGGGATGAGTTGCACCAGCAGGCAGATCCCGGTGAACGCTACGAGCGTCGTGCGCCACCGGCCGTACTGGTTCCGGTGCCGGACGAACAGCCACACCATGCACGCGATCAGCACGGCGAAGTGGAGCGTGTCGTAGTACAGGTTAAAGAACTGGATGATCAGCGGGTGGGGGAGGAAGATGCGCTGGATAGCTGCCTCGCTTGGCAGGTGGACTGCCCGCTCGAAGCGCCAGATCCACCGTGCCCGCCCGAGCGCGCCCCCTGGTCCCATCACCGAGAACGACCCGGCGTACTGCCAGAGTGCGAACAGGCCCAACACCAGCGCGGTTTCCTGGACGAAGAGTGCTACGGAAGTGAGCTTCGGCTTGGCTGGCTTCCGCAGTGCTAGCGAGGCGGCGGCAAGACATGCGGCGGTAACGCCGGCCTGCTGCCAGCTCAGTTCGGCATTGATCACACGCGCAGCCCGGTCGGGGGACCCAGGGTTCTCACATCGCTAAGGTTAAATGCAAACGGCGGGCAAGTAGCCGCGGGCTTACGCCACAATCGTTTCCATGCCGCGATCTGATTGGGAACGAGCCGACCGAGCCCGGTCGCAGGAGGATCAGCCTGCCGCAGACCGAGGTTTAGCGCACCGCCTGTCGCGCCTTCCCAGCAGTCATCCATCGGCCTGGCCCGCCGCGGACCGCGCCGAGGCCGAGTACGGCGAGCGGCAGCTCGAGGAGTGGTGGCGTCCCGCGGACGACACGGAGCGAGACGACGCGGCGGCGGACGGCGGCGATGTTGATCCCGAGGACTGCGACGACGAGCCGGATGCAGTGCCTCCCGGCGATGATGCCGAGCTGGCGGACGTCGTGGGCGTACCGGGTGACGCCGCGAGGCCGCCAGCGGCGGGCCCAGGCGGGCGGCGGTCGGAAGCTCCCGCCGGGGCGGGCGAACTCGACGGGCCGCCTGCGCGAAGCCCGTACCGGCCCTGGTTCAGCGCCGACGGGGCCGCCGATCCGTGGTTCGCGGCCAGCGAGATCAAGTACAGCGAGACCGAGTAAGGCGCGTGCCAGGGCTCTGACCAGCAGTCTTACTCGTGGTCCGGACGGCTCAGCGAGGCCGGGTCCGGCTGCTGCCGTGGCAGCACGACCTCGGCGGTTGCGTCCGCAGCGAGGCGGACGATGTCCCCATCGGCAAGCCGGACAGCGATACCCGGCAGCACCCGGTCGCCATTGACAAAAGTTCCGTTGGTGGAGTCCTCGTCCCTGATGCTGGCGTGCCCGCCGTCGTCCATCATGACCGTCGCATGCCGCCTGGACACGTTCTCATAGCTCGCGAATGCCGCGGCGACCAGGGATTCGCCTGGATCACGGCCAAGGAGCAAGGTTGTGCCAGCCGGGACGTCCACGTTCCCGGTCGGAAATGACAGCCGGAGCACAGCGGGCGAAATGGCCTTTGCCCGGTCCTCTGGCCGCAGGTACTCCTGCATCACCGTGTTCGCAGCAGGCGCGTCGTCGTCCCTGACCCTCGCCCTGGGCAGATTGGCACCGCAGGTGAAGCAGATCAGGTCATCGGGCTTCACCCCGGCAGCGCAGTTCGGGCAGGTTAGCGTCGCCATCACGTCCTCCTGGACTCCTTCCTCGGCGGCCCCCCGGCCAGCATTCCGCTCCGCAGTGCTCGCACGAGAGACTAACGCGCGCGGGCCCGGCTTTGGTGCCAGAGCACTGACTCGGGGCGCTGACCTGGCCCGAGGCGCCGGCCGGCGGGCCGGCCGGCGGTAGCATCCAAGGCATGGTTGGCTTCACGCTCAATGAGGAGCAGGAGGCGCTCCGCAGCTCTGTGGAGGACTTCGCTCGCGAGGTGATAGCGCCGGTAATCGGCGATTTTTACGAGCGAGGCGAGTTCCCGTACGACATCGTCTCCCGGATGGGCAAGATGGGCCTGTTCGGCTTGCCATTCCCTGAAGAATGCGGCGGCATGGGGGGCGACTACTTCGCCTTCTGCCTGGCCCTGCACGAGCTGGCCAGGGTTGATTCGTCCGTGGCGATCACGCTGGAAGCCGGGGTCGCGCTGGGTGCCATGCCGATCTACCGGTTCGGGTCAGCGGCGCAGAAGGATCGCTGGCTCCCGGACCTATGCCAGGGCGAGCGGCTGGCGGCATTCGGCTTGACTGAGCCCGGCGGCGGCTCGGACATCCCTGGCGGGATGCGGACCACCGCCCAGCTGGATGGGGATGAGTGGGTGATCGACGGCTCGAAGGCGTTCATCACCAACTCCGGGACGTCGATCACCTCGGTCGTCACGGCGCTGGCGATCACCGGCCGAGTCGGCGCTAAACCGGAGATCTCGGCCATCATGGTCCCGTCCGGGACCCCTGGCTTCACAGTTGGCTCTGAGTACTCGAAGGTGGGCTGGCGCTGCTCAGACACCAGGGAGCTGGCCTTCTCCGGCTGCCGCGTTCCGGCCGAGAACCTGCTTGGCGACGTTGGCCGTGGTTACGCCCAGTTCCTGCAGACGCTGGACGAGGGCCGGGTTGCGATCGCCGCGCTGGCTGCAGGCCTGGCGCAGGGCTGTGTCGATGAGTGCCTGCGATACGCCGCGCAACGGACAGCCTTCGGCCACGAGCTCGGGCATTACCAGGCGATTCAGTTCAAGATCGCGGACATGGCGGCCAGGGCCCATGTGGCCAGGCTGTCCTGGTATGACGCCGCCGCCAGGCTGGTTGCCGGGGCGCCATTCAAGTCACAGGCCGCGATCGCGAAGCTCACCTGCTCGAACGCCGCGATGGATAATTCGCGTGACGCCACCCAGATTTTCGGTGGCTACGGGTACATGAACGAGTTCCCGGTGGCGAGGTTTTACCGCGATGCGAAGGTGCTGGAGATCGGCGAGGGTACGTCCGAGGTCCAGCGCATGGTGATCGCCCGGCAGCTAGGGCTGGCGGGGCGAGGCTGACCCTAGGGTGAGCCTGGCTGTCGGCCTAGCTGGATGGCTTGACGATCATTGGCCCGACATTCGGGTCATAGGGGATCATTTGAGGGGGCCCAACCATCAGCCGGACGACGGCGTTCAGACTCCCGATGCTCGTTGACGTCGGATAAGAGCCGATCGTGATCATGTCCGCTTCCTGGGCGCCTATTCCGGCAGTACTAGGCAGTATCCCCTGGACCTTGCCGGTCACCGCTGCCTCGGTCTGGGCCTTGGCCAGAGCAGCCTGGAAGTCTGCGACCACGCTTGGGTTGTCGCGGACCCAGGCATTCATCGCCACATAGCCAAGCAGTGGCAGTCCTGCGGTTGAGCCGCTGCAGGCATCAAGGACCTCGACTGCACCAAGCTGGCTCTCGGCCTGGTAGATGTACGGCTCGCTGAGCAGGATGGCCTGCACCTTGCCCTGTTTGAGTGCGGTGATCTCGTCCGGTTGGGACATCGACTTCCAGTTCACTGCGTCGGCTGCGCTTCCCAGGTAATCGGACAGCACGTTGGTCGCCGCGGCCGCCTCGAGGCTCGTTGGGACCGAGGCGGGAACTTGGAGAATGTCGTCGTTGGGGAGGCCGACGGTCACATTGGGATTCGCCAGGCTCAGCGGCGACGTGATCGTCTTCGAACGCGGCAGGGTGAGGATCTCGAGCACGCCCGAAGTCGCGTCGTAGCCGTCGGCCAGGATACGTAGCAGCGGCTTGGGATGCGCCGCCTGACCCTCCTGCCAGAAGACGTTGCCGTAGTCGCTAGCCGCGATGTCCGCCTGCGAGTTCGTCAGCGCGGACATGACCTGGCCCTGGTTCTTGTAGTCCTTGATCTGGACATGCTCCAGGCCTTCGGCCGCGAATAGCCCGTCTTTCTGGGCCAGGTAAACAGAGGCGTCATCGACGCCCGGCACAGCCGCGATCGTCACGGTGGTCGACACGGTACTGCCTGCGCCGCCCGTGCTGCCGCAGCCCGCGGCGGCCAGCAGGCCTAGCCCGCAGGCCCCGGCCAGGAGATACCGGGCCTTCGACCTAAGCCGACTCCGGCTCGGCAGCGGGACTCCGGCCAGGACAGACCTCATTGACTCTCCTTGCGGGATGCGAGATTTATCATTAATCATCCGGTAATCCGGCGAGGCAACCAGACAGTTTCCTGAACACGGACGTTGCGCCAGAGAGTACCCTATTGCTGCCAGGAGGCCCGTCAAACGTCACGTTACAGCGGTTTTTCCGATTCGTACGTGTATTGGCGCACGTTACCCGGCTACCGGCTAGAGTTGCGTGGCCGTGACTGACTGCACCCGATGAAGTGTCGCTCTCTGGGAGGTTCGCCATGTCGGTAGTGCCTTGTGGCACGCGGGCACGGCCCTGGATCGCGGCCAACAGGTGAGGGGTTCAGAGACTGTGCCGTCCCGAGACAACAAGGTACGCATCGTCAGTCGTGCTGCTCGCAACCAGGCTGGCGGCCGCCCCGATGGCGCCGCACCAGGTGGCAGCGCGCCGGCTGGCGCTGCCGTCGGTGGCGCACGAGCTGGTCGCGCGAACCTCGGTGGCAATGCTGCGGCTGATAGCGCCGTGCCCGTCCAAGCGCCATCCGGCGGCCGGGGGTCGTGGCGGTCGCTGAAGAACTGGCGTGTGCGGTCCCGCTTGCTGCTGCTGATCATCATTCCGACGCTGACCGCCGTGATCCTGGGCGGTACCTACATCGTGACCTCAGTCGAGCAGGCGCTGGCCTACCAGCGGGTCGAGCGGCTCGCGAATATGAGCTACGACGTAACCAGCCTGGCGGACCATCTCGGGGACGAGCGCGCCCAGACCATGCAGTACATCGGCCTTGGTCTCGGCGGGCGGCTGGGATCCCTGTCGCGTAACGCCACGACAAGGGCAGCTGCGCAGCCGGAGCTGACCACAGTCCAAGAGACTCAGGACCTGACCAACTCGTGGATAACCAGGGTGAGCCAGGAGAGCGCGACTGTCGGCAGCGGGTACCCACAGCAGGTCCAGGCAGAGGCGCAGAGCGTCGGCAATGTACTGCACCTAGTCAAGCCGCTGCGCACGGCGGCCGTTACAACCAAGCTCCCGGCAACCGCCGTGAATTCCAAGTACATCACGATCATCGACGACCTGCTGGCCATCGATAACAACATCGCGCTGGGTAGCGGTGACCCGAGCCTGAGCAACGATGTCCGCGCCCTGAACCTGGTCTCGCTGATCAATGAGGAAGCATCTGAGCAGCAGGGCCTGCTCGATTACGCGTTTGCCCAGGATGGCACGTGGGATCCTGCTGCGCTGGCCGCAACGCAGCAGGCCCAGGAAGAGGAGCAGGCTAACGTCGTCGAGTACGAAAAGACCGCGACCCCCCAGCAGGTCACGCTGTACGCCAACACGGTGTCCGGCAGCCTCGTCAGCCTGGCAAGCGGCGAGGAACTGCAGGCCATCCAGTTCGGCCTGGACAAGACGGCCCTGAACGTCTCGCCTACCACTGCAACCCTGTGGAACGGCGCAATGTCGACGGGCACTGTGGCGGACATCAGATTGGTCGAGCAAGACCTAGTGACAGCCACGATCAGCCGGGCCACCACGCTGCACCGCAACGCGATCACCACGGCGGCGGTGACCGGCGCTGCCGTGCTGATCGTCCTGCTGGTCGCGCTCGCACTGACGACCCTCGTCGGTCGGTCAATGGTCCGGCCGCTGCGGCGCCTGCGGTCTGGTGCCCTGGAGGTTGCCGGCGTACGGCTGCCGGAGACGGTCCGTCGGATGAGCGACTCTGACGGAGCCGCCGTCCCGCTGGAGGTCGAGCCCATCGACGTGGACTCCGCCGACGAGATCGGTGAAGTGGCCCGGGCATTCGACCAGGTCCACAGGGAGGCGCTCCGGCTTGCTGCCAACGAGGCCGCGCTGCGCGGCAACGTCAATGCCATGTTCGTCAACTTGTCCCGGCGCAGCCAGTCACTGGTCGAACGGCAGATCCGCCTGATCGATGACCTGGAGCAGGGCGAGCAGGACCCGGACCGGCTGTCCAGCCTGTTCCAGATGGACCACCTGGCCACCCGGATGCGCCGTAACTCGGAGAACCTCCTGGTCCTGGCAGGTCACGACGCCAGTCGGCGGTGGAACCAGCCGGTTGCACTCGTTGACGTACTGCGGGCCGCTGTCTCCGAAATTGAGCAGTACGAGCGCGTGACGCTGAACGTGCAGCCCGGTATCGCGGTGCGCGGCCACGCAGTCAACGACGTCGTTCACCTGCTGGCCGAGCTGGCGGAAAATGCCACGTCGTTCTCGTCGGCCGAGACGCCAGTTGTCGTCGCTGGTCATCTACTGAGCAGCGGCGGCGTGCTGCTGGACATCACCGACCAGGGCGTGGGCATGGGCGCCGAGGAGATGGCCCACGCTAACTGGCGGCTCGACAACCCGCCGGTCGTAGACGTGGCGGTGTCCCGCCGGATGGGACTTTTCGTGGTTGCCCGGCTGGCCGCACGGCACGGGATCAGGGTCCGGTTGCGCCCTGCGACGGCCGGCGGCCTGACAGCGCTCGTCTGGCTGCCCGATGAGGTCGTCAGCCACGCCACCGACGGCGGCGCCCCCGGAATGCGCCGGGTCGACTTGGCTGGCGGCGCTGCAGGGTTCGGGCCGTCAGCGGCAAGCCCAAGCGGCCTGTCGGCCGGGGCGATCGCCGCCCTGCCGGTCGGCCTGAACGGCGATCGCGAGGACGTTGCCACTCCTGCCGAGCAGGAGATTAACGCTGCCCGAGCCCCCCGATTCGCAGCCGCGCAGGCCGAGTCGGGAAGCGACGTCATCGGCCTCGGCCCGCGCCGAGTACCTGGAGTTGGGCCGCACCCCGGCAGTGTTGGCTGGGGCGGCGCGGCCACGACCAGCCCGCTGCCCGCCTTCGGGTCGGAAGCAGCCGAGGCCGAACTGGCAGGGGCGTCGACAGAACGGGCGGAGTCGGCACAGCGTCCGCACCAGGGCGCTGACGCCTTTGGCGACGCTTCTGCGCCGGTTGTCGACTTGTCCGGCCCTACGGTCGACTTCGCGCAGGCACCGCAAGCCTCGCCGGTTCAGCCACTGACGCTGGGCGAGCCCAGTGTTGCCGGGCGTCCTGAGGTACTGGCCCAGCCAGGGGCAGGCAGTGAGCCGGTGTTCGGCGGCCCGAGTCAGCCAGCGGGCGTGCCGCAGTGGGACTCGGGCGCCGATGCCCGGGCCGACCGCGAGCGGGCCGGATTCGGCTGGGACAAGGGGCTGGTCGGCGTCGGAGCTCCGGTCGGTCAGGACGCGTCCGCTAGCGCTGTCGTGGTGCCGCCTGCCGAGCACGTTGCGCAGGAGAACCGGCTGCCGATCTTCGAAGCAGTGGAGTCCGACTGGTTCCGCCGTGGGCGAAGCGGCGTTCCGGCCGCCCCCGCCGCGGCAGGTGATAGCGGTCCGGCAGTTGCACCCACCCTTGGCGGCCCGACCGGCCTGGTCAGCCCTGACACTTTGGCCGGTAGGGGAGCTTCCCTGGGCGGACCCAGTGGCGGCTGGACGGCCGAGCAGCAGGCAGGCGGTTCGGAGCCAGAGGTCACGTGGGCCGCGTCGGCAGCTGACGAGGGCTGGCAGGCTGCGGCGGCAGTCAGTTCGCCGGCCACCGGAGGCACCACGTCAGCCGGCCTGCCAAGGCGTGTGCCGCAAGCCAACCTTGTGCCCGGAACGGCATCGCCTGAGCCGACGGCCCCCGTCCCGGCCAGGTCTGCTGCAGCCACTAGAGACCGGTTCTCCAGTTTCCAGCGCGGCATCAGGGAAGGCCGAGCGGCGGCGTCCGGTGACGAGGGAGACTCTGATGAGGATGACGGTTCTCGATGAGGGTGACACGATCTTGTCGAGATGGTCATGCTTAGTCTGAGAACGCGGATGTGCCGGCAGGCTGATCCGCGTCTAGCCACGGCGGTGCCGCGCCCGACTGGACGGGGCGCGTGCCGCGAGAGGAAGGTGCGCCTGTGAGTCCGCTAGTGCGTCCGGCTCAGGACCTGAACTGGCTGATCACGAACTTCGTTGAGCGGGTGCCATCAGTGGCGCACGCGATCGTGGTCTCCGCTGACGGTCTGCCGATGGCGTTCTCGCACGGCTTCCCTGCTGACCGTGTTGACCAGCTCGCGGCTGTGACGTCAGGGCTCACCAGCCTGACACAGGGGGCGGCCCGCGTTTTCGAGGGAGGAGCTGTAACACAGACCGTCGTCGAGATGCATCGTGGTCTGCTGATCATCATGGCGATTAGCGATGGCTCTAGCCTCGCCGTGCTTGCGGCGGCGGACTGTGACATGGGCCTGGTCGCATACGAGATGGCACTGCTTGTCGAGCGGGTGGGCACTGTGCTGACACCTGAAGTGCGTAGCGGCCAGCCTCGCTGGGCTGAGGGCGGCAGATAGTGACAGGAGGCTGCCGTGTTTGGCCACGGCCGCGATGACTGGGATACAGGCGAGCGCCTGTACCCGGTTGATCGTGATGACCTCGGAGGGTCTGGATTCGATTACGTCGCGGGGCACTCCTCGGCGCCGCGTGACCCTTGGAACTATGACGGGAACTCCCGCGGAATAGCTGATGAGACTAGCGCGCTGGTCCGGCCGTACGCAGTTACCGGCGGCCGTACCAAGCCTCGGTACCAGCTCCAGATTGAGGCCATGGTCGCCGCGTCGCACTACGAGGCGCGGGATCTGTCGGTTCTCAGCCCTGAGTGCCAGGCCATACTCGGGTTCTGCCGTGACTGGCGATCGGTCGCGGAGATCTCGGCGGTGCTGCGGATGCCGCTGGGTGTCGCCAGGGTGCTGATCGCGGACATGGCAATGGAAGGACTCGTTCGGGTACACCAGATCGACCACGCACAGGGTCGCCCGGACATCAACCTGCTCGAAAGGGTGCTCAGTGGACTTCGGAAGCTCTAGGGCCGTCTCTGCGCCGGCAACAGAAGCCGCGATGACGTCAGTGAAGATTGTCGTCGCCGGTGGCTTCGGCGTCGGCAAGACAACCTTCGTTGGCTCGGTCTCGGAGATCACGCCGCTCACCACCGAGGCCGTCATGACCACGGCCAGCGACGGCCTGGACGACCTGAGCCACACGCCAGACAAGACGACGACGACAGTGGCCATGGACTTCGGCCGCGTTACCCTTGATGCAGGCCTGATCCTCTACCTGTTCGGTACGCCCGGCCAGCACCGGTTCTGGTTCATGTGGGACGACCTGATCCAGGGTGCCATCGGGGCTGTGGTTCTGGTGGATACGCGGCGCCTGGCCGACTCGTTCCCTGCCGTCGACTACTTCGAGTCTGCCGGCCTGCCGTTCATCGTCGCGGTGAACGGATTCAACGGCAGCTTCCCGCACGCGCTGTCCGATGTGCAGGAGGCGTTGTCCATCAGCCCACGAGTCCCGATCATGCAATGCGACGCCCGCGGGCGTAACTCGACAAAGTCCACGCTGATCGCCTTGGTCGAGCACGCCATGGCCATGCAGCTCAGCGCCAGGTAGGAGCCGATGCAGGCTGGGGTCTGAGGTCGCGGGCCTCGTGACGTGCTGGCTTCTGCTGTAATTGATGGCGCGGTCGAGGGGCGGTAGCTCAGCCGGTCAGAGCAGCGGACTCATAATCCGCCGGTCGTGGGTTCGAGCCCCACCCGCCCCACTCGCTAAGCCCTCGTTCTGGGCTCGTGACCTGCGGTAATACCGGGATTCTGCGATCTTGCTTGGCCGCGCCGGTGTGCGGCTGTGTGCGGCCGGGAGTGGAGAAATGCAGGTCGCTGTGCCGGTGCAACCAAACGCCCCGCTCAGGGCCTCTTAGCAGTGTGATTGGATCCGGGGAAGGACGGCGGCGGTGACCGGGCGGCGAGACCTCGAGTACTCCGACTACGTGTCCGCCCGGCTCCCTTCGCTCCGCCGGCTGGCTTTGCTGCTCTGTCACGACTGGCAGCGTGCTGACGATCTTGTCCAGGCCACCATCATCCGCGTCTATGTGAAATGGGGCAAAGCGGCCGCAGCGGATAACACTGACGCCTACGTCCGCACCATGCTGGTCCGCGAGTTCCTGCATGAGCACCGCAGCGGGTGGGCCAGGCTGGTCAGGCTCGGCGACGAGCTGCCTGCCGAGCAGGCTGCTCCTGTCGTGGACCGGGAGGCCGCGCTCGACCTGCAGGCAGCAATCGCGGCACTGCCGCCGCGGCAGCGAGCGGCGCTCGTGCTCAGGTTCTACTGCGACCAGAGCGTGGAAGCGTCGGCCGAGATCCTCGGTTGCAGCCCGGGCACCGTGAAGAGCCAGACGGCCAGGGCGCTCAGCACGCTGCGGCTGCTACTCGGACCCGACGATGCCACCAGCCCGCTAGCCGCCAGCCAGTCTGAAGGCGGCGAGTCCGGTCCCGATCTTGACCGAACTGCGCATGACGGCCCAGCCCACAGGGGGGCTTCCTTCAATGCTTGAACAAGACATTAAGTCGCTCTACGACCGGATGGCCGACATGGAGCAGCCGCCGTCGAGCATCAACATCCCAGGTGCCCGGCGAGCTGGCAGGGTGCGACTGACCAGGCGTCGTGCCACCGCCGTCGCCACCCCGGTGCTGGCGGCGGCAGCCGTCATCGCGATCGCCCTGACCACCTCGATTCAGGGCGGCCTGCACGGAACGATTCAAGTCGGCCTGCACGAAAGGCAGCCGACAGGCAGCACGCAACCCGCGCCGCAGCACTTCAACCCGCTCCGCCCGTACGCGCGGTTCGGCTGGCTGCCACCCCACAGCCCTCCGGGCGACGGCGAGGTAATCAGCCAGCGCGAGATGTCGCTCGGCAACCCCTCGGGTGCCTTCCTCGCGCTCTACGCGGCAAGCGCCTGCCACCTCACCGGCCACAAGCTGAGCTGTTCGCCGTCGGGGAACCGGTACGCGCTCGGCCGCAACATTGCCAAGCGTAACGGGCACCCGGTCTACTGGACGGCTCCTCAGAGGGTGCGGAGCCCACTTGCTGTCACCTCCCCCGGTCAACTTGCCTGGCAGTATGCCGTCGGCGGCTGGGCAGTTCTCGACTACGCAGCTTCTGGCCATGCGTCCGCGATAAATGACGCGGTCAAGATCGCTGATCAGGTCCGGTTCGGCTACCGAGGCGAACCCGCCATCAAATTCCCGGTCCAGCTCACGGACGTGCCTGCGAACTGGCAGGTCAACTGTGTCGCGACAAGCCTGCTCGGTCACGTCATGTACGCGGCTTCAGACGTGGTGACCGCCGGGCGCCTGACTGGGTCGATCTGCGGCGACAATGCCCCGCTGAACGCCCCGCACTTTGATGCCGGCCAAGGAGCGAAGAACCAGTGCGGCGATTTCAGCCACGCTGAAGGAGCCTATTCCAAGCCCGAAATGATCGACGGCTACCAGGTTGTCCTCATTACCGATAATAAGTTCTGGCCCAACCACCAGTTGTGCGCCGACAATGCAGCAGGCACCTTCGTGTGGATCGCCACCGGAGCGCACCCGACCCTGAGCCCGGCCAGCATCTTCACCCACCATCTGCGGCTGCTCGGCTCGAACCCGGCGAAATGGACAACCAAGCCGATCGCCTGAACGAGATCTGCTGCCGTCGGAACTTCCTCTACTACTTCAAGGGCGCGGTGCGCGCTATGACCAGGCGCTCATTACCGACGCAGGCATGCCAGAACCGCGGAGGACGCGAAGCACCGGAGCGGCCGAGCGAGTGAAGCTGCAGGGGAGTAGTACGCCGTACCGGGGCACGCCCGTAGCGGGACGCGCGCCGGCGCGGGACGGCAGCCTTTGCGGCGCGCTCTCCCAGCGGTAGCTCTGCGGCGTGCGCGGCCTGTGAAGAGTGTCTTGCCGGCCGCCAACATCACCGGGACAACGGTTCGGCAAGCCGTTGTTCGGG
>Ga0335072_10009531_pt1 | contig 14000 bp, 24 predicted proteins | sample Lox_Sample_21_FD_206725 | JGI IMG/M metagenome (GOLD analysis project Ga0335072, IMG submission 206725) | Soil microbial communities from Loxahatchee National Wildlife Refuge, Florida, United States - Lox_Sample_2.1 | ecosystem: Environmental > Terrestrial > Soil > Wetlands | place: USA...
GGGCTGACTGGCGCCGTGACCGTGACCGGCAGCTCGCCGACCTCGCGCAGCAGGTCAAGGTCCCGCTCGATGTCCGCTGGTCCAAGCGGGTCATCGCCGAGTGGTCCCGTAAGTCCCGCTCGCGTATGGTCCGGACGCTGGCCGAACTCGACTATTCGGCCATCGTCGGATCGGGCCGCATGCCGTGCATGCTGACCTTGACGCTGCCCGCCGCGTGGGAGGAGGTCGCACCGTCCGGTAAGGAGTTCAAGCGGTTCGTGGCGATGCTGCGGCGCCGCTGGGAACGCGCCTGGGGCGAACCGCTCACCGGTATCTGGAAACTGGAGTTTCAGCGCCGCGGCGCCCCGCACCTGCACGTGTTCACCGCTGCCCCGCTGAGCATGCTCGCGGGGGATGTGCGCAAGGCGGCGGACCAGCGGTACCGCGCGGCGGTCGGCGACGGCCTGCAGCTGATGCGCTGGCTGCGCGTCGTCTGGGCTGACATCGTGAGTCACCCGGATCCCGCTGAGCGCCGCAAGCACGAGTCGGCGGGCACCCGCGTGGACTACGCGGAAGGCCTGCGGATGACCGACCCGAAACGGGTCTGCGTCTACTTCTCCAAGCACGGCTCGTTCCGCGATAAGGAGTACCAGCACATCGTGCCCTCAGCGTGGCGTCAGCCGGGCTGTCACCCAGGCCGGTTCTGGGGTGTGTGGGGCCTGCGGAAATGCACGCAGGCTGTCCCGCTGAGCTTTGATGAGCGCCTGGCCGTCGCCCGGACGATCCGGCGGTATGGCCGGGCCGCCGACCGGGCCCGGTGCGCGATGGCTGAGCGCGAGGTGATCCGGGGACGCCGGTTCCGGAAGGTCCGCCGCAGGGTGCCCGATCGCCTCCAGTCGTGCTCAGGCTTCCTGTGCGTCAACGACGGCCCGCGGCTGGCGGTCGCGCTGTCGCGGCTGGTGATGGGAGGCGATGACGATGACGGCACCCCGGCCGCCGCGGCGGCCCGCGGACGCGGTGGCGGCGTTCAAGGCGTTGCGCGCGGAATTCCCTGAGTGGTACATCCAGCACCTTGATGCCGAGCACGGCGGTGGTTTCGCCGCGCGCATGGGCAATCTGACCGTCCGGGCCCGGACGCTAGACGAGCTGGCCCGGACGCTGCGAGACGCCCGGGACGAGGTGGAAGGTTCTGGGTCTGGTCAAGTAACTTAGGTGAGGTACTTAAATACTGCACTGCATTACGGTACGCTGGTGAGTATGGCAGACAAGAAGCTGACATCTACCGAAGTGACGTACATCCTCGTTGAGGCGAAGGCGGTGGGTGCTCTGACCGTCATGGAGCACGGCGACTCCGTGAGGATCACCGGGCCGCGCGCTGACCGGACCCGGGCGTTCCACGTGCTGATGGACCACGGGCTCACGGTTGCGCCGTTCCCGGACCATGATGACTGGACGCGCCGGTGAGGATCGCGGTCGCCAACCTCAAGGGCGGGGTCGGCAAGACCACTACCGCCGTGTACCTTGCGGCCGGGCTGCACCGGACCGGCCGTGTGCTCCTGGTCGACGCCGATCCGCAGCAGTCCGCGCTGCTGTGGGCTCAGCAGGATCCCATCTTCCCGTTCACCGTGGTGTCCATGCCGGTGCGGACGCTGCACCGGGACCTGGCCGACCTCGGCCGCGGCTATGACCACGTCGTCATCGACACGCCCCCGGCCGACACGAGCATCATCCGGTCGGCTGTGATGGCGGCCGACTTGGTCATCGTGCCCGCCAGCCCGACCGGGCTGGACGTCAACCGGATCATGCCGACGATCGACCTGCTGGCCGAGGTCGAGCCCGTTCACGCCGTGGTGTGCGGCGTGCTGATCACCAAGAGCCGAAGGGGCACGGTGAGCGCCCGATCCGTCCGCGACGTGCTGGCCGAGGCGGGGCTGCCGGTGCTGGATACGGAGATCCCGCTGTCCGAGATCTACGCCAGCTCGTTCGGCATCGCGCCGATCGACCTTGGCGCCTACGACGACCTGATCAAGGAGCTGAAGGCATGAGCCCTACCAAGCGACCAAGCGCCGTCAGCGGCCTGCAGCGTGGCCTCGGTGCTAGCCAGGCTGAGCCTGCTGCTTCCCCGCCCTCCGGGGAAGCCTCGCCGCCGCGGCGGCCGCGGCCGGAGAAGCCGGTCAGGTTTACGCTCGACCTGGACCAGGAACGCCACGCGTTCCTCAAGCAGTTCGCGCTCGAGTGCGGTGCCGGTGTCGGTGGCTCCCAGGTGCTCCGCGCGCTGATCGATGAGCTGCGGGAAGGTTCGAACCTGCCCGTCCGGGTCCGCGCCCGGATCTGGGGAGCGAAGAGGTAACTGCAAGAAAGGCGGGCCCAGCCCGGTGTACCTGCACCAGGCCGGGCCCTTGAAACCGCCCCTGCTAAGGAGGGTCGATCCCTGATGAATGATCCCATTTGCGTGAAGGTGCGCCACGTCGTGTTCGGCGAGCTGGCCGTGGTCGCCGCCAAGGTAAACAACGCCGCTTACGAGCTCGCGATTAAGGCCAACCGCTGCCAGGGCTGGCTGATCCGGCACCGGGACGCGCGGTGAGGGCCACGACCACGGCGCCCGGGCCCGGAACAGCGGCGAGCGTTCTTGAGCCGCCCCGGCTGCTGCGGTTGCGCCGGTTCGCGGTGCTGAGGATCCTCATCCGGCCGCGTGCGACGGCTCGCCTGCTCGGCGCCCTGGCCGCCGAGGCCGACATGCGCCGGTACGCGGCCGGGGTCGTGATCAAGGCCTGCGCTGCATGGCACGTACCTAGGCGCTGACCGCCCCATCAGCCGGACGGCTCGCCAGATCCCCGCACTGGCGAGCCGTTCAGCAGGTTGGAGTGTCGCGTCCCGCCGCGGTGGAACGCGACGGGTCGTGCCCGACGTCGGCCGACGTGTCGACGGTGGCCATGGCCGACGCATCGCAGCGACCAGGTGAGGACGCGTCTGCTCGAGGCCTCCGCGACGGGTCGCCCGGATCCGGAGGCGACACGTCGATCGCGGCCCGCGCCGCTACTGGTCCCGCGGGTCCTCGTCGTCCCAGTCCGGCAGCCGCGGATCACGGCGATGCGGTGCCCCGAGTTCGGCGGAGAGCTTCGCGTTCAGCTCGTCGAGCGTGAGCCTGCCCGTGGCGATCACCAGGCCCAGCCTGGCCCGGTTCCACCCGCCGAACCCGAGCTGCCGCTCGCACTCGGTCACCACCGACATGTACCGGGCTGCGATCTCGAACCACGGCGATGCGACCGGCTGGTTAGCATGGCCCGGCACGATCGGGTCTTCCTCGGCCTTCGCCATCGCGTCGGCGTGCAGGTCGGCGTGACGTATCCAGCGCAGCAGGATCGGGCGGTCCGCCGCCGTCCACGTGCCAGCGACCGGGTCGGACCACGCCGCTTTCCAGGCTGCCGCGCTTTCCCTGCGGTATGCCCGGTCGCGCGGCAGCGGGAACCGCCTCAGCGGGCCGTCGGCCGCCGCCAGCTCGTAGCCGCGGCCGTTGCGCCGGTCCAGGCCGGTGCCGCTTGCCCTATGCTTCGCCACTGGCGCCGCCGAGATCATCGAACAGCAGCAGCCGCCGTTCCTTTTCGCTCATCACGAGCGCCGACATCCAGCCGAGCAGTGCCGCGGTGCCCTGCAGCGGGGCGGTCACCTGCTCGTCGTCCCGCAGTCCGGCCGCGGCCTTTGCGCCCATGACCAGCATGGCCATCGTGGTGTTCAGCTCGGCCTCGGTGGCCAGCGCGAGCGCCTGGCGCAGGCCCTCTGACGGCACCGGTTCGCCCGCGTAGTCACGCGGAGCGGGGAAAAAAGCGCTGCTCAAAGGCACTTCCCTCCAAAAATCACGGATGGTGACCATCCGGCGACCAAAAATCCGCTTTTGGCTTGGAAACGGCAGATCCAAAAAATTTTGGGGCAGGAGGTGGGTCGCCAGGAGCTGCGAATAAAAAGTCCCAGGTCAGGGCGTTGCCCGCAGGTTGCGGCCTTGTTGTGTCCGTTTCTGCATCCGGCCGCCGCGGCTTGAGTTGCACGACCGGTGGGCGCCGACGAGGTTGGACTTGTCGTTCGTGCCGCCCCGGGCCTTCGGCACGAGGTGATCGGCGGTCGCGGGATCATCAGCGGTGAACCCACCCCCGCACCAGTGGCACACGGTGGCCGCGGCGATGACCTCGGCCGAGATCTTCCGCCACTGCGCGCCGTACCCGCGTTGCGATGCGCTCGGCCTGCCTGGCGGGTCGGTGTTCTTCTTGATCCTGGCCTGCTCCTGGCACGGCGGGCATTTCGTTGTCCGCGTGACGTCCAGGTCGAACAGGACGCTGTGTGCGCCTGGCCTGCGGCCGGGTGAGTCGCAAGCCGCGCAAAGCTGGCATTGGCAGAACCGCCGCGGCACGGTCAGTCCTGCCGCTTCCGGCTGGCCGTGCGGATCAGGGCCGCATCTGCCCGGCCGTCGATGACGCGATTACCGGGGAGTAGGTAGACATCGGCGCCGCCGCCGTCGCGGACGGCGAAGCGGGCGAGCGCGGCGACTACTTGCTCGAGTTCGGCGATGCGCTGCTCGAGCCCGGCGACGCGCTCGGCGTCGGCGTCCGGCGAAGCTGGGCTGGCGGACCGTCGCATCGTGATTACTCCTGCCTCGGGTGGCGGCCAAGGTAGTCGCTCAGCGCCTGGACGTCGGGCACTGCCGCGCCGAGGCGGACCAGGATGCGGTTGCCGTCTTCCCGGTGGGCGCCGAGCTGTCCGCGGCCGATCGTGGCGATAGCATCCCGCAGTGCCCGGAGGGCTGCGGCTGGCGGGATATCGGCAGGTTCGGGCTGGCGTGTGCTCACCGATGTCCTCCGGTTGGCTCGTGGCAGAGGCAGGCGCACGCGCCGTGCTGCTGCTGGCAGTCCGGGTTGGGTCCTTCGTGGTAGCCGCGCGTCTGGCCGCAGGCTGCGAAGCACTCGCGGGATAGCGCTGCCATGGGTCAGTCGCCGATCAGGCCGCGCAGCTCGCTCATGAGCACGCTGACGGTGTCGCGGGTTTCCGGGCTCCACGCGGCCGCGCGGCCCGGGACGTTGCGTGCCCAGTTCCCGACCGCGGCCTTGGTGGACAGGTGGGCCTGGCGCTCGCCGTTCGCGGCGCCGCCGTCCGCGGCGGCCAGGTGCTCGAGGAGGACCGGGCGCAGCGTGGCGTCGAACCACTGCTCGAGCGGGCTGGCGGCAGCTGGCTGCGCGGTCGCGGCGGCCGGTGCTGGTGTCGTCATGATGATGTCCTTCCGTGTCGGTGACGTCAGCGGGGCGCTGGTCACTCGCTGGCCAGCGGGCTGTTGGTCTCGTAGTTGGTGACCACTCCGGCTGAGGGAGTGCCGCCGCTGTTGATGCCGCCGCTGTCGGTGCCTGCGCTGATGCTGATGGTGGATCCGGCGGTGTAGCGGTCCCTGAGCGCCGCGACGTACTGCAGGACCTGGTACCGCCATTGGCCGGTGCCGGAGACGACTTCCTGCATGACGCGGACTCGTATGTCGCCTTCGAAAAGGTACAGGTCTGGGGCGCGGACGGCGAGGATAACCCCGTACGAGCCGTTCCCGGGGGTGGCCGCGAACACGGCGCCGGAGGCTGCGACGGTAGGCGCGCTGCTGCCGCCGAAACTGAGAGGCAGCTGGTTGTCGCCGATGACCGGCAAGCTCCATGCGGTGCCAAGCGCGCCGTCCGGGCCCTGTTCGGGTGCTGATGCGGACATCGGGATGATCGGCTTGCCGGTGGTGTCGATCGTGCCCGCTAGGTCCCACCAGGTGGCTTCGTTGAGCACGATGTGGGTGGCGCGCTTGCCGCGGGCCTTGCTCATCACCTTGAGCATGCGTGTCACGCTGGTGTAGACCGGTGTCGCGTCGGTTGCGACGGTGAAGGTCGATCCGCTGACGTTCTGGCTGTTGGCGATGGTGACGAGGTTGTTCGCGGAGGCCGCTCCGGCGACGATGATGCCGGTGAGCTGCCCGCTGCCCGACCCGATCAGGAGCTGCGCGTCGAGGTTGCCAGCGGCGTCGTCCATCAGGTCGCCGAACACGAAGGCATCGGCCCCTGGCGGTGCGGATTGCTCGGCCCACTGCATCGAGACGTCCTGGTAGCCGCTGATCGTCTCCACGTCGCTGGAGGAGAAGCTGTCGGCGGGGCTGTCGCCGACGACGGCGCCGCCGTCGACCTGCGGGCCGGTGGTCAGGCCGGTGATCCAGTGCGGCACGTTTATCTGAGCTGTGCCGGACGGCAGCGGCATGGAGGTCCATAGGTCGGCGAACGCCCGGCCGCCTCTCGGCGCCATCGCCCAGCTTTCCAGCAGCCAGAGCGGGGGCGTGAAGTAGCCGGCCGACGAGGACGTGCGGCTGATGGCGCGGCGTTCGTAGTTGCGGGTCAGGGCGTCCGCCTCGCGGAACGGCGCGAGTCCGAACCTCTCCATCCGCTCGAGCAGGATCGCGCCGTGGCGGGTGGAGGCGAACTGCTGCTCGTATGCCCGCTGGGCTGCCTGCCGCCGCGCCTCGCGCCATGCCGGGTAGCTGACGGCCAGCTCGTCCTCGTGGCGTTCCAGGCGCAGCTTCGCGGCGTCCCGGTCGCCGCGGCTGGTGGCGAGCCTGGCAATGTCAGCGAAAAAGCTGTTCGGGCCGCCTCGGCGGTACGTGGTCGGTTCGTACTCCACGGTGACGCTGGCGCGCTCGAGGCGCTCGACTCGCTGCTCTACCTGGTCCGCGCGGTGGGCGCGCGCCTCGAGCTCGGCGGCCTGAGCGGTCATTTCGTCGTACTCGGCTGGCCCGACCCGCGTTCCCCTCACGGCGCGCATCTGGTCGGAGAGTTTCCTCGTCGGTGGCATAGCGTTCCCTTCCTGCGGCGACCGCCGCTCTGTCGCTGGTGCCGCGCTGGCACGGCTGCCTGGGCTAGCGGGCTGGGCCACGCTGCAGGCCGGGCACCGCGGCGATCCGCTGACGGTGGTGCCCGAGTCGCGGTCGAACAGCACGTCGTGAGTGCCCTGAGCGGGCGCGCATGCGCCGCATCCGGGACATCTGCAAAAGACCCGTGCCACCTACACCCGCTTTCGCCTGGCGGCCAGCGCCGCCGCCGAGTCCGCGTCGATCTGCCAGTGCCCTGCCGCCGACTTGACGGCGATGAGGGCACCGGACCGGGCCAGGGACCGCACGCGCTGCTCGGTGAGGACGAGCAGCGCGGCGGCCTCCGGGACCGAGATTGCCACGGGCGGCGCCTCGGCCGGTTTCGCGGTTTCGCGCTCGCCGCTGACCTGCCCTGACGGCGTTCGGGCGAAAACGGCGAGCCGGTCGCGGAGCGCCAGCTCGGCTGGCGTCACGGCCCCGTTGACCCGGTTCCGGTACGCCACCGCGATCCGGATGAGGACGTGGGCCAGGGCGATGTCATCCCCCTCGAGGACGACCCCGTCGACGTACCGCACAGGTCAGCGGCCAGCGCCGGGCAGGCACCACACGCCGTCGACCTCGACCAGCTGGCCCCGTGCATCGTCTGGAAGGCAGCGCGTCCCGGGCCCGTTCTCGAAGTGGACCGTCCAGGCGGCGGCGTTGCCGAATGTGCGGCCGCACCGGCATCCCTTGGGCTGCCTCGCCGCCTCGATCGCCTCTTGCTCGCGGGCCGTCCGCTCCCTGCCGAAGATCGTCATCGCGATGCCTGCGGCCGTAGCGGCTTGCCCAGGCAGCCGGTATGGGCCCATTGGGTGCTGCCGGGCAGCCTGGCGATGCGCTGGCCGCGCAGGATCGGCCATTCGCACAGGCTGCATGAGCCGTCACGGTCGGCGTCACGGGCCTTTTCGGCGAGGAGCACCGGGTGCGGGCTGGGGTAGGTCATAGTCAGTCTCCCGGGGTTGCGGTTGCCTGCGGGCCGTCGTGAGCCGTGGTCCCGCAGTGGGTGCAGTGGTAGCCGCGGCGGTTGTCCCAGCCGATGGCGCAGTCCCGCTGGCCAGCGAGGCTGTCCAGGATGGCTGCGGCGTCGGCCTGGGTGCGCTCGCTGCCGAAGGTGCGCAGGGCGCGGCGTGCAGAATCCAGGCTCGAGGTATCCGAGAGTGCGATCCAGCAGGCGACGACGGCCCGGCGTTCCGGCGTCCTGGCGGGCAGCTGTTGCGCGATGTGGCGTGCCCGGGCGCGGAGGACGGCGTTGCTGCTGGCCGGGCACTCGATCGCGACCCTCATTGCGCCGCCCTGGCGGCCAGGTCCCGGCGTGTTTTTGATATCAGCTGGCCTACGGCTTCCGGGTCTTTGACCTGATGGCCGTTGCCTGCAGCGCCGCGTGCGGACAAGCCCGGAGGTTTAGCTCTAAGGTCTAGCCCGCGTTCAGGTTCTTGCTGGTCATCGAGTTGGGGTTGGTACCTTTTCTGACCCCTGGTTGGTACCTTTTCTGACCCCCGGTTGGTACCTTTTCCGCCGTTGCCGGTGCGAGGAACGGTGCCAGCATCGTTGGTACCTTTTCCGCCGTCTGGTGAAAGGGTGCCAGTGTCGTTGGTACCTTTTTCCGGCAGGCAGTGAAGGACCCAGACAGTGAGGTTCCCGCGGCCGCGGCCGGTGATGCTGGTGAGCTTCCCGGCGGCTTCCAGCTCGCGCCGGGCTTTGCGGATGGTGTTGTGGCTCCGGCCGCTGGTCTCGATGAGCGTGCTGAACCCGGCTTTGACGCTCCTGGTGTCGTCTGGCAGCCAGCTGGCGAGCGCGATGAGGAATCGCAGCTGCCGTTCGGGCATGTCGCCGAGCGCGAGGACCTGGCGGACGCGGTAGTTGCTCACCGCGGTAGTTCCCGGGCCGGGTCGGGCACGGTCGCTATGCTGGCCACGGTGCCGTCGTCAAGCGCATCGTCTGGAGCGCCGCCCCTTGCCGCGGGGCGGCGTTCTGCTGTGTCAGCCATCGCGACCGCCGCGGCGGATCAGCGTGACGAGGCGCTCGCGCTGGGCTGAGTTCAGGGATGAGCCGCGGGCCCGTATTTCCTGCTCGAGCATCGCGGTGTCCAGCTGGCCGCGGGCGTGACGTACTACCGGGTCTTCGGGCCCGCGATAGCGCCGGAGCGCGATGTACTTGCTTTTGAGCGTGGCCACCGTGGGCACTTCCGCACCTCCAGGCATAAAAACCAGCGGGCGCCATGGCAGTGGCGCCCGCCATGGTTCTTCTGGTTATGCGGGTGCGGTGACTTCAGCTTGGACGTTAGCAGTTAGAACTGCCGGTGAGACTGAGGCTGTATGCGTGTCGTTCTAGGCGTCGGCCGGTTCCGGCGTCCGGTTGTACCGGGCCACGGTTTCCCGGCTGGTGTCGCTCGATACGAGCTGGAGGGTCCACGGGCCGACGTTGACGTCGAAGTCGCGCCCGAATCCGAGCCATTTCCCGGTCAGCCGGTGCCCGGTCGGCTCGGCGAGCATCTGGATGGCGCCGAAGTACACGCCGCCGCCGTAGTAGCCGCTGGCGCTGGTCTCTTCGCTCCATGTGCCGGTGACCACGGTCCCGTTGACGGTCAGGTCCATCACGACCCTGGACTCTGCCGCAGGCACCGACCGGACCTGGATCCGGGCGCCGTGCTGGATCAGGATGACGTAGTGCTCGCTGGTGTAGACCGCGTTCCTGCTGGAGCTCGGGTACTCGTACCAGCTCTTCCAGATGCCGGTGTAGGGCCCGGTTGCCTTCGGGTCGTCGTCCAGCCAGATGCCGGTGACCATCGCCTGGTCACGATCGACGTTGTACTGCTGGTCGGCGAACCCGAGGTTGCTAATCGGCAGGCCGGTGACGTGCTCCAGGGCCCGGGCGTAGGTGCCGCGGGGTGCGGTGATGATCCCTGCTTCCCAGCGCTGCACCAGCCTCTTCGAGCAGTTGTTCAGGTCGCCTGTCCGCTGCCCGTCTTGCCGGATCGCGCGTGCCAGGTCTTCCTGGCTCATCCGCAGGCTCTTCCGCACATCTCGCAGGATGATGTTCGGCTCGGTCATAGTCACCAACGATACGCCTAATGACGCCCAAATGACGCCCCTTGGACGCCCGCAATGACGCCGCCGCGGCGGGCGTTTCTGCCGTTCCATGGATGTCAGGGCCGGATGGCCCGGTCCACGACAGCAGGAGGCTTCTATGCCTGGGATGATCACCGTCTCGCAACAGGAGACGTTCAGCACGCCGCCGCTCGTGATGAGCGTCGGCCCCAAGCTCAAGTTCGGCACCGATCAGCAGGACGTCACCCGCGACGGCGAGAAGAAGTGGTCGGTGCAGGTCGCCGTGTCCTACTTCGCCGACTACGGCATGCGCGCTCAGGCCGAGGTCATCGAGGTGGGCCTGACCGGCAACGCTCCCGACGTCCAGCCCGGTATGCCGGTGCAGTTCGACCGGCTCCGCTGCGGTGTCTCCGCTCCCGAGAAGACCGAGCAGGGCCGGGTCCGCGGCGGGCGTCTCTACTGGTCGGCGGACGGCGTCCGCCCTTTTAGCGGTTCCGGCAATGGCCACCCGGTCACGGCTGGCGCCAAGGCTGAGTGATCGTGGCTCGGCCCGTGCTGCTGGCCGCGGTCCCTACCGCCGTGGTGGCCCTGATCGCGGGGTGCGTCTCGTACACCCACGTGTACGCCCTGGCGGTCCGGACCCAGCAGGGCAGCGTGGCCTCGCACCTGCTGCCGCTGTCTCTCGACGGCTTGATCGTCGCCGGTAGCGCCATCCTGCTAGCCGGGTCCCGGCTCGGCTGGCTCGGGGTGGCCCCCGGGGTGGTCGGCACGCTGTTCGCCAACGTGGTGTCGATGCTGCCCCACGGTCACCTGTCAGCCACCGTCGCCAGCTGGCCCGCGGTCGCGTTCACGGTCGCTTCGTTCATGCTCGAGCGCTGGCTGAGATCTCAGGTCGGCGGTACCCGTGACCAAGTCGCGGCCGAGCCCGTACACACCCATGCACCTGCCGTGCTCAACGGCTCCGGTGCCGCATGGACCTCCCGCACAAGCGGCTGGTCGTAACCAGAAAGGAACACGTAATGAGCAGCAAGGACAACGGAAACTGCCAGGACAGCAAGTGCCCGGCCTCGCCCATCGTCGGCGGCCACACCAAGGGCATCTCCACGAGCGGCCCGGCGGGCAACGCCGACTGCTCAGGCAAGGGCAAATAGCCCCTCGCGAATCCGAAGGCCCGCGCCAGGGTGGCCGATCCCCGCAAGAGACTGCCGCCCTGAGCGCGTGGCCCCGACCTCCCAAGAGGTGAACCAATGTTCTCATTCATCCGCGCCCTGCTCGGCGGCTGCCCCGGCGGCCGCCACTACTTCGTCAACGACGGCGGTCGCTGGCGCTGCACCATCTGCGGAGCCACCCAGTGAGCGCCTGCAGGTATCCCGAGCATCACGGCAACGCGGCCCGCGGCGGCGGCCTCGGCCTGCTCCTGCTCATCGTCATCGCCCTGGTGACCTGGAAGCTCCGGCATGCCGTCCTCGAGGCGCTGTTCTGGGCTGGCGTCATCGCCCTGGTGCTCGTCGTCGCCGCCGCGGTGCTGCTGGCCGTCCGGCTGGCGCGCCGCCATCGTAAAGCGTCCGCGCCGCGGACATCTATCCGGCCGCCGACCTGGCTGCGCCACCTGCCCCGGGCGCTGTGGGCCGCGGCCCGCTGGCGGCATACCGTGCGTAACCTCGGCCTCGCCTACGCCGACAAGCACCACAAGGGCATGGTGCGGCATCCCGCCGCGGTGATCCACCCGTCCGCGCACGGCCTCACAGCCCGGATCCGCACCGTGCCCGGCTCCGGCCGTGCCGAGTTCGACCAGGCCGCCGAGCACATCGCCAACGCCTGGCGCGTGTCCCGCGTAGCGGTCTCGCAGCCCCGCCCCGGCCGCCTGATCGTCCGGGGCCTGCGTCACGATCCGCTGCTCGAGGTTCTGGGAGCCGCCGACATCCCGCCGGGCCGCGGCCTGCGTCATCTGTACCTCGGCCGGGATGAGCACGGAACGCACCGGTTCGCCGACCTGGCCAACGTGCCGGGGATCTGCGTCGGCGGGATGCCGGGGGCCGGGAAGTCGACGGAGATCACGTCGTGGATTGCGCAGCTCGCCCCGTCGCCCGCTGTCCAGTTCGCGCTGGCCGATGGCAAGAACGCTGGCGAGTTCGATGACTTCGCCGATCGCGCCTATGTGATGGCCGGTGACGACCTGGACGAGGTGGTCGATCTGCTGGAGCGTCAGCACACGCTGATGACTGACCGGCTGGCCTCGGTCCGCCAGCTGCTCGGCGTCAAGAACGCCTGGCATCGCGGGCCCACTGAGGCGTGGCCGCTCGCGGTGACGATCCTGGACGAGTGCCAGTCGTATCTCGACCTGACCGCGGTCAAGGGTGATAAGCAGCTGGAGCCGAAGGTCCGGCGCTGCATCTTCCTCACGTCGTCGCTGATCCGCCGCGGCCGGTCGGTGATGATGCTGACCGTCCCGGCCACCCAGAAGCCGACGACGGACAGCCTGCCCAGCTCGATCCGGGATAACTGCCCGGTCTCGCTGTGTTTCGGCGTGAAGACGATCGACGCCGCGGCCGCCACGCTCGGGACCTCGATCCGGGACTACCCGTCGTACTCGCCGGTGACCCTGGCGGATCCGGCCTACGCGGGCTGCTGCACCGTCACCTTGAAGAGCGGCACCGATCCGTTCACCCGGCTCCGCGGCCCGTACCTCACCGAGGACCAGGCCGCCGAGGTCGCCCGGGCCAGCGCGCACCTGTGCCGTGACCCGCGCGCCGTGCTGCCGGTCGTCGTGCCCGATGACGCCTCAACGCTGGTGGGATCCTTATGACCGGCCCCGACGATGACGAGTGGGAGGACGAGTGGGACGACGCCGATTCGACCCGCTACCACGATCGCGTCGACGCCGGACTGGAGCCCGAGGAGGGTTGATGGTCCCGTCGCTTCTCCCCCTTCGGAGAGATAGCCGCCAAAGCACGTAGCACGGAGGTCAGGGGTCAAGTCCGGATTCGCGTGTACGTCAGCCACGGGGCACTTCCCCGGCTACTGGTTGGCCTGCCCGCACATCCGGACTTGACGCCTGTCCGGAGGGTGACGACAATCCCCCGGCTATCCGGAGGGGGACACCACGGTCACCGTGGTCACATCGCCGCAGGCAAGCGGTGCGGGTTGAAGTCCCGCCTTATGAGTTCGGCCGGCCACCTTGCCGGCGCGCCTCCCGGGCCGCGCACCAGCTGAGCGCTAGACAAAGTCCCGACAACGTTAGAGGCCCACCAGGTCTACGAGTTGGCACCTCGTAGGGCGGGCCCCTGGCCACGAACTCACACCCTCTAAGGAACTCGTCCGTGACGTGTCCGATGGTAGGTGGCTGCCTGCGTCCGCGCAAGGCACCACGGCCTGAACGGCTCATACGCCCCCGCCCTTCCCTTTTGCGGCGCGCGGGGCCGGAGGCCCAGAGCGCGCCGCCAGCTGCTTCGCTTCCTCTTTTCCCCACTCTGTTCGCTGGCTGCTCTCCTGTCCCTCCGGTCTGCGCCCCGTGAACGGCCACGCGGCGGCTGGGCTTGTTACATCAGCCACAACTGGCCGCGAAACTCCTGTCGCGGTTCCGGACGCGCTGCCTGACCTGTCGGCGCTGTGGCGGACGGCGTTCCCTGAGCCCGTGAGGGTCGCTGACGCGGCCTCGCGCTACTGGCTAGCCGATCGTCCCCGGCCCCGGGTGGCACTCGTCCGGGACGAGTACAGGACCGGCCCCGTCCCGCTGCTGCACATCTCCCCCGGCGTGCTCCGTGTCGAGGTCGCCGACCTCGGCCGCCGCGAGGCCACCAAAGAGCGGGCCCGCGATAAGCACGCCGATCACATCGCCCTGGCCGCCACCGACCTCCGGTACCGGCAGGACCGGGTTATCTGGTCCTGGCTGACCGCGCTGTCCCTGATGGACGCGGCTGTGCTCGAGGCGGACGGCTGGGCTGACTGGCGCCGTGACCGTGACCGGCAGCTCGCCGACCTCGCGCAGCAGGTCAAGGTCCCGCTCGATGTCCGCTGGTCCAAGCGGGTCATCGCCGAGTGGTCCCGTAAGTCCCGCTCGCGTACGGTCC
>Ga0335072_10009532_pt1 | contig 13999 bp, 17 predicted proteins | sample Lox_Sample_21_FD_206725 | JGI IMG/M metagenome (GOLD analysis project Ga0335072, IMG submission 206725) | Soil microbial communities from Loxahatchee National Wildlife Refuge, Florida, United States - Lox_Sample_2.1 | ecosystem: Environmental > Terrestrial > Soil > Wetlands | place: USA...
AGTCTGGTTCATCGGCACAACAGGCGGAAGTCCGTTCGCCGGCTCCGTCGGAGACGAAGGCGAGTATGACGGTGGATTTGTGCCGACGATATAGAGCGTCGGCATCACTGGTGGCAGCGGTGGTGGTGAAGTGGTTGGCGGTGGTAAATTGGCCGACGGCGGTGGCGGCAGCGGTGGAAAAGTTGGAAAACCTACCTGCCCGGGTGGAAAATCCACCATGCAGCCGGTGTATTTTCCATTTTGCGCCCGCAACACAACGATGATGGGTTGCCGTGCCTTTTTTTGCGCTGCCTGGCGCTGCCGGAGGATCTGGTTGACTCCAGTGTCATACGGCGTCCCACTGATGGTGGTTTCGCCATCACAAAAAATCAGGACGGTCAGTCGTTTCGAGCCTTGCACAACCTGATTCAACAATGGCGTTACGGTGCTGAAGCGTGCGGTTCCAAAATAGGATTGTTTTTCGACAAACATTTTGAGCCCGGCACAAATTTGCTCCGCCCGATCCGGCACCCAGTATTGCAACGGGAACTGCCCCGCACTCAAATTTTTCCCGAACGCCCACACGCCGATGCTGTCGCCCGTCTGCAATTGCTCGTTCATGCCCGTGAAAAAAAGCCCATCCAGCACAGTCTGCGCCGCCGACACGCATCTTTTCATGTCCGGCGACGTTTCAAAAATGAAAAGATAGCGGCTGTTCACCACCTGTTGAGCGCGCGCGGACGGACAGGCAAATGCGCCTGCGAACAATGCGGCGAAAATGCCGCCGCGCAAAATGAACTGGTGAACGAAACGGTTCATTGGTTTGATTTCAGGCGCGACTGGTTGAATCGGCTTCGCTCCGCGCGATTGTGGTGACGCAATTCGTCGTGCAACTCCGTCAACGCGTCCTCGACCTGCCGGATGAAATTCGCGCAACTCGCCACCATGCCACCCAAGCCATTCACGGTATCGCGTTCCGCAAAATCGTCCGTCACCACCAGCACCATGCCGTAACTTTGAAAGCGATGTGCCGCGCGCTCAATCATGTCGTCGGCAGTCTGGCCTGCATGTGAAAACAAGACCTCCACGCCGCGGGACTTCTCATTTTCCGGCGTGCCGGCAGGGGCGCCCGTGCCGTCAAAAAAAACCGTGACCGGCTCGCCCGTCACATCCTGATACTGTGTCAGCACGTGAATCAACTCGTCACGCGCACGTTCCGAATGACGCGGCGCGCCTGCCGCCAGCCCCGGCCAGTTGTGCAACAGGCTGTAACCATCCACCAAAATCCGCACGAACGCCATGAAGAAAGAGTAAAGTTCAAAAGCCAAAGTTCAAGGTTCAAAGTTCGGAATCGCTTGACGCGCTTTCCATTTACGATGATAGATTTTTCTGCTTTCGCTTTGCGTCAGCGCGGCTGGCGATTTACGATTTTTCATGCTGAAATTGGAAAATTTGGCGGAGCTTCTGGAAAACCATCGCGCGGCTGCCGCCGTGCGTGTGAAGGAATTTTCCATCGGCGGCAGGAAATTTCACTTCAACTCGCACCCGGCCATCATGGGCGTCGTCAATCTGTCCGCCGACTCGTGGTATCGCGAAAGTGTCTGCCTGACAGCGGAAACGGCGGTCGAACGCGGGAAAATTCTGGCGGCGCAGGGCGCGGACATCGTGGACCTCGGCGCAGAATCCACGCTCGCGCACGCGGCGCGCGCCAATGACGAATTGCAAAAATCAAGATTGATTCCCGCCATCAAAAATCTGCGCGCGAAAAAAATCCTCGTTTCCGTTGAAACTTATTCCACCAAGGTTGCCCGCGCGGCGCTCGAAGCCGGCGCGAACATTTTGAATCTGACCGGCAATGCCCATTCAGAGGAAATTTTCAAGATGGCCGCCGCCAACGACGCGGCCACGATCATTTGTTACGTCCAAGGCAAAAATGTTCGCGAAGTCGCCGACTTTGATTTTGACGGCGATCCCATTGAAAAAATGCGCGGGTATTTTTCACGGCAGATTGAAATCGCGCGGCGCGCTGGCGCGGAAAAAATCTTGATCGATCCCGGCCTCGGATTTTACTACCGCAATTTGCAGGACAGCGCGATCCGTGTCCGCCACCAGATGAATATTTTCCTGAACACATTCCGGCTGCGCGAACTTGGCTTCCCGGTCTGTCACGCGCTGCCGCATGCGTTTGAATTTTTCCGCGACGAAGTCCGCTGTGCCGAGCCGTTTTTTGCGGTGCTCGCGGCGCTGGGCAAGACTGATTTGTTCCGCACGCACGAGGTTCCACGAATCCACGCCGTCTTGGAAACGATGAACGTTTTCTAATTGTGGCGGCAGAGAAAGACTCCTTCTTCACCGGATTTTGCAATCCACTGTTCGCAAACTTCCAGTTTGAATTGGGAAAGAATTTTCCGGACACGGTCCGGCGTATGACGATACGAAAAAAACAAACGAATTTTTTCGCCGGGTTTGAAGCGAAAAGTTTCGCCGTCAATTTCGATTCGCTGTGGGCGGCGGAAATAAAAATCAGCGACGACGCGCTTCAGGCCAAAATCGCCGGACGCAATCTCAAACCTCAATTTGCCGTCGCGCTTTTCAATTCCCAAATCGAGCAAAAACGCCATCAGCCAGTCGCGCGTGGACACATTGTCGTATTGTGGCAAAATTTTCTTCATTCCGGCGGCGTAATTTTCGCCGGGCGCGAGGTTGGCGCTGAACAATAGAAAATCCCTTGAGCGAACCAGCGAAGCAAGCTTGGGCAAAATTTCTCGCGGCTCGAAATTGGGAATCATGCCGAAGAAGGTGATGAGGCGCGAATTGCGAATCGTGAACCGTGAAGTAAAAATTAGGGACAGGTCGTCCGTCGTTGCCAAGTCACAAACAATCGGAAAACAATTTTTCCTAGGCAAGACGGCGAGCGCGGCCTGGCGAGCGGTGAGAACCATCGCCGCACTGACATCGCACGGAATGTAAAAAACTTTCTTGCCGCGCGATTCCAACAATTTAAGCAACCTCGCATCCTTTTGTCCGCCACCGCAGCCGAGGCCGATGAAGTGGACACTCTTGGATTTAATTTTCGCGGCGGCGGTTTCGAAGCTTTGTTCATAGATGGCACGAACATTGTTATCGTTGCGCGACGGCGAGTAGAATTGGTGCAACATCAGCCATTTTTGCGTCTGCTTGACGCTGTCGTAATGGAATTTGTGGTTGATTTTCCGCGAGTGAAGCGACACAAACAAATCGCGCCGGACATTTTCGGGGAACTGGCTCGGATGAATTGCGACGTTGGCGCTGGAATTCACACAAGTTATTTTTGAGGAAATTTAACGTAAAGCAACCAATAAACAATCACGCCGGTCAGGGAAACATACATCCACAGCGGCCAGGTCCAGCGCGCGATTTTCTTGTGAAGCTCGAAGCGCTGCTTCCTTGCGCGCCAAAGGGTAATGAGAATCATCGGCACAATGACCACCGCCAAAACTGTATGCGTGAGCAGAATCGCCAGATAAATCGGCCGGAACCAATGCGGATTTTCAAATAGCGTCGGACCTTGGTGCAAGGCGACGGCGAGATAGGTATGATAGGTCAAATAGCAAATCAGGAAGGCAATGGAGACGCAAAATGCTATAATCATACAATTGCGGTGCGCGATTTTGTTCTTGCGCTTGATGAAAATAAAACCAGCGGTTAGAAACGCCGCACTCAAGCCGTTGAGTGAAGCGTTGACGGCTGGCAGGTCGTGAATGCTCACGGTTCGCCTTCAAGTTGTTTGACAGTCGCAAGAATTTGCGGTTTAACCTGCGTCCAGCTCACATCCTGTCCTTCCGTCTGAAAGATGGCGCGCAATTGGGCCTGCTTATCCACGATCACAAAGATGGTGCTGTGGATAAAAAAGTCTGTAGGCGTGGTCCGGTCTTGCGGCGCGACGGGCGTGACGCCAAGTTTGAGGCTGCCAGTAGCCAAGCCGGAAAGTTCCACCGGCGTGCCGGTCAAGAACATCCAGCGATGAAAATCGGCGCCGTAGTGCTCGCCATATCTTTCCATGATGGGCGGCGTGTCATAACTGGGGTCGCACGTGAGCGTCACCAATTTAGTCTGACTGTCCGCCGGCAGCGCATCCTGGAGCGATTTCATCTGCTGCGACATAATGGGACACGAAGAGGCGCAACGGGTGAAAATGATGTCGGCGACCCAGACGTGATTGGTCAAGTCGGCAAGCGTGGCGAGTTGGCCATCTTGGTTGGTAAGCGTGAAGTCAGCAATCTGGCCATAGACTGGCAATTCCCGTTTTTGTTTGAGTTCCGCAAGCGAAAGCAAAAAGGCCAGGCCAAGAAAGACGAGAAGCAGGCCGATTCCGATCCAAATCGTTCGCGGAAATTGTTTGGCACTTTCGTTCATGCGGAAGCCCGACTATGAACGCGTTAACGCGTTCAATTCATTCAAACGGATTTTTCCCCGCCGGGATGGATTGCACCGGAGTTTTTGACCGAATCCATTTATCAAAATCAGCCTGGCTTTCGACGGTGAGAAATCCACCGCTCATTTCCGCATGGCCGGGGCCGCAAAGTTGCGCGCAGTTGATTTGGTAAACGCCGACCCTCGTGGGCGTGAACCAGACGGGAATGCGCAAGCCGGGAATGGCATCCTGACAGACGCGCATGGAAATGATTTTCAAAGAGTGGATCACGTCCAAGGAACTCAAATAAATGATGACCGGCTTGTTGACCACAACGTGAATGTCATTGAGGGTTGTGATGTCATCGTGGCCGTAGGGATCAGACGGGTCAACGCCGAATTTGTTGGTCGCGCTGACAAATGTCATGTCTTGCGCGCCGAATTTTCCGTCCAAGCCGGGATAACGCGCGTTCCACGCGTATTGCTGTGCGACGACTTGAATGACGGTGGATTTGTCCGCTGGCGGAAATTGATCCACATTTCTTGCCCACAACGGGACGGCGACGAAAATCAACAGAACGGCTTCGACGCCCGCGACCATCAGCTCAATGTAGCTGGAAGCGTGGTTCTTGACGCCGACATAGTCCGCCTTGGGATGACGCTTGGCGCGAAAGCGGTAAATGGTGTAGAGAAAATACGCTGTCCACCCGATGAACAACACAATCATCAGCCAGTGAACATAGACGACCAAATCGTCAACACCCTGGCCGTTTTTGGAAGCCAGCGGCGGCATCAACAACACATGCCGGCCAAACCATTCCGTGAATTGTTGAAAGCTCATGCGTCAGGCGAATTCTGAGGAGGTGAATCTTTGTCGGTCAGCGATTCCTCGCGGCGAACAACATGGACAAAAAAGAGCGCGACGCACGTCAGCACAGTCAGGATGACACCCAGCAGGGTGAAAATGCCCCAGTTGATGCCGTAGGCCAGCGGCGAATCGGAATGGCCATAGCACGCGGCACAGGCAAACAAGGGCGACGGAGCAAACGCCACGGTGACAACCAGAATTTTGCGGAGCGATTTCATAGGTAGCTGATTTTTTTCAGTTTTTTCAAAAAATAAATTCCGTAGAAGATGACCCCGATAACAGCAGCAATTCCTGCCGCACCAAACATCCAATGCCCGCCGGTGAACGCCCACGCCGTGAAACCGAACGACAACGTCGTCAGCAACGTCACAAAAATTAGATGGAAGGCTTTGAGCGACATGTCAGTGTGTTTGAGTGCCGGTGGGAAAATCGTTCATGGCGAAAACCGTGAGTCCAACCAAGCCGATGACGAAAAACACAGTGAATGCCAGCAACGTGTAAATCATTTTTTTTTCGGAAAGCAGGTGCATCAGAAATCCCGCCACGAGAAATGCGTTGCAACTCGCGACAGCCAGGATCATCGCCACCTTGGCCGGCCAACCGTAATGCGGCAGATAAGATACACAAACCATCAGCCCCACCGCACAGATCACGGCGGTGAAAATAAAGGCGCACCGGCGCACATAGCTGTTGAAATCCACTGGATGCGAATCGCTCATAAACCTTTAGGTCAAATATAGGACGGGGAACAAAAAAATCCAGACCAAGTCCACAAAATGCCAAAACAAGCCGGAAACTTCCACACGGTTGGTGAACCGTTGCGGGTCGGTCTTCCACATTTTCCGGCCCGGCCCCCAAAGATAACCGATGACGATGCTGCCGCCGAGAATGTGCAGCGCATGCAGGCCGGTCATGGTAAAATAAAGTGCCAGATAATCGTTGTGCCACGGACCGTAGTTCTGCATGTCCTTGATTTCCGAGCGCGGGATTTTAAGTTCCGTTTCCTTGATGTCCTTTTGCGCGCGCAAATCAATCAGCGCTGATTCATCGCTCACGTAGCGACCGTCTATCGTCACGTAATCCTTTTGGAGATCATTTTCCATCATGTGCCCGTCCGCGATGCGGCCGTCGGCCAGGTGAATTTCGTAGTGCGTAAGATGGTCGTGGTATTCAAACATTTTGATGCACAGGAACGTCAGCGCCAGCAGCAGCGTGCATGCATGAAAAAACTTGAACTTCCCGAATTGCCCCACCTTGCACGCAACCCAAGCCATGAGCGTCGTGACCGCTGAAAGCGCCAGCACGAGTGTGTTGGCGGTGCCAAGCGTGACGTTCTGCCAGCCATGCGGCCATGTGCCGGGATCGGCGCCGACGCGCAGGAGCACATAGGCCGAGAAAAGCCCGCCAAAAAGCATCACTTCCGATGCAAGAAAAAGCCAGATGCCGACCTTGGCGTTGTAAATGCCAGTGTCCGGCCGGGCTTGAACTGTGTAGGGAATTTCCATGAAAAATTTTTAGTGTGCGGCGGGAACGGGTGAAATTTTTGGCAACGCCGGAGAAATTTCCGGTTCGTTTTGCGGCATGAAGTCCGGCTCATGTCCCGGCACGCTGTATTCGTATGGGCCGCGATAAATCCGCGGCGGCGCGGCAAAATTGCCGTGCGGCGGCGGCGTGGGCGTCTGCCATTCCAAAGTCGTGGAATGCCATGGATTGTCGCCGGCTTTTTCGCCGTGCTTGATGCTCCAGAACACATTCACGATGAACGGAATTTGCACGATGCCCAGCGCGACCGCGCCCCACAAAATCCACGTGTTCAGCGACATGATGAACGGGCTCAAACCGCCGATGACATCCAAACCGTTCTGGGCATTGACCGCCGCAGAATAATTTGCACCGCCGTTCGACATGCGCCGCAACATTCCCGCCATGCCTTGCGCAAACATCGGCTGGAACACCACGTTCATGAAGATAAACGAACCCCAAAAATGCGCGCGGCCCCAGAATTCATTCATCTTGCGCCCGGTCATTTTCGGGAACCAATAATAAATTCCCGCGAACAGGGCGAAAATCGTTCCCGGGGCGACGACGTAATGAAAATGCGCGATGACGTAATAAGTGTCGTGCAGGTGGATGTCGCTCTCGTTGAAACCCAGCGGCAACCCCGTCAACCCGCCGATGCCGAACATTGGCAGAAATGCCAGCACGAACAGCATCGGCGTGTTGAAACGGATGGCCCCACCCCACAACGAAATGAAAAAACACGTTAAAATGATCACGGAGGGGATTGAAACCGCCATTGTCGTCGTCTGGAAAAACGTGGAAATGGCCGTGCCCATGCCCGTCAGATACATGTGATGCGCCCACACGATGAACGACAAAAAGCCGATGGCCAGAACCGAATACACTAGCGATTTGTAGCCCCAAATCGGCTTGCGCGTGTTGCAGGCGATGATTTCACAAACGATGCCCATCGCCGGCAAAATCAAGACATAGACTTCCGGATGGCCGAGAAACCAGAACAAATGCTGCCACAGCAGCGGACTGCCGCCGCCGCTGATGTGCGCCAGATGGCCGCCGATGGCGAGACCGGTCGGCAAAAAGAAACTCGTGTGCGCCACATTGTCCATCAATTGCATGATGGCCGCGGCCTCCAACGGCGGAAACGCCAGCAGCAGCAGAAACGCCGTCACAAATTGCGCCCATACGAAAAACGGCAGCCGCATCCACGTCATGCCCGGCGCACGCAGTTGAATTATGGTCGCGATGAAATTTACCGCGCCCAGCAGCGACGACGTGATGAGCAAAATCATTCCGATGATCCAAAACAATTGGCCTTCCGTCGGAATGGAAGTCGCCAACGGCGAATACGACGTCCAACCCGCCTGCGCCGCGCCACCCGGAATGAAAAAGCTCACGAGCATCACCAGCCCGCCGAGAAAATATGCCTGATAGCTCGCCATATTGACGCGCGGAAACGCCATGTCCGGCGCGCCAATCATCAGCGGCACAACGTAATTGCCGAATGCCGCGAATGCCAGCGGCACGACGCCCAGAAAGACCATGATCGTTCCATGCATTGCGCCGAAGGAATTGTAAAGGTCCTCCGAAATCGTGCCGTTGGGCGCCTGAACATTGCCCAGCACTTTTTCCAGCAGCGGACCAAACAGCGGAATCGGCTGGCCGGGATGCGCAATTTGCCAACGCATCATCAGCATCAGAAACAATCCGAAGAGCAAAAAGCACAGCGCTGTGAAACCATATTGAATGCCGATGATCTTGTGGTCGGTGGAAAAAATGTATTTCGCCCAAAAACCCGGATCGTGATGCGCGTGCGCATCGTGGTGATCATGGCTGTCACCGCGATAAGCTGGAAATTGGTGAACGGTTTCGTCCATAAATCATTTCACCTTGTCCCAGCACATGACCGCCAGCAACAGCGGCAGATAAAGAATCGAGGCCAAAAATAAAATCCGCGCGCGCGCCAGCGTCAGTTGCCGCGAAAATTGGATCGCGCAAATCAAAAACGCCGCGCCCAGCAAGAGCGCGCCGCCGAGATAAATTAGTCCCGCCATTTTCAAAACAAACGGAGCCAAACCCGCAACCAAGAGCGCGAGCGTGTGGCTTACGGTCTGTTGTCCGGTGCGCTGGCCGTCGGCGTCCACATTCGGCAGCATCACAAAACCGGCTTTCGCGTAATCGTCGCGATACATCCACGCGATGGCAAAGAAATGCGGAATCTGCCAGAACGCGACAATCGCAAATAGCGCCCAGCCTTCGCCGCTTAATTCATTTCGCGCCGCCGCCCAGCCCATCAGCGGCGGCATTGCGCCGGGAATCGCGCCGATGGCCGTGTTCAACCACGTCACACGCTTGAGCGGCGTGTAGATGAACAAATAACTGGCCAGCGTGACCGCGCCCAGAATGCTCGTCAGCAAATTCACCGCGCCCGCCAGATAAATCAGGCCTACGACCGAAATCGTGCCGCCAAAAACCGCGACCGTCGCCGGCTGTAAACGTCCCGACGGCAGTGGACGATCCTGCGTGCGGCGCATTTTCGCGTCGTAATCGCGTTCGAGCCATTGGTTCAACGCTGCCGCGCCCGCCGCGACGAGCGCTGTGGCCGCAAGCGTGTTGAAAAACAAAATGAAATTCATCGCGCCTTGCTCGCCAATGTAAAAGCCGACCGCCGTGGTCAACAAAACCAGCGTCGTCAGCCGCGCTTTGACGAGATCGGAGAAGATGGCCGCCCAACTTTTTTCAGCGGCGGTTGAATTTAGAATTTCAGCGTAGATTTCTTTCATTATTTGTTCCCGGCAAAAGTTCCCAGTGCGCCGAACGGCACAGTTTCAGTTTCCAGCGATCTGGCCGAACGGCGAAAAGCGACGATGCACCAAAGCGCGCCGGTCATGAGCGCCAGCGCGCCACCCAGCAGATGTGCCGTGGCGATGTCGGCGGCCTTGTTCGACAAAACCGTCCACGCACCAAGTCCGATTTGCATCATGACGAGCGCCAGCCAGAACAGCGCAAATTTCGTCAAGGCGTCACGCCGGCCCAGTTGACGCCACGCCATCACCGCGCAAACCGTCACGCCGATGAAAATTGTCAGCGCAACCAGCCGGTGAACCATTTGCAAAATGATTTGAAATGCCGTGATGATGTTCGGATTGCTGCTCAAGGCGTTGTAATGCTCCAACGCAGCGAAACTCGTGTCCGGCCAGATTTGTCCGTAAGCGAGCGGAAAATCCGGAATCGCTAAACCGGCATGCTGGCCGCGCATCGTCGCGCCGAGGATGAGCTGGACAAAAATCAAGCCGGTCGTCGCCAAAACCACGGTCCGCAGGCTGCGCGGAACGTTTAATTTGTTCTCCTCGGAAATTCCTTTCCAGAAGCGGCTGGTGAACAGCGCGATCGCGCACATCAAAATAAAAAATGTCTGACCGACGACGCCGTGGACAATTCCAAGGTCGGCATCAACCCAAATCACACGCAATCCCCCAAGAACACCTTGTGCCACGACACCGAGAAACGCAGCAAGACCGAGCCACTTCATCCACATGCGCGAATCCTTCAGCAAAATCCAGACGGCGAGAATCGTCGTCATCAGTCCGACGACGGAAGCCCAAAGGCGATGCGTGTGTTCGTAGAAAATTCCGCCGACCCATTTCGACGGCGGGAAGGCGAACATGCTGTAGCCATAGCTGTTCGGCCAGTCAGGCACGGACAGTCCGGCACCGTTGCTGGTCACCAGCCCGCCGGCGGCAAGTAGCAGGAAAGTCGCAACCGCCGTCAAGACAGCAAACCGATGCAGCCAACAATTGTGTTTTTCCTTATACTTCTTGTCCATCTTCAAAAACAAAACGCCACTTTTCCGGCGGCGTTTGCCTTGTCCCCATTATTTCTTTATTTCAAAGGTGAAATTCACCGTCACGTTCTTGTCGCCCACGTCAATCACCTGCGTTTGCGCGCCGAGTTTCCGGTGGTCGGCCACGAGCGTGTATTTTCCGGGCGGAACATTTTTGATGGTGAATTTACCCTCCGTGTTGCTGATGTCAAAATATGGATTATCAAAAACGCTCACCCAGGCGAACATCCACTGATGGATGTCACATTTGAAAGTGATGAACATTTCCGGCTTGGGAAAGGTGAAAAACAAATCCGGACCGCCGGGCATCTGCACTTCGTTGCGCTCCTCGTTGCCGGAAACCGTCGGCACACAATGGACGTTGTGAACGCATTGGTCGGAATTTTTCACTTCCAATTTCTGACCCGTCTGAATCGCCAGAATTTGCGGTGTATACATGCAATCCTTCTGGTCGAGCGCCACGGGCGGCTGGCTCGTGCCGGTGGATTCACCCGTGATGTCATTGCCGTTTGCATCCTTGAGATAGACCACCACGTCCGCCAATCCGCCGTCGTTCCCAACGACATAAAAATGCGTCGTGGGCGGGGTCGAATAAAATTGGCTGCAATAATCATTTTCCATGATGAGGTTGTTGGTGTATTCCGGCGGCGGCGTGCCCTTGAAAGTGATGATCCCGGTGATGTCCGCGGCTCGTGAAACCAAACTAAAGACGGACATTAACAAAAATGCTCCAACAATTTTCATAATGCTGTTTAGAAGTTAGCATTGACGTCGGAGGCCGACAAGCATTTTGTGAAAACTTTCACAAGCGCGTGCGTTTCAAGACTTGCGAAGCACCCGGAAGAGCGTGATGCCGGCAAAAAGCCCGACCTGCCCAAGAATAATTCCAATCAAACCGGCGTGAATCAACAACAGCATCACCATCGAAATCGTGAGCGACAAACCGCCCCAAAGCAAAGCCGACGCATTCTCAAACTCCGCCGCGCGCCAAAAGAACGCCGCAAAAACGGAAATTATCAAGATTGTAAAATAGGGCATGGCGGAAAATTCAGTTCCGCAAATTTTTCATCACGCGCGCCATTTCCAGCGCCGTTTGCGCCGCCTCCGTGCCGCGATTGTGTTTTTTGCCGAGGCAGCGGACTTTCGCGTGCTTCACTTTTTCAAAAACGAAAACCGCGTGGATGACGGGAATTTTTTGCTGAACCTGGATTTGCGCCAAAGCATGCGTGACGCCCCAACCGATGTGCTGCGCGTGGCTCGTCTCGCCCTGAAAAACCACGCCAAGGCAGATGATGGCCGCGTAACGCTTTGGCTGCGCCAATCGCGCCGCCGCCGCCGGAATCTCAAACGCACCCGGCACGCGCACAATGCGCACGTGCGCACCCGCATGCAATAATTCCTCGCGCGCCGCGTGCAGCATCGCGTCCACGTATTCGGAATTGTAGCGCGAGGCAACGATGACGAACTTGCCGCCGCCCGCGCGGATTTTTTGTTGCTGAATTTTACGGAGCATGGCCGGTTATTTTTTTGAGCCGTCCACGGGATTCCACTTGCCTTCGCCGCCATCGTAGGTGGCGACCACGACAATATCGTCGCCCAAAACTGTGTGTTCCAATTTGGCGGCGGGTGGCGCCTTGGATTCGTTCGCTGGCGAGTTTTTTTTCAGCATGTTGGTTTCTTCGTCGGACGCGCGCGCAGCTTCCATCAAAAGCAATTCCCAGCCGCCTTGCATCGTGCGTTGCGGCGGAGACTGGAACGGCTGTATTCGAAATTCTCCGCCTTTCAGCGCCAGCAGCCGGTAAAAGGCAGCTTCGCCTGTCAGGCTCGCCACCGCCGCATGCACAATGGCGCCGGCCTCGATGTAAATCTGCCCGCGCATTTGCGAGTTGCGAATCTCAAGAATGGACGAATGGCGGCCGACGCATTCCATCTGGATGACATCCTGCAAACTAACCGCGCGCAACGCGCCGCTGAAACCCTCGCGCTGCGCCCACAGCAGCAAATCGTTCAGCATATTGAAAACCACTCGGACACCATCGGCAGAAACGGGTTTTTCGATGAACAACTCCGCGCCGTTGGAAAGGCAGTCCGCGCGTTTGCTCTCCGTCGCCGCTCCGGTCATCACGGCGATTTTCATGCCGGGATAGCGGCGGTTGATGATGCCGAGCAATTGGATGCCATCCACCATCGGCATCCCGATGTCGAGCACGACGAGGTCAATCGGATTCTCCTGCAAAATGGCCAGCGCCTTGTCCGCCGTTGGCGCCGAATGAATCGTCCACGCCTTGTTGGAAAATTCGACGCACAATCCGCCGAACGTTTCGAGGAACGCCATGCTGTCGTCCACGAGCAGCACGTGAAATTTTTTTGCCGGCTCGGAAACGGCTTCCACTGGCGCGGCGGGTTTCGTCTCCGGCAACGCAACTTTGGGCAGCGCGGGCGTGGCGGGTTTTGCCGGCGGCGATTTTGGCGCCGCCGTGTTGGTGACCAGATTTTTCGAGATGAACGATGAACCCGGCTCCGCCCCGGCTTCAAACGCCAGTTCCACTTCGCCGAGCCGCAGCGTCTGGCCCGATTTCAAAATGCCTTCGGAAACTTTTTTCCCCGCCACAAAGGTGCCGTTGGTGGACAACAGATCACGGACGAGCAGTTCTTCGCCCTGCAAACGCACTTCGCAATGGCGACCGGAAATCGACTGCTCGACAATCTGGAAGTTATTGCTGTCGTGGCGGCCAATGGTCACCCAGCTCTCGCCAAGGTCATGCGACGAGGCGGACATTCCTTTGGTGATGACGACAAGTCTGGCCATTCGACTAATAAATTAAATGGAGTCTGAATCATCTGCCGCACGCGGGCAAATAAAAAGTCAATGTTTGCCGCCGCCAATCGCAAATTACAAAAGGTGCCCCAACTTTTCCCGTTTCGTCTTCAAATACCGCTCATTGTGCGGATTGGATTTTATTTTGATCGGCATCTGCTCGGTGATTTTCAGGCCGTAACCTTCCAGCCCGACAACTTTTTTCGGATTGTTCGTCAGCAGCCGGATGGTTTTCAAACCGAGGTCAGCGAGAATTTGCGCGCCGAGACCGTATTCGCGCAAATCCATGCCGTAGCCAAGCTTCAAATTCGCCTCGACCGTATCCAGTCCCTGCTCCTGCAATTTGTAGGCCTTGATTTTCGGCGCCAGCCCGATGCCGCGGCCTTCCTGCCGCATATAAACAATTACGCCGCGCCCGGCCTCGGCCACCTGTCGCATGGCCTGGTGCAATTGCGGCCCGCAGTCGCAACGGCGCGAGCCAAAAACGTCGCCGGTCAGGCATTCGCTGTGGACGCGCACGAGGACGTTTTTCGCGCCGGCCACGTCGCCGCGCACGAGCGCCATGTGATGCTGCCCGTCA
>Ga0335072_10009533_pt1 | contig 13999 bp, 14 predicted proteins | sample Lox_Sample_21_FD_206725 | JGI IMG/M metagenome (GOLD analysis project Ga0335072, IMG submission 206725) | Soil microbial communities from Loxahatchee National Wildlife Refuge, Florida, United States - Lox_Sample_2.1 | ecosystem: Environmental > Terrestrial > Soil > Wetlands | place: USA...
CGGAAGAAGCCATTAGCGTATAATCTCCTTTGAACTTTTTCTGCAATTCATCATTGACATTTCCTCTTGTTGTCCACATTCATATCGCCATCACTCTTTTCACTACCCACATCTTCTTTCCTCTTCACCTAGTTTCGTGCGTGCAAATCAGTGACATATTGTCAATTCAATCATGCTATCCTCTAGATTTTCGAGAGCTGTATGTTTGAAGTAAATCAGGGCTTTCCCTTTCCAAGCTAACATCATGTCCTCTTAGCTGCCTCGAGCCACAGCGTCTATCTCCAGGTCGGCGACTCTGCATCGCACACCATTAGGATCGTCCTTTGTACGGTCATATGCAGATGGCGCAGAGGAAAAAGTCAAGGGCGCCGTCATCGGCATTGATTTAGGTGAGGGTTGAGACTAACTACTACTCGATCTGTCGCTCACATCTGCTCCTTCAGGAACTACGAACTCGGCCGTTGCAGTGATGGAGGGGAAAATCCCCAAAATTATTGAAAACTCGGAAGGTGCGTTGTAGACCGCGCTAAATCACTGCACATATATATTGACACTTTTGCAGGTGCTCGCACGACACCCTCCGTTGTTGCTTTTACTCAAGATGGAGAGCGCCTTGTCGGAGTTTCAGCAAAGCGTCAAGCTGTGGTTAACCCTGAGAATACTCTATTTGCTACGAAGCGACTGATTGGACGAAAATTCACGGATCCCGAAGTCCAGCGTGACATTAAGGAGGTGCCATACAAGATTGTTCAACACACTAATGGCGACGCGTGGGTATCTGCTCGTGGCGAGAAGTACTCGCCATCTCAAATTGGCGGATTTGTCCTCCAAAAGATGAAGGAGACTGCCGAGGCCTATCTTAACAAGCCAATTAAGAATGCTGTTGTGACTGTTCCAGCTTACTTCAATGATTCTCAACGTCAAGCCACCAAGGATGCTGGACAGATTGCTGGCCTGAACGTTCTCCGTGTCGTTAATGAGCCTACTGCAGCTGCCTTGGCATATGGTCTCGAAAAGGACGATGACAAGATTATTGCCGTCTATGATTTGGGTGGAGGTACCTTCGATATCTCTATTCTTGAAATTCAGAAGGGCGTGTTTGAAGTCAAGTCTACTAATGGAGATACTCACTTGGGTGGTGAGGATTTCGATATCCATCTTGTGCGCCACCTTGTCCAGCAATTTAAGAAAGATTCTGGTATCGATCTTTCAAATGACCGGATGGCCATTCAAAGAATCCGCGAGGCCGCTGAGAAGGCCAAGATTGAGCTCTCATCTTCTATGCAGACAGACATCAACCTTCCCTTTATTACTGCTGATTCATCCGGACCCAAGCACATCAACACAAAGCTTTCTCGAGCTCAACTAGAAAAGCTTGTTGACCCGCTGATCAGCCGAACTATCGATCCTGTTCGCAAGGCTCTTAAGGACGCCAACCTACAAGCCAAGGATATTCAGGAAGTTATCCTTGTTGGTGGAATGACCCGTATGCCCAAGGTTGTTGAGTCTGTCAAGAGCATATTTGGACGTGACCCAGCCAAGTCTGTTAACCCAGATGAGGCTGTGGCTATCGGCGCTGCTATCCAAGGTGCTGTCTTGGCTGGCGACGTCATGGATGTCCTCCTATTGGATGTTACACCATTGTCCATGGGCATCGAGACGTTAGGAGGAGTCTTTACCCGCTTAATCAACCGCAACACCACCATCCCGACAAAGAAATCTCAGATTTTCTCTACCGCTGCTGACTTCCAGACTGCTGTAGAAATCAAGGTCTACCAGGGCGAGCGAGAGCTCGTCCGTGATAACAAGCTGCTTGGAAACTTTCAGCTTGTCGGTATCCCCCCTGCACACCGAGGCGTCCCCCAGATCGAGGTTACCTTCGACATTGATGCCGACTCAATCGTCCATGTTTCCGCAAAGGATAAGTCCACTGGAAAGGATCAATCGATAACTATCGCCTCAGGCTCCGGTCTATCAGAGGAAGAAATCCAGAACATGGTTAACGATTCCGAGAAGTATGCTGAGCAGGACAAGGAGCGCAAGGCAGCTATTGAAGCCGCCAACCGAACCGACAGTGTCTTGAACGATACTGAAAAGGCCCTCAACGAGTTCGCAGACAGACTTGACAAGGCCGAGGCCGACCAAATCCGCGAGAAGATCACTGCTCTACGTGAATTCGTTACCAAGAGCCAGTCTGGCGAAGGTACTGCTACAGCCGCAGAACTGAAGGAGAAGACGGATGAGTTGCAGATGGCCAGCTTGAACCTCTTTGACAAGATGCACAAAGCCCGTTCTGAGTCCAGTAATGAGTCTGCGTCAGGTAGCGCTGGTGAGGCCAACCCATCAGAAGGCGAAGCCAAGGACGGGGACAAGAAGCCATAAATGCATATCTAATATGCCTGGATGCCATGAAATGAAAGCATTTCCTTCTGTCCCTGGAGGTTTGGGCTGGTCTGGTAGATTACTACTGTGCTTTTTGTAAACCATTGTACCTATATCTCGCATCTCAGCGAACTCTTCTCCTTTGTTATGCCTAACTTTTTCCCTTTGGTCCGTCATTGCTCGGGGTCGAGGCGTTCAAGCTTATATTGCTTCGCACTTTGTCAATCGATATGACATGCGAGGATCTTCAGACGGAAATGACGTCAGCTGTACAGAATTAGGATAAATGAATAATATGAATCCCCTCTCAAACAATGATTGGCACGCCATGTGATTTCTTGATTTCAAAGTGTGTTATATGAACTCATGGAGTCACCGCAGCATCACATGTATTTTGCCCAAAGTAGACTAGCTTGACATGCACCGCGCTAAGATTTGCCCCACGAACATTTCGATATGAAATTCCCTTTCGCCGCCAAACTATTGAACCTTGACATCAACGCTCTAAATCTAGAGTAAATAAGGCCGATTCCTTATTTTTCTTCTATCACAGAAGTCTTGGAATCACTGAAAAGTTTCCAAAAGTTCATTAAAGTAGTTCAACCTCATACTAAAATATACCGAAATGTCAAAGGTAGCAAAGTAAGAGTACCTACAAGCTTCATAGTTTCTTTTCTAACTATCTGAGCAGCCGCCAAGACTGGGCTGACGATGAAGAGCTCGATGATGCCGCCGCAGAGCTTCCTCCTCAACAAATCACAACTAACAAGGATGGTACGAAGACGATCATTACCTACCGTTTCAACGAAGATGGCAAGAAAGTCAAAACAACTCGCCGCATCCGTACTACCGTTGTTAAAGAGGTTGTAAATCCTCGGGTTGCTGAGCGCAAGTCATGGTCGAAATTCGGCCTCTCCGCAAAAGATAAAGCCGGCCCTGCAATAGATACCACGTCTGTAGGCGAAAACATCATTTTCAAGCCCAGCGTGAACTGGCGGAAGGATGCGAAAGAAGAGAAGACGGAAGCAGGAAGCATGAAAGATAAGCTGAAGGATAAGAAAGTGAAATGTCGTATTTGTAACGGAGAACATTTCACGGCACGATGTCCGTTCAAGGATACGATGGCACCCGTTGGTGAGGAAGGCACTGCCGACATTGCTGGTGGAGTGGCGGATATTGCAGAAGGGCCCGGCGGATTAGGGTCTGGGAAAAGCTCTTATGTGCCGCCGCATTTGCGAAACGGGGGAGGGGCTTCTAGTGCTGGAGATCGGATGGGTGGTGGCAAGTATGAGAGAGATGATCTTGCCACACTGCGGGTTACAAACGTATGCCAATCTAGCTATGATATAGTTCTACTTTATACTAACATTTCTTAGGTCTCAGAAATGGCAGAGGAACAAGAACTGAGGGATATGTTCGAGCGGTTCGGAAGAGTGACAAGAGTTTTCTTGGCAAAGGACAGAGAGACAGGTTTAGCGAAAGGCTTTGCGTTCATTAGCTTCAATGAGCGATCAGATGCAGCGAAGGCATGCGAAAAGATGGATGGCTATGGTTTCAAGCATTTGATTTTAAGAGTGGAGTTTGCAAAGAAAGCGGCTTAGTAAATTGCTACTAGATCGGAAATAATGAGCGGACAAGGCCTGTACAGGGCAATCTGGACATAAGTGAGTGCTGTAACGCGTCCGACGACTTTCATGAATAATTTCTTTTCCCAAGCATTTTTGTGATATACCCCTGTAGATGTTCCTTCCCAAATAGAAGTACCGATATTGGAGCCCTTGAGGCAAACCAGGTTGATATATATGCCTCATACCCTGTTCGCGTTCTACAAGCCTGCTAAATCGTCTGATTCCATCCGCGTGCCGTTTATAAACGTCCTACATGTGTTTTCCGATGTTATATTGCCTTTGAGCCCGGAATCGACATTAGGCCATCTAGTGCATGATCTCCCACCTTAGTGTCACGCCAACCAGCATTTCAAACCCACTAAGTCTTAGTTCTCTACTCCACCAAGTTCTGTACCAAAGTCAATCCGTGCCTCCCTCCAAACAAGAAGTCCTCAATCCTTTTCCACCACCGTGATCTTCGGCATCACCTCCCTCAAAGCCTCCTTATCCCTCTCGCTCGGTTCGAAGCCGAACTTCTTCTCCGCTGTATCAGAGACATAGAGACCGATTGCACCCCAGGCGATGATCCCCAGGCCGACGGTGAGACGCGTGCGTGGAGAGAGGTTGCGGAAGGACCTGATTTGGGGTGTTAGGGGTGTGAGCCGTAGTTTGAGGGCTGGGAGACGTACTGCCAGAGTGACATTGCTACCGTGGTGTTTCATGGATGGATGTCAAAAAGTATTTGATTTTGCCTGGTAGCTAGCGATGGCTTGGATACTCGGCGATTAGGTGGAGGTATCTCCGAGAAAACCCCAAATTTGGGGTAGTTTATTCTACATAACTTATCTTTCAAACTTCAAATGGAAATATCATACATGATCACTCTGCAAGACATACATGTAAAAAAACCTCAAGTTCTTCTCAACCTCTGTATAGGTCACTTCTATGCATCTTCACACACTTCAATCATTTTTCGAGATTTAGGTTGGTTGGGTGGAACGTTAGGGAATGTGGGCAGAAAGACAAAAGACAATTCATATCTTCCTTTCGAGACAGCGGACCTAAGGCAAGCGTTGAAGCCATTGTCAATGTTTGAGAATTCAATATGGAACGCCTACCCAACGAGCTGCGTGAAGAGATCCTACGATATCTTCAACTTCAAGACATAAAATCAATCCGGCTTGCATCAACTTCGTGGGCGGAACTCGCGCAACCTTACCTCATACCACCCACTTTCCTATCACTTCCCCACCGCGATGATTTCGGCCGCCTCTTATTGCTATCACAACATCCCTCCTTCGCATGCAGCATTGAGAAGCTTGAGCTTGATATGGGGGAACTGAACGAATATCATGCTCGCCACAACACTTTTTTCGTTCAATATATGAGAGACCCAGAAGATCGTGACCATGAGAGCCATGGAGCATGGGCCGAGTATGCGGAGCTGAAGAGCCGGAAAGAGTCTTTGGCGGATAAATATTGCACTCTTGACATTCTGGAAGAAGTCTTTAAGAACCTCCCAAAACTACGAGCCATCGACATCAACCTAATGCGTTGCCCCTTTCGTCACCCTCTTCTCCAGCAGATTTGGCAGATTCCAACAACAAGGCTACTTTCTCGCGTGTCCACTACCCAAAGATTCTCGAATATTATATATGCAGCCCGGCATCTAAGTCTAGAGAGCCTGACTCATGACTGCTTACCCTTTGAGGTCTGGAGTCAGAGGAGCATACTTGAAAACGTGCGCGCAACGTTCCAGGGCCTCCGCACCTTAAAGGTTTGCTTAGACTATAGCGTCTTCCCCAACGCTCTGCGTAGCAGTAACAGTTTCAGCGGCTTCAGTTCGGCACTATACGCTGCGCCCAACCTTAGAACATTGCATATAGGATTTGCAAACTCAGTACGACCTCATTTGAATTTCACAGAGTATATGGGCGAGTACACCTGGCGCAACCTCCACACCTTAGGATTGGAAGGTATGAACATTGCTGAGGACGATGTTGCCTCCTTTCTAACTAGACACGCCGCCACGTTGAAACGGCTGCAGCTAGGTGTTTACAAAACGTCGGGCTACACACAAAGAGTTGCGAATATGCAAAACATTTTTCAGTTTCGGCAAGGTACACTGAGGGGACTTCTTACACGTATAAGGGAAGCAATGAGGTTGGAGAAGCTCAACATAAAAGGAGACGTAATGGAGGACACAGACTCCCTGACCCCATATAAATATGGACCAGGCTTATATAATGATGAATGGATACAAGTCCCGGATGCCGTCAATACTGCAGCATCGGCTCTGGCAGCGGAACGGTTTGTCTTGGAGGAGACTGAGTGGGACAATGCGATGACCAGATTCATGACCGTATCTATGGTGTTGACGGAAACTGATACGATGGATAATGAATAAGTAGACAATAACCAAAACAAAGACAGCTTTGGCTGAACGGCAAGATGCTTGTATTATCTATTTCGTGCAGAGGGGCGTTATCCAACAATGCCTCCCGGCCGTTTGGTCAGCCGTAAAACATGATCTTATGCGATCTCAAAGGGGTTTCTGGGACATGATCTATTTCTGTTACATCTGAGGCCATCGAAAATACCCTGACAAAGAATATCTCGCTTACCTTTTCGTTCAATATGCTGAACTGGCGCAATCAGGTTTGGGCAAGCGCAAGGGTAAATCAGGGGGTGCTGTGGACCCGAGCAACAGGTGCCAATGACGTAGGCCAGACAGGGTTGGCACGACGCGACAACTTCGAAGATTGCAAGAGATTGGATGACATCAACAGACAAAGTTCGCAATGCTTCTCCAGGGCCACATCAGCCTCCACTACAGCTGCTATCCTACGCCACTTTGGGATTATTGGCGCCGGGGCAGACGCCCAAGATGGACCCCTCCTTTCGCTGGACTCGATTGCCTACTGGGCTTGAATCATCACGAAGAAGCTTGGACGTGAATCAATAAATCTTGGTCTGAACCAAAGGTAATGCTTTTCTCGCACTCTCTACACTTCTCTCTCCTTCTTCTCTACTCTGATTCTCAGATAAGTCTTGCGACCGTTTACTTCCTCAAGCACATATTTGTAGATCCGTACTATTCTTATTTTCGTTCCTGCGTCATCGATCCAAGATGAGGTTCACAGCTCTCTTCCCACTGGCTTGCGCCATCACTGCGTTTGTCCTATCTCTCTTCTGCATACTCGCGGGGTCATCTCCAGGATACATGGAGGACTACCATATCGTCGCTGTAAGCATTTTTCATACAAACCCCGTGGTTTTGACCCTGCTGACAACTATAAGCTGAATACCTCCACCCTCGGCCGCAACCTTTTGAATGCAACCACGACCTCATCCTCCCCAGGTTCAAGCTGCACCTCGATAATTTCCTGTCTTACAGGAACTGTGGAAAACGTTACCTCAACGATTGAAAATGATCTTACCAGCATTGAAGATGATCTCGTCGATAAACTTGCTAAGGTGCTGGGTATCGAGCAGTGGTACTCGCTGCATATGATGGACTTATGCGAAGGAACATTCTCCCCGAATGCTTCGACACTTGGCGCTGGATACAATGTTACGAGCTGTACAAATAAGACCACGATGTGTAAATCTTCCACCGTGCGATATCACGTATCCGGATCATCAAGCTGACTATAAAGCAGACCATTTCGACCCCGCTGGCACTATAGACTCCGAACTTAAAGTCGGCCCTCTCCATATCAATCTAACTACCATCCAATGGCCTCAGTCACTAACCGATGGCATTGACGCACTCAATGCCTCCCTAGACGCAACATTCATCCTCTACGTCATCGGTATAGCTGCTTGTGGCCTCGTTATAATCTTCTCCGTTGTCATGTTCTTCCTACCAAGCAAGTACAATATCACCGCCACCAACCACCACTACCACTCGCGCTTCATCAGCGTCGTCGCCGGCCTGCTAGCCACCATCGCCTTTCTATCCCTAGGCGTGGCCAGCGCCATCGTGACAGTCATCATGGTCAAAGTTGTCAACCTCGTGACACAATATGGCAATGACATTGGTGTCTACGCGTACAAAGGTGATAAATTCCTCGCTATTACATGGTCTGCAACTGGCGTTATGCTCTTGGCTGTTGTGACGAGGGTGGGGGAGTGTTGCTTCAGGAGACGCATGAAGAGGAGGGAGTGGGCAGAGAAGCCTACGGGTCGACAGGGATGGAGAGGCTTCCTGTGAGAGGACCCCTTTGGCTTCTAAAAGATATCCGTTATGATATACGATATGACATAATGCGAGAGACCAACGACCAGGAAATGGGAAACGCAAGAAGCTCAAAAGAAAGTCTTCAGGGAAATTAATGTTGACATATTGTATAATTACAAGGCTGCATTTTAACATGGTGAAAAGGATGGTTATCTGCAAGACGGGTGGTGTTGGGTGCTGAGCTAATTTGAAGCCTGGAGCCAACAATTGAGTGAGCGCATTTATCTGTTTAGAAAGTCTTCTGCACTCGTTCGAGATACCCCTTTTTACAATATTTCAATACTATCTCAAATATAAGTTTAAATATACTATCATTAAGCATATGTCCCTCTATTCAATATCACTCTTCTGAATCTGGCATACTTGAAGGACACGGCTAAGATTTGTTACGGATTGCTACCCTTAGAGAGCCCGAGGGCCTTCCAGTTCTCTCTGACGAATATTGTGTATTTCGTACAGGTCTGTAAACATCACAAGAGTCGATATTCTAAAATATTCCTGATAGGAGAAAGTAGTATCGCAGTTTACAAGGGCTGATGTAGAATTCCAGCCTGCCTGCATGTTGCCGGAGAACCGGTGTTAGACTGCATAAGATTCCGCAACGCAGCAACAGCCAATATAATTCAACTTGTTGGGCGCATCTTCTAAGTTGGCGGTGTCGTACACTAAACCAAGAGCAGCTTTCGTCAACCATTTCCGGTTCTGATCGGTCTGCGGTATCTGCCATCAAGTTGACGAAGAGGCCGATGTAGAGAATAAAATCCTGTCATTAGAGGGGACAATATATGATGGCGAGAGTGAAATATGTAATGTATTCATAGACCTGCTATCGAGAAATTCATTTTGATTATTCTACAAGACTAGCTACAATAGCATAAATTGACTTCTGTAGAAAGGATTTAAGTTTTTTTGAGGCACGTCCATCCTCACATTAACTGGATATAAGGATAGCCACAAGTTTTGTCTGTGGCAAGCGGTATCATTCCCGAACAAATGCAAGAAGTCAAAGACCATAACCTTTGGATAAAAGTATAGCAGCTGAATACAAGGCCGGGAAGGCTCTAGCTATCTGTATGCAAAGACTGGAATTTCAGCCGTCCTGTAATATGGGCCGAAACGAAGCTGAGCTAAGCCCTGGTGTACGCTGAGACCGGAAAATTCCAATCCCTTTATACTAGTGACAGCACTGCCGTTCCTCAAAGATAGCCTTTCAACGAAAGCGCAAGAGCTTCTTCACATCTGGCATCATCTAGAGACTTTATACACCTCAACCTGCTGTTGAAATGTCTTTGATGTTGATAAGAGCGAATCGAGTCTAGCGCGGCTGAATCGCTTCGCGCCCAATATTTTGGTGCGACGCGGCTCTCTGATATCGATATTGAATCTCTTGCTCAACAAATTCATATAGAGATCACGACATTCACCTTTCTTTGTGCTAGTCAGCCTTGCCTACATAAGCTCCCATCATTCCAAAGCTCTCTCATGAAGGACCAACTTTCCTGATCCTAGTCGTCTCTCGGTGAGCATTGCGCTGTTAACCCCGCCGATAACTCACAATGGCGACAACGAACGGCAGTACGCAGGAAGCCTTCACTCCTATTCTGCAAGCAGTGAACTCGATGCGCGATGGTCACCGAGAGGAGAAGAAGGTGGCTCATGAATACCTTGAAAAGTTTCAGAAGTCGGTGGGTCTAATATCGATCTTTAGATGCCTAGCATTTCACTTCATTATTGACTCATTCTCAGGTGGAAGCTTGGGCGGTCACCATCGGGATCCTGCAATCCAACGCAAATGCTGAAGCTAAAGTGTTCGCAGCGACTACATTGAAGGGGAAGGTATGCAGAGTTCTTTCGCCACAAAGGCTGAAAGTGACGGAAGCTAACCTCACAGATTACGTATGATATCCAGCAAGTACCACGGGAAGCGCTTCCAACACTTCGATCTCAACTTTTGGCACTCCTAAAAGTTTTTGCGCCTGGGCCTCGACCTATACGAACACAGCTTTGCGTGTGCCTGGCGATTCTTGCGATACAGATGAGTGAATGGAAGAATGTTGTGGAGTCAGTCGTTTCGGCACTCGGCAGCGATGCCGAGAGTCATGCCTGTATCCTTGAGTTCCTCAGAGTCCTGCCGGAAGAAGTTACCGAAGGGCGCAAGATCAACTTGACTGTACGTGGGCCGAAAGACACCAGCCTATGGGCATCTGCGTCGACATTACGTTTGCGAGAGTATACCAGAATCAAAGTCTAATGCATCATACTAGGAAGATGAGCTCAATGAGAGAACACAGGAGCTGCTAGGAGACAACGCTGGCCAAGTCATAAACCTCCTCATTAGCTACTCACAATCCTCACGTAAGGACAAATACACACTGGCATTACAAGAATATGACTGACGCACTATATATAGCTTCCGCAGCCACAAACCCTCAGTTGCTTGAATGTATTACGTCCTGGCTTCGAGAAGTGCCGGTAGACCAAGTTGTGAGCTCTCCTCTACTAGACGTAATATTCAATGCATTAGACTCAGACAGCTCCTTCGATGCTGCAGTCGATTGCTTATGCAGCATTTTTAAGGAGACACGGGAAGTGAGTGAATATTTACCAACAATTAATATCCTCTTCCCACGAATCCTAAACCTTCGGTCCCGCATTGCGGAAGCTGCAAAGGGCGATGATCCGGACACTTATAAAGGAGTTACCCGGATCTTCGCGGAGGCTGGGGAAAATTGGGTCATTATGATCGCTAAGGAACCGGTAACCTTCCGGCCATTAGTTGAGGCTGTCTTGGAGTGTTGCGGACGGGATAGAGATCGTGAAGCCATCGAAGTCACGTTTGTCTTCTGGTATGAGTTGAAGCTATATCTTGTGATGGAGACCTTTATCCAGGCTCGCGTTCAATATGTGGATGTTTACTCGAAGCTCGTGGATATCTTCATTAAGCTACTTGAATACCCAACTCCAGAGGATCCTACTGCCACGGATCTCTTTGATGGGGATCGCGAACAAGAGGACAAATTCCGGGAATTTCGCCACCATATGGGGGATGTGCTCAAGGACTGCTGCGAAATCATGGGAGTGACCGAGTGCCTGACTAAAGTCCTTGATCGTATCAAATTATGGATGAGTTCTTATGCCAGTCAAGCAACCGCAACCGTGGTCCCTCACTGGCAGCAGCTTGAGGCACCTCTTTTCAGTATGAGAGCAATGGGAAGAATGGTAGACAAGGAGGAGGACATCATCCTCCCTCAGATAATGCCTCTCCTTGTGCAAATACCAAGTCATGAGAAGCTTCGCTTTGCCACAATAATGGTGCTTGGCAGGTATACCGAGTGGACTGCTAATCACCCAGAATACCTCGAGAAGCAGTTCAACTACATCGTCTCGTCTTTCAACACGGACTCGAAGGAAATAATCCGTGCCGCGGCTATGTCCTTGAAGTTTTTCTGTAGCGACTGTAAGCATCTACTTAGCGGACAAATACTCCAACTGCAAAACTTCTACAATCAAACACTCGACTCTCTGCCTATGGTCAGCCAAGAGGAGATGACCGAGGGTGTTGCAACAGTGGTCGCTGTACAGCCTCCGAGCGAGATTTATCGACTTCTTAAGTTGTACTGTGATCCTTTGATGGCTAGGTTGATGACCAAAGCTAATAACGCCACCGATGAAGCTGGGAAGCTTGTTGTTGCAGGTGAGTATTCTTCATCAATAAGAAACGCAGAGCCGCCGCTAATTCTTATGTAGATCACGTACAACTCATCACTATCTTCGTACAATGGGTCATCCCGTACGTTGAACCGGGACAAGAAAACCCTGCAGTTGAGTATTGCAAGGAGATCTTTCCGATATTGGCGACTGTTATTGAAACATTCATTGATTGTGCCCCAATATGCGAGCGTGTTTGTCGTACGTGGCGGAATATGATCATCTCGTACCGTACTGCCATGGAGCCTCTGCTTCCGGACATGGCGAACAAGCTCGCTACCGGCTTCGCGATATCACGACAAGGCTGCTTTTTGTGGGTCACTAGTGCCATCTTGAGAGAGTTTTCCGAGGATCGGGAACACGTTAGTGAGGCCACAACAAATGCGATCTATCTATTCTTCGAAGCGCAGTCGACGACGATGCTACGGATGATGAATGACTTACTTCCAGCGGAGTTGCCGGATGTTATCGAGGATTTCTTCCGCTTACTGACAGACGCTATCCTATATTATCCTCACAAACTCGTACCTTCTCAACTCTTCACACCTATTTTCCAAGCTGCTATCTCATCATTGGCTCTTGAACAGCGCGATCCCCTAACAGCGACTTTACATTACCTCCGAGACGTCATTGGATATGGTGGTGACAATCCTCCCGCTTCAAGTGGTACTCCAAACCCTCCCGAAATTCAGCAGCTCGTCCAACAACTCCTGTTATCGAATGGCGAAGTCCTGGTTCAACGCATCATGGCAGGCATGATGATCACTTTCCCCCGCGACTGCTTCGCTGATGGCAGCGGTGTTCTCCTCGGTTTGTTGGAGCTGATGCCCGAGCAGACCGCCGTTTGGATTGGGAAAACTGTCACGAAACTGCCGGAAGGTACTGTGACCGAGGCTGAAACGGAACGCCTGATGAGCGGTATCCAAAGCCGACTTCGTGAAGGTCCTAGTGCTCTCCGCTCCATTCGCAGCTTGCTGCAGGACTTCACGAATAGTTATCGACGGCGGTATGTCGCTCCACGGGACGGATTGGGCCGTCTCGAGGCCACGAGATTCCGTTTCGATGGTTAAAGCCCACGCATTCACTTGGCTATTGGCAATTAGTTTTGAGTTTTGTATGCTTGTTAGAGTCTTGTGTCAAAGTTCATCGCATAGCGTGCGTTTGACAACAATCATTCCTCCAGTGAGTAGTTGAAGAGGGAGAAAGGGATCCGAAAGCATTAGTCATGTTTTTTTGCGGCTGGCATGGACTTACAGTAGTTGTATGGACCCCGTGGTTAGGATAGCTGACATTAAGGTCAGGTCCGGCAAACACGTTAGTAGGCAAGCTCAGCTAGGCTGTTAGGCATGTTTGACAATCACGGTATTGCTTGCTACTTGATAAGGAGGTGAATATTACCGTACAGAGCACTATGTAGAACACTTAGAGAGTATCAGTCTGACTCTCTAGTCCCCTGTCCTTGCAAGTCATCTCGTACGTGAAAATATTTCGATTACATGTATGGTTGGGTGTCCTTGTAGGTATGGCCACGAATCAGTTTACCATGGATCCAAATTGCTTGTCCAAAGTCACGAGTTATCTATGCAGGAACATGGTATTTCACGTATCGGGATACCCCGGAACGCCTGCCTCGTAGGATCTCGCTTGTGGAACTTACATCAGCGCACACCTTTCCTAATCAGGCGCACTGTTTTACGAGCTGCCCAATGGATTCGAGCTTATGGAGATTGGAGATAAACGCCCCATCTCCAACTTTCTACGCCTCTCTGTCATAGTACAGTATAGCCTTGTCTTCTACTAGACATTATTTCTCCTGATACAATTTCTGATATCTTTTCTCCTCGCTCTTTTTATTCATCAAACTGCTAGAATTGTAAGTGTGGTGATACCTTCATAGCTATGACCTACCAGAACGGCAAGATGTCGGATCATACTGCGATGGGGAGGAAAAGGACCAGAGCGAAGAAGCCAAAGACCAAGACTGGTTGTGTTACCTGCAAGTACGTTCTCCTTGCTCAGTTGCTTTCAATTAATGTATACGAACTCCTACTGACCATGT
>Ga0335072_10009535_pt1 | contig 13996 bp, 13 predicted proteins | sample Lox_Sample_21_FD_206725 | JGI IMG/M metagenome (GOLD analysis project Ga0335072, IMG submission 206725) | Soil microbial communities from Loxahatchee National Wildlife Refuge, Florida, United States - Lox_Sample_2.1 | ecosystem: Environmental > Terrestrial > Soil > Wetlands | place: USA...
CGCCGCGCCGGTCCTGGCGCGCCGCGCGGTGGGTGCCGGTTGATCCGGATTGCGCGTTCGCCCCGGTCGCCCGGCTCAACGCGGCGCTGGATTTGTCCCGGCCTGGTGATGGGCAGGTTGTCGCGCTGGGCGGGCTGGCCGCCGCGTGCGGCCTGGGACCGCGCCTTTTCCTGTACCTGCCACCCGGTGCCCGGGCCCGCATCGACGCGCTGGTCCGGCTGCTTGGCCCGGGGCTGGGTGAGGTGATCGCCCAGACCCAGACAGCGGTGGACGCCGCGCTGCTGGCCCACCGGATCTGACCCGCCCGTTCCCAAACCCCCTTGGAGAGGTAGCTGCTGATGTCCCCCGCCCAGACCGCACAACACAAGCCCGGCGCGGTGTCCCGCGCCCTGGCCAAAGACCGGCTCGGCATCCCGGCCGTGCTGTTCTTCGTCCTGGCCGGCGTGGCCCCGCTGACGGTGGCCGCCGGGGTGATCCCGACCGCGTACGCCACCACGGGGCTGACCGGTATCCCGGCCGCGTTCGTGGTCATCGCGGTCATCTTGGCCCTGTTCGCCCTGGGGTATGTGGCGATGGCGCGCAGCATCAGAAACGCGGGCGCGTTCTACGCGTTCATCGCCGCTGGTCTGGGCCGGGTGGCGGGCGTGGCCGCCGCGCTAGTCGCGCTGCTGGCCTACAGCTTTCTGCAGGTCGGGCTGTACGGCGCGTTCGGGCCCAACGCCGCGGCTCTGGCGGGCGCGCATCTGGGGGTGCACGCGCCGTGGTGGGCGTTCGCGCTGGGCGCCTGGGCCGTGGTCGCCGTCCTGGGCCTGCTGCGCGTGGAGATCACCGGCCGGGTGCTGGGCGTGCTGCTGTGCGCCGAGCTGGCGGTGATCGTGGCCCAGACCATAGGCGGGCTGGCCCGCCCCGCCGGCGGGCACCTGTCGTTCACCACCTTGTCACCGGCCGCGCTGGGCTCGGCCGGGTTCGGCACCGTCGGCGTGCTGGCCGTGGTCGCGGTGCTCGGTTTCGTTGGGTTTGAGCAGGCACCCGTGCTGGCCGAGGAAGCGAAGAACGCCCGGCGCACGGTTCCGGCCGCGACCTATACCGCGCTGGGCATGATCGCCGTTGTCTACGCCGGGGTGTCGTGGGCGATGGCCGCCCACGCCGGCACCAGTCATGTTATGGCCGCCGCCGTGGCCCAGGGGCCGGGGCTGCTGTTCGGCCTGTCCGGCAGCAGCGTGCTGTCCCAGGCCGCGCAGTGGCTGTTCCTGTCGTCGCTGTTCGCTGCGGCGCTGGCGTTCCACAATGCGACCTGGCGTTACGCATACGCGCTGGGGCGCGAAAATGTGCTGCCCGCCGCGCTGGGCCGCACCGGCCCCAATAACATCCCCCGGGCCGCGTCGCTTTTGCAAAGCGCAACCGGGCTGGCCGTGATCACCGGCTACGCGCTGGCCGGCGCCCAGCCCATGCAGGCCCTGTTCTTCGACCTGGGGACCACGGGCGGCCTGGGCATCATGATCATGCTCGCCGCCACCTCGGCCGCCGTGGTGGTGTTCTTCGCCCGCGATGCGCGCGGCGAGGCCATCTGGCCCCGGCTGATCGCCCCGGCCCTGGCCGCGGTCCTGCTGGCCGCGATCGTGGTCCTCGCCGTGCAGCACTACGCCACCCTGCTGGGCGTGGCGCCGGGCAGCCCGGCCGCCTGGGTGCTGCCCGGCGCCTACGCCGCGGTCGCGGTGGCTGGCCTGGCCTGGGGGCTGATCTTGAAGATCCGCCGCCCGCAGGTATACGCGGCAATCGGGCTCGGCGCCCACGCCTTCACCGCCCAGCCCGCCCGGCGGCCACGATGACCGCCGCCACCCCCGGCATCGCCTGCCCGGCCCGTCCCGGGCCGCTGCCGGGCGTGGTCACCGCCGGCGCCGCCGACACTGACGTCCTCAGCCACCTCATCGCCCAAGCGTTCTTCGGCTTGCCCCCGTCGCGGTGGCTGATCGCCGACCCCGCCGCCCGGCGGGCCATCTTCCCCGCCTATTTCCGGATCTATGTCGAGCACGCCCTCACCAGCGGCATCGTGCACACCACCCCCGGCCGGACCGCCGCCGCTCTCTGGCTGCCCACCGGGGCCGGCCTGCCCGGCCCGCCGCCCGAGTACGGCGAACGGCTGGCCGCGGTCACCGGCCCGCACCACACCCGGTTCGCCGCGTTCGACGCCGCGCTGGAGCGTCACCACCCCGCTGGGACCGCCCACCACCTGGCCCTGCTGGCGGTAGCCCCGGGCCATCAAGGCCAGGGAACCGGCAGCATGCTGCTGCGCGCCCACCACACCGCCCTCGACGATGACGCCATCCCGGCTTTCCTGGAAGCCGCCACCGTCCGCACCCGCCGCCTCTACCAGCGGCACGGCTACAAGTTTCGGCCGGACGCGCCGATCCGCCTGCCCGACGCCGGCCCGCTGATGTGGCCGATGTGGCGCGAACCACGCCGCCCGAGATGTCCAGGCTTGCCGTGAACGTCCAGCAAGCTCACGCTCAGGGGAACAGGTCTTTCCTTAATCGTGGCTGCCGGGCCGGGACCGCCTCAGCCATGAGCCGGCCCGGCAGCCACCCCGCCCAAACGCTACGAAAGGGACAGCGCCATGCAGCAGACCATGTGGATCAAAAGCTCCCGCAGCTTCGCCAACGGCAACTGTGTCGAAGCGGCAGAACTTCCGGACGGGCACGTCGGCGTCCGCGACAGCAAGGCACCCCACGGGCCAGTTCTGCGGTTCACGCCAGAAGAATGGAGCGCCTTCACCGCCGGGATACGCGACGGAGAATTCGACCACCTCGCCACGTGTAGGTTCCCCGTAACGCCCCCACTTCCCGAGAAGACTCGCCAGTGAACCGGCAATTGGCGGAAGCGGATGAAACGGACAGGGCTTGATGGCTGCTTGAGCTGTTTGATCAAGGGTTGCCGGGAGCAGACCGCACAGAATTGGCACCCGAACCGGTAAACACCGCATGCAGCCCATGGCGGAGACTCTAGGAAACCGCAGGTCAACCAAGATCGATTGCCAGAGTAGCGGGGGGAACCTACACCACGACATGACAAACGCCACGGCCCGCGCGCCAGTCCCGGTCGCGGTACTGGCCCGCACCTCCACCTTGTACCTGCAAGACCCGTTCGCGTCGCTGTCGCGCCAGTTCCGCTCCTGTGAGGAATGGCTGCCCGCGGGCTGGTGCATCGTGGCCCGGTTCTGGGACGTCGAATCGGGCGGCATCGGCCTGGAAAACCGCTCGGCCACCGGCAGCTTCGCCCAGTTCCCCGGAGCCGCCAGCCTGCCCCGCGACGGCGGCATGGCCGAGCTGCTCGAAGAAGCCGCCAGCCCCGAGCCCCGGTTCGCCGCCGTGGTCTGCGAAGACATCGAACGATCCGGCCGCGACACCTTCAACGCGCTCAAGCTCGAACACGAGCTGTCGGACAAGGGCATGCCGCTGTTCGCCACCGACGAGCCAGCCAGCGTGCAGGAAATCTCCCCAACCACGGTCCTGGTCCGCCGGGTCAAGCAGGGCGTGGCCGAGTACTTCCGGCTGGCGATCAAGAAGAAAGCCTGGGAAGGGCTGCGCCAGCACACCATCAGCGGGTGGAACATCGGCCCCGCCCCTACGGCTACCTGGCCGAGCGGGTGACTCATCCGGTGCCGATGAAAGCCGCCCAGGGCCGCACCAAAACCCGGCTAGTACTCGACCCGGTGCGCGGCCCGGTCGTCGCCGCCATCTACACCTGGCGCATCGAAGACCAGCTAGGCGTGCCCGCGATCACCGGCCGTCTCAACGCCGACCACGCCCAGTTCCCGCCGCCGGACGGGCAGCACTGGGCACAGGCCACCGTCGCCGCGATCCTGGCCAACCCCAAATACACCGGGTACATGGTGTACGGCCGGCGCCGCAAGACCGGCCGCCGCGCGTCGCGGCCCGTGCCCGCCGCGCAGTGGATCTGGTCGGATGAGCCCGCGCACCCTGCGATCATCACCCGGCCGGTGTTCGACGCCGCGCAGGCCATCGCCGCCGCGCACTGCAGCGCCGGGGATGACCCCGACGCCGCGCCGCAGCCGCTGGCCCGCCGGTCCTACGCGCTGCGCGGCCGGGTCCGCCACCGCACCTGCCAGCGGCGCATGTGCGGCACCACCCGCACCTCACCCCGGTACTGGGCCGAAGGCCCCGACTACGCCAACACCTACTACAAATGCCCCCACGACGTGGCCAACCCCAAGCACGCCGCTGCCCACCCCGACCATCCCCGCACCGTCACCGTCCGCGAAGATCTCCTGGTGGACCTGATCCGCCAGTTCTTCGCCCGCCACATCTTCGGCCCCGAACGGCGCGCGCTGCTCGAAGCCCAGATCCCTGCCAGCGCCGCCCAGGCCGCAGAGCAGCGCGACCGCCAGCGCGACCGCCTGGCCAAAGACTCGCCCGTATCGACCTGGCCCAGCGATCCCAGATCACCCAGATCGAAACCCTCGATCCCGACCCGGCCAACCACGCCGCCCAGGCCATGCGCGCCCGCTGCTCCGAACGCTTCGCCGAACTGCACACCGAACGCGAAACCACCCAAGCCCAGCTAGAGGCCCTCAACCAGGCAGCCGCCCGCGACGACGACGCCGCCCTTCTCGATGACCTGCCCCTGCTCGCTGACACCATCGACCTGCAGGCCGCGCTCTACCAGGCGTTCGACCTCCAGGCCCTCTACAAAGACGACATGAACCAAGTCAGCTTCTTCGCCACCATCACCACCAGCACCCCCCACGCCGTCGCCGCCATCCTCGCCGCCGCCGGCAACGACCCCACCGCCCGCACCCCAGACCCCGCCCAGCCCCCAGCACCCGCACCGGCGGACGCCCCCTCCATTTACCCTTTGGCACAACGCCCTATAGCGCGGGTCAGCTACCACGATCATGGAGTGGGCCTGCCTCTGGCCGAAGCCGCCGGTCAGGAGCGGCCGATGACTGGCTCGGCGAACCGGACCTGCCCGGGCGTGCGGGCTTGCAGGAAGTCGTAGTCGCAGCCTTCAGGCGCCTGGGTGACGTGCTGGCGGTGCAGCAGCGGCCAGCCGTGCAGGTCGGTGACGGGCGGCAGCACCGGCTCGCGGGCCGCGGCCGACCAGGTGATCGTACCGGCCGAGGTGGTGCACGTGCTCAGTGGCTCGGTGAGCCTGCTCGAAGCGGCGCTCGCCGAGCCTGCCGCGGTAGCCTGGCGCGCGATCACCCGTGACCCGCCCCGGCCCGGCGAGCGCGTCGCCGTGGTCGGTGACGGCACCGTGGCTCTCATCGCGGCGCACCTGGCCGGCCTGTTCTCGCCCGCCGACGTCGTCATGCACGGCCTGCGCCCCGGCCAGGCCGGCCTGGCCGCCGAACTCGGCGTCACGGCCTTCGAGATCTCCGGCGCCCTCTCCGGCGCCCGTGACCTCTCCGGCCCCGGGCTGCCGGAGGGTGCGCTCGGCCTCGGCGCTGCGGCGGCTCCTGCCCGGTCCGGGCCGTTCGACCTGGTCATCGAGGCCGCGGGAACGGCCGCCGCGGTGGAGTCCGCGATCGCGCTGGCCCGCCGCGGCGGGCGCGTCATCCTGCTCGGCCTGGCCGGCAATGGCGTCACCGCCCGCTTCCCGGTCGACGACGTGGTCAACAACGACCTGCGGATCAGTGCCAGCTTCGCCTACACCTCCGCCGCCTGGGCCGAGGTGGCCGGCCTGCTCAGCTCGGGCCAGATCAGGCTCGGCCCGCTGATCACGCACCGCTTCCCGCTGCACCGGTTCGAGGACGCGTACCGGGCACTGCGCGACCCGGCCGGCCCCAGGGGCAAGGTGATGCTGGACGTGACCCCCGCCTGAATCCGCCGCCTCGGCTGGCGCATCTGCTGTCGCTATAGCGCAACGCCGCTTGCTTCGGTGGTCTGCTGGGTCTTGGGGCGTATTAGTCGCCAGGCAAAAGGGAAGTGGAAGGGGCATGCGGCGGTATCTGCTCGTTCTGGACATGGACTTGCTTGCGATGGACGAGGAGCACGATCTGGAGCCGATCAGCTACCTGGTCGCTCGGCGAGAGCAGGAGCCGTGCGAGGTGGTCGTGCTGTCGCTGGTCACGACCGAGCCACAGATGCCCATCGTGCTCCGCCCCGCAGCCGGTATCTTCAGGCATCCCAGCCTGCCCCAGGCGCCAGGCATGAGTGTTCGCGCTGAGCACCGCATGAACCTGGCTGTGCAGCATCTGAAGGCGATCGGCTGCCAGGCCAGCGGAATTATCAGCGAGGAAGCCCTGGTCACGGCGGTGCGCGCGGAGACCGGCGGTCGTCACTACGACGGGGTGATCCTGGCGACCGGCAAGCAAAGCAGTTCCTGGCTGGCTCGCATCATGGGCCGGGATCCAGTTCACCGACTGCGACGCAAGTGGGGCGATCGGCTGATCACGTTCCCGAAGGACCATCTCGACCATTTTGAAGTGCAGTGAACCCATGATCTGGGTTGCCGCGGGCGGCCGGGTGGAAGGCGGGCGGGTAAATTCGGTTGCGGGGCGGCTGGCGCCGGGGAACGATCCGTCGCGTGGAGCCGGTGCTGGTGACCGATCGCCTCGTGCTGCGGCAGTTCACCGCCGATGACGTCGATGGCCTGCTGGCCCTGGACAGTGACCCGGCCGTGATGCGGTTCCTGGACAGCAGGCTTAAGCCGCGGGCCGAGGTCGAGTCCGACGTACTGCCACGGTTCCTGGGTGACTACGCCCGGTACCGTGACTTCGGGCACTGGGCGGCCGACACCCGCAGCGACGGGGACTTCGTGGGGTGGTTCGGCCTGACGCCGGTTACGCCCTCCGCGGCGGCGATGGTCCACTGGGCCGACGCGCCGTCCGACAGCGGTGTCGCGTCGCTTGGCTACCGGCTGCGGCGGTGTGCCTGGGGCCGGGGATATGCGACCGAGGGAGCGCGTGCGCTGGTCCGAAGGGCCTTCACCGAGCTGAGCGTCGATGAGATCGTCGCGACGACCATGGCCGTCAACACCCGGTCCCGGGCGGTCATGGAAAAAGCCGGGCTGAGATACGCGCGCACAGTGCACCTGACCTGGCCGGAGCCGCTGCAAGGAAACGAGCGCGGCGACGTCGAGTACCGACTGCGCCGGGAAGACTGGCTCCGGCAGCCCTAGAAACGTCGCCGTCGCGGTCGCGATAGGTTCGGATCGGGCCATCTGGTCCGCTCCCGATCATGCATGACGGCAGAAGACGGCCCGATGACCACGAACACGCGCACCCGTGCGGACACCAAACCCGCCCGGCACCATGCGCACCCGTTCCTGTCCGGCGGGACGGCGCTGGTCGCGTGGCTCGCGGTCTTCGCCGGCTATGCCGCCGTCGTCAGCATCGTCACCCAAGGTCCCAGCAGCGCCTGGGGCGCCCTGGCGGCCGTGAGCTACGGGGTGGCCGCCCTCGCCGCCTGGCGGTGGCGCGGTTCGGTACTGCCGCTGCTCATCGGCGTGTCCGGCGCCGTGGTGGCCCCGGCCATCTGGCTGGCCATCCGCTGGCCCGGTGGCGGGGAGACGGCCGTGGTGGCCAGGGCGGCATCACTGCTGCTGGACCACGGAAGCCCCTATCTCGCTTCGGGTCAGCTGCTGTCCGCTCAGTCGTACAACCCCTACCTGCCGGCCATGTCAGTCTTCGGGTTCCCGCGCGCCGCCGGCCTGCCCGGCCTGCTCGGCAACCCGGCGACCTGGCTAGCCGCCGCATCGGTCGTTCTCGTGGCAGCAGCGATTGGCGTCGGCATGCCGCACCGCACCTGGCGCCAGGGCCCCGGCAGGCAAATGTGGCTGCGGAACACCGCCCTGGCCGTCATGTCACCGGTGCTGGCGCTCCCGATCGCCCTCGGCGTCACCGATCCGCCCGTCATCGGGTTGATCTGCCTGGCCCTGGCGTGCGCTAACCGGCGCCCGCCAGCTCGCTGGATCAGCTGGGCCGGGCTGGCCGCCATCGCTATCGGCACCGCCTGCGCGATGAAGGCGACCGCCTGGCCGGCCCTCCCGGTCATCACCGCAATGATCGCCGCTCGCAACGGCCGGCGGGCGGCCGCCCGCTTCGCCGCCATCGCGACCGCCACCGCCATAGTCCTGATCGCCGGGCTCGCCCCCGCGCTGATCAGCCAGCCACGCGGTTTCGTCGACAACATCATCGCCTACCCGCTGGGGCTCACCCGCCACCTGACCCCCGCGGCCAGCCCCCTGCCCGGGCACCTGCTGGCCAGCACCGGCACGGCCGGCCACGTGGCCGCCATCGTGCTGCTCCTGCTGGCAGGCGCCGCGGTCGCAGCATCGCTCCTGGTGCGGCCACCCCGGGACGCTCAGGCAGCGGCAATACGCCTGGCGCTGGGACTCACCCTGTTGTTCGCGATCGCACCAGCCGCCCGGTTCGGGTACTTCGCCTACCCGGCCGCGCTGCTTGGCTGGCTCGCCCTAATCCGGCCCGTGACAAGCGGTGATCGTCACGATGACACCCTGGCCAGTGTTGCCGCTGCCTCGTCGTAGGCGTTCCCGGCGGCTGGCTCAACCAGCTCGGGGTGTTGCCCGGCCGGCCAGCCCAGTTGTCCGTCTCGCCTGGCCGCCATGCGGCCGGGCAATCGGGTGCCCCGATACCGGAACATCGATGCTGCGCACGCCACGAGCAAGAGAACCATCCATAGAAGGAACGAGTTGCCGGCAATGAGTTGCCAGCCGCTTTCATGGAGCGGTCCTTGCCCCTCGTCGGCTACCCACCAGATTGGCGAGATCCAGAAAAGCACCGTCGTGAACGCCGCCGCCGGGCGCCCCCAACTCGGCCGGGCCGGTGACGTTCCCAGCCAAACGACTACCGGGATAACCCAGATCATGTGGTGCGTCCAGGTGACAGGGGAGATCAGCAAGCCCGTCGTCGCGCACAACGCGACGCCGAGGAAGGGTGACCAGCGGAAGTGAACGTACGCTGCCAGCAGCACACCGAGCACACCGAGGACCCCCGCCGCCGTCCAGAGCACTGCAGACGAGACGGCCCCATGGTTGAGCCGGCCGAGCGCTCCAAGGAGGCTCTGATTGGTGGGCGCGAACAGTGCCTGCAGGCCGAGCGATCCGCCCACTCGCTTGTAATCGAACAGGTAGTGGGTCCAATACGCCTTCGACGCACTGGGCGAGACAGCAAATGCGATGGCTTCGGCCGCCACGAAGGTTCCGATGCACCGCCACGCCGCCTTGAAGCGCCGGGTGAGCAGGAGATACGGAACGAAGATGAGGGGCGTGAGCTTGATCGCTGCGGCCAGCCCCGTTGCCACGCCGGCGGGAACCGTTCTTGTTCCGAGCCTTCGGGTACCAATCAGGTCCCACACGACCAGGAGGGTGATGAGTATGTCGACCTGGCCGTGGCGGACGGCGAGGAGGACTGGATCGGAGAGAAGAGCAGGTGCGGACAGCCCGAGAGCCCACAGGCGCCTCGGCCGTTTCGGGAGATCCGGGCGCACTGCCCTGATCGAAACGGTGAGCAGGCCGAGGAGCGCGGCCTCGTTGGCTAGTGCCCACTGGACCTGCGCAGCGGTCGTGCTGCGAAGGCATTCCAGCGGCACAAGGAGAAGCGCGGCGAACGGTGGATACGTGAACAGGTCGCCCCGGGTTGAGTGCGAGTAGAGGGCTCCTGAGAACAGATCATGAGCCCCTTCCAGATAGACGTGAAAGTCATCCTGGTAGGAGCAGGCGAGCCAGACGCAAAGCGCAGTAGTGAGCGTGATCGACAGCGCGGCCGCGAGGGCCGCGCAATGCTCGGCCGCCCACGCTTTCGCCTTACCAGTTGCTGGAGCGGCACCAGAAGCCGGAGCGGCGCTGACGGTCGCCTTCGGGTCGGCATGCTGTGGGGAAAGCGTGACCGGGCTCATGCGACGAACAGCTTTCGCTGGCCGGGGGTCAGCCGTCGCTCCGCCGGGTTCAGGGCTGGCGGGCAGAACAGATAGTTCCGGGTGCCGGGATCGACGCCGTCGGATTTACGCCAGCCGCGCCGCCAGGTGTGCATGGTGTAGCCGCGCTGGAGCAGCCAGCCGGTGATGTCAGCGGGGGAGCACCGGTAGCGGGCGGTGTGCCGGGCCTCGATCTCGACCAGGATCACCGGCCGGTGCGTTCCGATGACGTGCTTCCCGCCTTCGAGTATCTGCAGTTCGGCGCCCTCCACGTCGATCTTCATGAAGTCGATGCGGCTGACTTCCTCGCGCGCGCAAAGGTTGTCAAGGGTGTCGACGGGAACGGTCACGGGGACCTGGCCGTCGAACTCCGCGTTCGGGTCCGGGCCCCCGGCCCGCCGGGCCAGGAAGGACCGGCCAGTGACCAGCCCGTAGCGGCCCACGGGAACGCTCATCGTCCCGTTTCCCGCCTCCATGCCCAGCGCCAGCGTGTGGTGGCGCACGTTGCCTGCCCGCCTCGCCCTGACCGCACGGGCCCACAGCAGGTGGGCGAACGGCAACGGCTCGATGCTGTGCACCTGGCCAGCCGGGCCGGCCAGACGCGCCAGGACTGCCGTGTAGAGCCCGGCCGCAGATCCGATGTCGATGCACACGCTGCCCGGCCGGACCAGCCTGCGAAGGCCACATAGCTCGCTCTCCAGGTACGGCGTCCACCGGGCGAGCGAGGTGATCGCTGCAGCGGTCAGCCTCTGTCGCATCATCGACTCCCAGTCACCTGGCGCCTGTCTGGTCACGCGTCTCCTCCATCGGGGTGGCTTATAAGCGGCGTTAGCAATCAGGTCGACGGTGAAGACCGCCATGTCGGCGATCGACCCGCCTGGATGGCCGCTGACCGGATCGGCCAGGTGAGCGGCTCGGAGTAGTTCTTGATCAGCGCGGACTCGACGATGGCCGGGAACACGAGGGCCGGTCCTGTTTTGCGCATCGCGAGCATACTCTGAGAGAGTACATTGAGAGACTACTCGGAGAGTATACATTGAGGGAATACTTTGACCTACCTGGCTAGTGGCCCCGAAGCTGGGCAAACCCACAGCGGCCGGTGCGGCAGCGACCGCCGCCCATCGGGCCGGGGCCGGACGCGTGGCGCGAGATCGCCCGCGTGCCGATGCTGTTCATGACATAAATCGTGACCAATCGATGGCCCCGCCGTCATCGTGCCGGGGACCGGTTTTGGATCATTCCCGGGGATGACGTCGCCGTACGGCGGGAGTCACCGCCGCGGTCGCCGGACTGCTAACCCCTTTATCTATAGTCATAGGACAAGGTTACAGAGGTGGGCTCGCCTGTCAAGACGCGCTCACCGGCCAGGCGGATGAATCGGCCTAGTCTGGGGCGCTCCCGGCGGCACGGCAGGCCTGGCGGCGCCGGTACCGGACCGGTCGTTGCGTTCGGAGGAAGGCTCCTTGGGACTTGTCATGACGCCCAGCACCGCGCGCACGGCGTCGGTGACGGGCTGCAGCGCCTCGTCGGACGGCAGGTCGAACGGGCCCGAGGGCGCGACGCCCGCCTGCACCGCGTCAGCGATCTTGCCCAGGACCGATGTGAGCTGGTGGACGGCGTGGGGCGAGGGGGCGGGTTCCCCGTGTCCGATCGCCACCGCCGTGGCCGTCACCGCGTCCACCACCCGGTCGAGACCAACCAGGGCCGGCCACCAGGCGGTGGCGCGGCGGCTGACGGCCCGCGGCTCGGCCATCGTTCGCTCGAACTCAGCGCGCAGGTCAGACAGCGATCGCCGGGCCTGGCGCCGCAGCCGTGACCGGTCTGGCAGCCTGCCCAGGTACGGCGCATGCGACGGCGCCGCGCCATCGGAATCCGCGGCCCGTGCTGTTTCCGGCTGGCCCGCCCTGGTGGTGACCCGCGCTTGCTCCAGGTACCTGGACACATCCCTGATCGTCGCGGCGAACTGGCCGGGCAGGTGAGCCTGCCAGCTCATCGGCCATGGGGCATAGCCGACCAGCAACACGATCGCGCAGCCGAGCAGCGTGTCGATCAGGCGGTCTTCCGCCAGCCGCCAGCCACCCGGCGCGAGCAGGTCGATGAGCAACACCACCAGCGGCGTGAGGAACGTCGCCATCAGGCCGAAGTTCCTGCTCCGCCCGTAGGGCAGCAAAGCCGCGAGCACCCCGAACGGGATCAGCAGCCATGGCCCGTACGGCACCACCACGATGATCACCGCACCCAGGACCGCGCCGACGACGGTGCCGAGGCCGCGCTGCACCGCCCGGGCGAACACCGAGCCGAAGTCCGGCTTGAGCACGATGGCGACGGTCAGCACAACCCAGTAGGACCGCGTCAGCGGCAGCACCTCGCTCACCACGCCGGCCACGCCCACGCACGCCATGAGCCGCAGCGCGTATGTCCCGGTGAGCCTGCTGGTCAGCCGGTCACCCAATGCGCCGAGCCGCTCCCGCAGCGGCGGTCTCCGCATTGGCTGCGCCGTGGGCGGCGCCCAGTTCCCCGACAGCACGCGCGGCAGCCCGGTCAGGCTGTCACGCAGTGCGAGCATGCCGGGGCTGGTTCCCGGCGGCAGCGGCACGGACGGGGGTTCCGCGCCCTGTGCGATCGCGTCGGCGCACCGGTCGATGGCCTCGATGACCTGGGGCGGCGGCCGGTTCGCTTCCAGGCTGAGCGTCTCTATCGCCTCGGCGATCAGGTTGGCCTGGTTGAGCATGGCCATCAGGCGGATCATCCGCTGACTGCGCCCGCCGGCCGTGGACCGGGCCGTGAGCAGGGTGTCGTAGGCGGCATTCATCGCCGTGGTGGCGCTCCGCCGCGCCTCGGCAAAGCCAGGCGTGCCGACCGAACGCAGCGCGCGGGCCAACCCGTGGTAGACCGCGGCGATGCTTCGCTGTTCCGCGGCCCACGGGGAGCGCAGCCAGCCGGGCACAGTGAGGATCAGCGCCCACGCCGTACCGAGGATGAAGGCCACCGCCGTGTGCCACCAGGGCCGCAGTGCGCCGAGCGGGCCGAGGCCGAGCGAGCTGTAGACCAGCAGTTGCAGCGCGGTGACCGAGCCGATGTCGCTGATCGCGCTGATCACCGCCGAGATGCCGGCCACCACGACGACCGCGCCCACCGCGATCCAGCCGCGGCCGTGAATGAACGAGCCGATGGTCAGGCCGACTGCGCCGCCGAACACCGCGGCCGAGCCCACCCGCCGCAGCCGGGCGGTGTACGCGCCACCGTTGTCGACGACGATGCCGAGCATCCCGCCGATGGCGATCAGCAGGCCCATCACGCGGTCGCCCGACGCCATCCCGATCGCCAGCGGCAGGCAGATCGCGATCATGGCCCGCAGCATCTGCCCCCATGGGACTGGTGCACGCTGCGGCCGCGTGACCTCCACGAGCCACGCCGGCATGGCGTCCGTCAGCCAGCCCGGGACGACCTGGACAGCCGGCTGACGCAACCGGGCGGTTTGCTGCCAGATGCGCGTCATAGCCTTCCCCGCCGATCATTCTCCCAGACGGCCGGGAAGGGCCCGCACCTCAGCCGTGGGTGCAGCCCGGCAGCGCGGCGACGCCGGCCTGCTGGCCGTGGCCGGCCTCAGCATCGGCGACGGCGACTTCACCGATCCTGTCGTCGCCAGCACGCCCCTCTTGTTAGCGTTTGGCGGGATGTTACCTGCGGGTCACAACACGGCAAGGCGCGCTGTTTATCGTTTCCGCCAGCCCGCGCGCGGCGGGCCATTTCGCCGACCCGCCCCCGGAATGGAGACCCTGGTGAGCGAGCACACTGCAGATGGAAAACCGACCCGGCGCACGTTCATCGGCGGGGCCGCGGCGATCGGGCTGGGGGCGGCCGTCTCCCAGGCCCGGCCGGGCTCAGCCTCCGCGGCGCAGCAGCACCTGATCGACAAGGCGCTGGCCGCATCCACGTCGAACGCGCAGCTCAGCGACGTGAAGCACGTGGTCATCCTGATGCAGGAGAACCGGTCGTTTGACCACTACTTCGGCACGCTGTCCGGGGTGCGCGGGTTCTCCGACCCGGACGTGCTGCAGCAGACCGTGGGCGGGGTCAAGTACCCGGTCTTCGACCAG
>Ga0335072_10009536_pt1 | contig 13996 bp, 10 predicted proteins | sample Lox_Sample_21_FD_206725 | JGI IMG/M metagenome (GOLD analysis project Ga0335072, IMG submission 206725) | Soil microbial communities from Loxahatchee National Wildlife Refuge, Florida, United States - Lox_Sample_2.1 | ecosystem: Environmental > Terrestrial > Soil > Wetlands | place: USA...
GCCCCCGACGCCCGCTGGATGCTTCCCGACTCCCTCCACGTCACCCTGAAATTCATCGGCGAATATCCCGACTCAGCCCTCGACCAACTAACACAATCCCTCTCGACAATCACCGCACCGCCGCCACAAATCCATTTCCGCGGATACGGCTTCTTCCCCACCCCCAAATCTGCCCGCGTCTTCTGGATCGGAATGCAAGCCGGCCCCGAACTCCCCGCACTAGCCGCCACAATCGACGCCACCACAGCGACGCTCGGCATCCGCAAAGAAGATCGCCCCTATAGCCCGCATCTAACGCTGGCGCGCGGCAAAGGCGGCTCCGGTTCTCCACGCCGTGACAAACAAGACCGCCCCAACCAGGTCTTCCAGCACCTCCAGGAAAAACTCGCAGCCCTGCCTCCACCTGAATTCGGAACCATGACACCCCGCGAGTTTTTCCTCTACCAAAGCCATCTATCCCCAAAAGGATCGACCTACACCAAGCTGTCCCGATTCCTATTAAGTGCGGCGCACTCGTAGCGCCGGCGTCCCGCCGGCTGTCGCGGGGGCGTCTCGCCCCCGCATCATCAGGACACGACAAATGCGCCGCCTCATATCAGCCGCGATCTGTCCCTTAGCTCCCCGCTAGATATTGTCATCCTGAGCGGAGCAACTGGTTCGCGAAGGCGAACTAGTTGCGAAGTCGAAGGATCCCGTGCACGTCAGCACCACCAACGCCCCCGATGGGAGTTTCCGCCACTGCCGTCTTCGCGACCTTTGCGAATCCTTAGCGCCCTTTGCGTTGATCTTGCTTTTTTCAGCCCGTACTCCCTCAGCACCAGCGTGTTAGATTACCGAGTCGTACTTAAATCCGTGTCGATCCTTCTCACAATCGTCGCGAGCTACCTCCTGGGATCAATCCCCTTCGGCTATCTCCTCGTCCGCATCTTCCGCGGCGAAGACGTCCGCCTGACCGGCAGTGGCAACATCGGAGCCACCAACGTCTCCCGCAGATCCCCCGTGCTCGGAATCTTGACGCTCATTCTCGACGCACTAAAAGGAACGTGCGCCGTGTTGCTGGCGAATGAAATGTTCCTGCGGCATCCTCCCGGCAACGTTGACGCCAGTCTTTTTCCCCCACTCTCCCTGGCCGCGCTCTGCGCGATTCTCGGCCACATGTTTCCGGTGTGGCTACGGTTTCGTGGTGGTAAGGGCGTGGCGACATCCGTCGGCGCGTTCGCCCTCCTCATTCCTCGCCCCACACTCGAAGCATTTGCTATCTTCGTGATCGTGGCCCTGATTTCAAGATACGTTTCCTTGGCGTCGATTGCTGCGGCACTCAGCCTGCCAGCCTTCGCGTGGTTCTCCTTGCGCTTTCGTAGCACCGAGGATCTCTTGACCCTTCTCCCCATAATCTTCGCGTCGGCGCTGGTAATCGCCAAACATCACGCCAACATTCGCCGCCTCATCGCCGGCACCGAAAATCGCTTCGCATCAAAACCCAAACAGGATCCGACCCACCATGTCTGACATCGCCGTCATCGGCGGAGGCGCATGGGGCACCGGCCTCGCCATCGTCCTCGGACGCAAAGGCACGCACCGCGTCCGCCTGTGGGCGCACGAAACCGACGTCTGCGAATCCGTCACGCAACGTCACGTCAACGAAAGATTTCTTCCCGGTCGCCTCATCCCAGGCAACGTAACCGCGACCAACGACTTCGCTACGGCGCTCGACAACGCGCAAATCATCGTCAGCGTCATGCCCTCGCAATACTGCCGCACGCTGTTCGAACGCATGCGCCCGCTGATTCCGTCGAACGCACTCATCGTCAGCGCGACCAAAGGCCTCGAAGAAGGTTCCCTCTTTCGAGTGAGTGAAGTGATTGCACAAGTACTCAGTAGCAAAACCGGGGATGCCCCACGTCTCGCCGATTTTGCGAGACGTGGGAACGCCGATGAACGCAGCTCCCATATCCCCATCGGCGCGCTCAGCGGCCCATCCTTCGCGCAAGAAGTCGCCCGCGGAGATCCCACCGCCATCACCATCGCTTCATCCAACGCCGAACTCCTTCGCACGGTGCAAACCGAATTCAGCGATCCCACCTTCCGCGTCTACACCAACTCCGACGTCGTTGGGGTCGAACTCGGCGGCGCGCTGAAAAATATCATCGCCATCGCCGCCGGAATCTGCGACGGCCTTGGACTCGGCCACAACTCCGTCGCCGCCCTCATCACCCGCGGACTCGCCGAGATGACCCGCCTCGCCGTCGCCTGTGGCGGACGCGCCGAAACCATGGCCGGACTCGCCGGACTCGGCGACTTAGTCCTCACCTGCACCGGAGGCCTCTCCCGCAACCGCAGCGTCGGCGTCGAACTCGGCCGCGGACGCAAGCTCCCCGAAATCATCTCCTCCATGCACGGCGCCGTAGCCGAAGGAGTCTTCACCACCACCGCGGCCGTCGGCCTGGCCCGCTCCCGCGGAGTAGAAATGCCCATCACCGAACAAATGCATGCCATCCTTCACGAAGGCAAGTCCCCAAAAGAAGCCATCCAGAAATTAATGTCCCGCACTGGCAAAAGCGAAACCGTCTGAGGTCCATGCCGTTGCTCTTCTTAGCGACCTTCGCGCACCCTTAGCGATCTTAGCGATGATCTTGCTCTTCACCCGCGCGCGCGCCGACCGTGCTAAACTCCGCATTCGAGACCCCCAATATGAGCCGCATCCTCACCATCCTAGCCATCGCACTACTCTCGATCGCCGCCCACTCCCAATCCATCGCCGAACGCCTCGGCTATCCCGCCAACTCCAAACTCCTGATCCTCCACGCCGACGATCTCGCCGTCGCCCACTCGCAGGACGCCGCCAGCTTCGCCGCCCTCGACCAGGGCGCCGTCACCTCCGCCAGTATCATGATTCCCTGCCCCTGGCTCACCGAAGTCGCCGACTACGCGAAGTCTCATCCCAACGCCGACCTCGGCCTTCACCTCACACTCACCAGCGAATGGAAGACCTACCGCTGGGGTCCCGTCGAATCCAAAGACAAAGTTCCCAGCCTCCTCGATCCCTCCGGATATCTCTGGCCCGAAACCGGCCCCGCGGTCCAGCATCTGAAAGCCGACGAAGTCGAACTCGAACTCCGCGCCCAGATCGAACGTGCCATCGCCTTCGGCATTCATCCCACGCACCTCGACAGCCACATGGGAGTCCTCTTCGCGCGGCCCGACCTCTTCGCCGTCTACGTCAAACTCGCGCACGAATACAAATTGCCCTTCCTCGCCTTCCTCGGCCGCAACCCTCCACCGGCGCTCGCATCGCACGTCTCCAGCAAAGATCCCCTCGTCGACGCCGTCGTAATCGCGAATCCCTCCGTGAAGGCCGCAAACTGGCAGGATTTCTACGCCAACGCGATCAAGAATCTGAAGCCCGGCCTCACCGAAATCATCGTCCACCTGGCCCACGACGACGCCGAATTCCAAGCCGTCGCCGTCGATCACATCGACTACGGATCCGCCTGGCGCCAGCGCGACTACGACGTAATGACCAGCCCCGAATTCAAAAAGCTCCTCGAAGACAATCACGTAATCCTGGTCCACTGGAAAGACCTGCAAAAACTCCTGCAATAATCGAGAACATCTAGGCACCAGACCATTGGAGATTCACCAGCGCCACTGGGTACTGAGTACCGCGTACCGGGTACTGAATTCTCCCAAACCCCGCACCAGACGCCCGTTTCCGCGAGTACTTTCGTAATGCCAACCCGCCCAGCTTTTCCTCAAACCCTCCCCATTCCCCGATAGAATTTTAGGGATACCCGTGAAAGCCGCCGCCACCTCGCCCTTGGGCGTCCGCGATTTGACTGATGGGAAAGCCTCGCGTCCCAGCACCTCCAACCACGCACGCATCCCCATCATCTATGTCATCCTCGGTGTGCTCGTGGTCATCAGCATCGTCCCCATGTATTTCTATTCGGCGCGCGTCGAAGCCATCAATCGCGACCGTCTCAAGACCAACGAGATGATGCTTCAGAACACGGTGACCCGCTCGCTCGCCGACGACATCACCGAACACGAGCGCTCTCTCCGCATGATGCTGGCCAACCTCTCTTCCGCCATCCAAGTTGCCAGCGGCGGAGACATTGGCGACACCAATATCGAAGCCCCGGAACTGCGAGCTCTACTGGAAAATTTTGTCTCTTCCTCGTCGGATGAGATCGCCTACGCAACTCTCCTGAACCCCAACGGCAAAGGTATTTACGCCGGAGCCATCGAGCGAGACGTCTTCCTGAATCGCGAACTCGAACGCGCGTTCGCCGCCGCCCGCGACGGCCGCGTCTACAACGGACAGGCTCTCGTCGTGGGCGAAGGCAAATCCTCGCGCACCGTATTCCTCGTCAGCGCTCCTGTAAAGTACGGTCAGCATTTTCTGGGGACGATCGCTGCTGTGGTTGATCTGCAATTCCTGATCCGCCGCCTGCAGGAAGCCAGCCGCGGCGGACTCACTCCCTACGTCGTCGACGCCCAAGGCCGTCTGGTGGCCGCGGCCACTCCCGAATTCGCTACCGGACAGGACATGAAGAGTCTGGAGATTGTCCGCAACTTCGTCGGTGGTGGAAGCAAGGCGCAATTTGTCCCCACCATGGAGTTCGCCGTTGACATCAACTCCGAACACGTCGAAATGCTCGGCACCTACAGTCCGGTCACATCTCTGGACTGGGCCGTGGTCGTGCAGAAGCGGCAGAGCGAAGCCTATCGCGGCATCTACGAAATGCAGCGCACCTCCGGCCTGCTCGCGCTGGCGGCTGTGTTCTTGAGCATCCTCGTCAGCATCTTCGCCGCCCGCCGCATCACCTATCCCTTGCAGGTTCTCACGCAGTCCAGCCGCGCGCTGGCCCGCGGAGATTTCTCGCAGCGTGTTAACCTATGGAGCCGCACCGAAATCGGAGAACTCGCCCACACCTTCAACACCATGTCCGATGAACTTGAACATTTCGTCGAAGACCTGAAACGCGCCGCCGAAGAAAACCGCGACCTGTTCATGGGCTCCATCCAGATGCTTGCCGGAGCTGTCGACGAAAAGGATCCCTACACGCGCGGCCACTCTGATCGTGTCACGCGCTACTCCCTGCTGATCGCGAAACAAATGAGGCTCGATGCGGCGTTCATGGAGACGCTGCAAATCTCCGCGCAGCTTCACGATGTCGGCAAGATTGGCATCGAAGATCACATCCTGAAAAAGCCCGGAGCCCTCACCGCCGAAGAATTCGAAGTCATGAAGACGCACACCACCAAGGGTGCTAACATCCTGCGTCCCGTCACCCAGCTCGCCGAAATGCTGCCTGGTATCGAACTGCACCACGAAGCCCTCGACGGCCGCGGATATCCCTACGGACTTCAGGGCGACCAGATCCCTCTTCTGGCGCGCGTCATCGCTGTCGCCGACACCTTCGACGCCCTCACCACCAACCGCCCGTATCAGAAGGAACACACGCCCGATCAGGCGTTGGAGATTATCAAGAACCTCGCCGGCAAGCGCCTCGATCCCGAAGCCGTCGCGGCTCTGCTCGAGGTTTACAAGCGCGGTGAAATCAAGATCCAGCGCTTCACCATCAAACGCCCCATCGCGCAGCCCGCCACTCCCGCCCCCGCACCAGCCGAGGTAGCCGTAGCCGTCGCGGCCGCCGCAACTCCCCAACCTGCTCCCGTCGCCATGGCCGCCGAAACCGCCGCCCTCGAACGCAGCCGCTTCTAACCACCGTTCAATTCAGTGACTCTGTAGCGCCGACACAGTAGCGCCGCAATCCCTGTGCGCCAAGCCGTAACGCCGGCGTCCCGCCGGCTGTCGCGCGGGCATCTCGCCCGCGCCTCCGGGCTGCACATCTCTCGCGCGCTCTTTGCGCGAGAGGTGGGGATTTTGACTTCTTCCTTCAATCCAACTTCCCTTCACAGCGCCGCCACCTTCCTCTGCACAATCAGAAAATATCCCGCCACCAGCATCAGCAGAAATCCATTTACGCCCAGCACCACTGGCGCCGTAAACATCGGCACCAGCCAGCTCGACACCAGATTCCCCATCGGCATCCCGCCGCGAAACGCAAAGTTATACACGCTCATCACGCGCCCGCGCATTTCGTTGGTCACGATCAACTGCACCAGCGACGTAACCGTGGCGAACACCGCCATCATCGAAGCGCCCACCAGCGCCAGCATCGTGTACGACAGCGGCAAAAACTTCGAAAACGAGAATCCCGCAATCCCCGCGCCCAGAATAATCAGCATCGCCAGCGCGAAACGGCCTTTCTTGGAAATGTTTCCCAAACTTGCCACGCCCAACGACCCGCAAATCGATCCCACACCCATGAGTGAAAGCAGATTGCCATACGTTTCAGGACCGCGATGGAAAATGTCCTTGACGAATACCGGGATATACGTCCGCATCGGCATGCTCAAAAACGTCATCAGGAACGCCAGGATAATCACCCCGACCATCGACCCGTGATGCCAGATGAACCGGATCCCCTGCTTCAGGCTGCCATACATCGACTCCTTCGATTTCTCCGGCAGGAATCGCGCGGAAATAATCGACAGTGAAATGACTGGAGCCAGAAACGACAGCGCGTTCAGCCCAAAGCACCACTTCTCGCCGAACTTCGCCAGCGTAATCCCCGCCAGCGCCGGCCCAACCGTCACTGCCAGGTTGAACTGAATCGAATTCAGCGCGATCGCATTCGGCATGTCCTCGCGATCGACCAGCGTCGGAATCAGAGCCTGATAGGCCGGCCCCCCAAACGCCTGCGCAAATCCCGAGACGAACGACAGGCACAGAATCTGCCAGACATGCACGATCCCGGTCGCGACCAGCACCGTCAGAATGGTCGCGCTGGCCATCTGGATGTACTGCGAAATCAGCAGAATCCTTCGCCGCTCGGTCCGGTCCGCCACTACTCCGCCGATCAGAGTGAACAGAAAGATCGGAATCCCCGCCAGGAACTGATCCAACCCCAGCAGGAACGACGAATGGCTCAGTCGGTAAATGAGCCATCCCTGCGCCACGATCTGCATCCATGTCCCGATGCTCGACGTGCAGGCCCCAACCCACATCAGCCGGAAATCGCGATATTGAAATGCTTTGAAGACTCTGCGAAGCGTGGATGTTGGCATGGGCAAGCGGCGTTCTGGCGTCAGCATTCTATCTTCGCACGAGCGCGCCCCGCTTTCGGTTCGCGAGAATATCAGCGTCACAGACTGAAGGGCCCGCAAATCGCCGACTCACCGATGGCCGGGGCCCTCAAGCCGGTCTGCCTCTGCCTGCTCGCGGCGGGCATTCTCTATCTGGCCCATTTCACCATATACGTTCGCAAGGTACCGATGCACATCAGGAGACTGCGGCTCCAGTTTTGCCGCCTTCTGCAACAGCGGCAGCGCCTCAGCAGCATTATTCTGCATTCCATACAGCCGCCCCAGAAAGAGATTCGCCCGGAAGTGATTCGGATTGATCTTCAGAGTGTCGCGGTATGCCTTCTCCGCGTCCGCTGTTCGTCCGAGATTGTCGTAAGCGAGGGCAAGAAAGCACCGAATGTCGTCGGATTCTGGCGCCCGCGCCACAGCTCTCTCGAACTCCACAGCCGACGCCGCCCAGTTCCCCGTCTCTCCCAGCGCCATGCCTAACTCGAGATGGATCCTACCCGACTGCGGGTTTTGCTGCACCGCCTTCTGCAGCCACGGCAGCGCTTCACTATATCTCCCCAGCCCATTCAGTGCTCTTCCCATCTCCTGATTGGCAAGAGAAATCCCCGGTTCCAACTTCAACAGGCGATCCAGCTTCGGAATCGCCGATTGATAATGTTCGTCGTCCACCTCGAGGAGTGCCTGATGCATTAGATTCGCAACTTCGATCCGATCCTTCGGGTCCGCTCCTCTCTGTTTCCCCTCGTCCCCAACTCCGTTCGAAGCCGACGTAACATATCCCAAGGCCTGAAGCTTTTCCGCCATTTGAGCAGTGACCTTCGCTCCTTTGGTTCCTTGCTGGCTGGTCTTCTGACGGAAGTCATTCAACTGCGATTGAAGCGTATCCGCCACGCCCGCACGCTCACCTGCAAGATTGTGAAGCTCTTTCGGATCCGTGGCCAGATCGTAGAGTTCCCGCCGCGGCGCATCCACATACAGGTATTTTCCCGCCCGCACGGCGCGCAGCCAACTCCACCCGAACGCCTTCGTGGGATAATCCGTCTCGGCATAGACCAACCTCTGGATTTCAGCGTCCTTAGGCGAGTCGTCTTTTTTCCCAACCACCAAGGGGAGAAGCGAGCGACCCTGCATGGTGTTAGGCACTTGGGCATCAATCGCACTTAACAGCGTGGGTGCAATGTCCACCAACCCGACAGCGGCATCAACCTGCCCGCTCGCCCCTCGAGCGCTCGGCAACTTGATCATGAGCGGCACATGAATGGTCTCGTCATACAGGAAGAATCCGTGACTCTCTTCGTTGTGCTCGCCGAGCGCCTCTCCGTGGTCCGCGACCACCGTTATGACCGCCGAGTCCAACAGGCCCAGAGTCTTTAATCCTGCAAAAAGCTTTCCCATGACCGAATCCACATAGGCGATTTCGCCATCGTAGGGTGCCGAAGCGTACTTCGACTTGAACGGCTCTGGTGGCTCATAAGGATCATGAGCGTCATACACGTGCACCCATAAGAAGATGGGTTTGTTCGATTGCTTCTTAAGCCACGCCAAAGCATGATCGACAACCGTTCCCGCCCGCCGCTCTTCGCTCACGTAACGCGACTCGCCCTCGCGGCGGCTGTGGAAGCCAGCGTCATAGGTATCGAAACCGCGCCCAAAGCCCGGAGCGGCCGCGCTCTTCGGATCAAGTACCTGCGATCCCACAAACGCCCCTGTCGTATATCCGCGAGAACGGAGCAGGTCGGGGAGATAAGGCAAGTCCTTGCCGAGTGGGGTACCAAGATCGCCGAGGTGGTTAAACTGCGGATACGTGCCAGTCAGGATTGTCGCGTGCGACGGAGTTGTCAGCGGGACCTGCGCGTAGGCCTTGGAAAAGACGACTCCCTGGCGCGCAACCGCGTCAAGGTTTGGAGTCAGACCGAGCGAAGATCCGAGAAACCCAACGCGGTCAGCGCGGGTCGTGTCCAGAGTAATGAGAATGATACTTGGAGGCTTCGCCCTGTCGGATGCGAGAACACTCGCCGAACAGAAACCAGTAACGAGAAGCACACACAGGAGTCGTCGGCCAATAAACATGAGCTTTTTGGAGTTTAGCACGGGTAGATAAGATCGATTCGAATCAACGCCTTGCCCGGGGACGTGTCAATCGATTCGATTCTCCAAGCACCGAAAACTGGGTTTTAAGCGCCTGCAAGTAAGAGTCGGCCTTGCTCGGCACCACAGTGCCCACGCAACTCCCCTTGTGATTGTGATCACGGTCCGGATACGGCTTCGGGCCTACGATAGGCCTAGGGGAGCATGCCAGAGAAGCTCAGGGCGGGAATCCTTGGGTACGGACGCATGGGTCGCGCATTTGTGGCGGCCATGCAGTCGAGCGAACTCTGGGAAGTCGCGGCGGTTTACGACATCTGCCCTCCGACCCGCGAACTCGCCCGCCAGCAATTGCCCAACGCGGCAATCTACGATCGCCCCGAAGCAATCTTCGTCGACCCTTCCATTGATGCCGTCGGATTGTTCACGCTGGCGGACGCGCGTCCGCAGCAGATTCGCCAGGCGCTCGCGCACCGCAAGCACGTGCTGGCGGAAAAGCCCATCGCCGCCGACGTTGCCACGGAGTGGCAACTCGTCCATGAAATCGAAGCCACCGACCGCCTTGTTGCCGTAAATCTCTTCAATCGCAACGCCTGGTATCACAAGGAAATTCAGCGCTTCATTGCAGGCGACGAAATCGGCGACCTCGCCGTGATCCGCATCTGCCACATGACGCCCGGACACATGCCGCTCGAAGGCCACGATCCCGAAGGGCCTCCCTTCCACGATTGCGGCATGCACTACGTCGACGTCGCGCGCTGGTACGCGCAAAGCGAATATCAAAGCTGGCATGCGCAAGGGCTGCGCATGTGGGGACACAAAGATCCGTGGTGGGTGCAAGCCCACGGCACCTTCGCCAACGGCGTAGTCTTCGACATCACGCAGGGATTTATTTACGGACACCTGGCGAAGGAGCAGCCGCACAATTGCTACGTGGACGCGATCGGCACCAGGGGCGTGGCGCGCATGCGGCATGACTTTACCGAAGCAACGGTGGAATTGTTTGGCGTGCACAACACGATTTGCAGGACGGCGGCCTTCAATGACAAGAAACTTGATGTGATGGTCGACGTGTTCGCGCAATCGGTTCTGGCGGGAAAGAATCTCGGATTCCCACGGGCCCGCGATTCAGTGATTGCATCGGAAGTGAGTTGGGCGATGTTGAAGGATGCGATAGCGCACGAGCCTCCGGTGCGCGGCACGCCGGAAGAGATGGAGGACATTCTGGAACACCGGCGCAAGATGGTCAATGGCTTCGGGCTTCCGCTGAGGGCGCAGCAGGAACCGGAGAGTTCCTTAACCTCGCGGTAAAGCGACTGCTGCGCCTTCGTTGCGCGGTATCCCGTTTTGAGGACTTCTTCTCGACCAGTTCGTTCCCGCGAAGCCGGCTAGCGCGAATCGGCGGGGCGGATGTTCTGATTGACGCGAAAGAAATTTGTGGGATCGTACTTAGCTTTGATTTCCACCAGACGTTGATAGTTGTCGCGATAGGTTGCCTGAACCCGCTCCTGGCCTTCATCCATCATGAAATTTACATAGGCGCCGCCGGCGGAGAACGGGTGCAGCGCTTCCCAATAGTCTTTGCACCACGTGGTGATTTTCTGTGCGTTGGCGGGGTCAGGATCGACGCCGACGATCACCTCCGCGAAGGCCGCCTCGCGAAAACTATAGGCGGTATCGTTCTTGCCCACCCGCTGAGCCGCGCCAGTCACGGGATAGAGGTGCATCGTCGAGAGCATGGTTGGAATATGGGAACCGTGCTCGACGTGGCGGGCGATGGCTTCGTCGCTTAACTGAGTAAAGTTATCGGCGCGCCAATACCATTGCAGACCGGAGACAAAAAGTCCGTCGAACATACTTTGGACAACTGGAAAGGGAGCAGGGCCGAAGTGATCGAAGAGAGGATGGCCAAGGGACCGCATAGGCTTGAGTGCTTTTTCGGCTTCCTCCGTGGAGCAGGTGCAGCACCAGACCACGCCGCACACCGTCTTGAGGTGAAGGTGCGCGGGAAACATGGGAGCTGGCGGCACCACGAGGAAGGCGAAAAAACCGTTGATGTGGTCGGGGGCATCACGGATGAAATCGCGGTAATGCGCGAGGACCTGCGCGGCTTCTTCGACCGGCCAGAAAGTTGGCCCGAACTGAACGATGTCGACGGGATGAAGCCGGAACTCGAAGGAAGTGATGACGCCGAAATTTCCGCCGCCGCCGCGCACGGCCCAGAACAAATCGCTGTTCTCGGAGGCGCTTGCGGTGACGAAGCGGCCATCGGCGAGGACCACGTCAACGGAGAGCAAGTTGTCGATTGTCAAGCCATATCTACGCGTGAGATAACCGATGCCTCCGCCCAAGGTAAGGCCAGCTACTCCTGTAGTGGAGATGAATCCGCTGGGCGTGGCCATGCCAAAGGCATGAGTGGCGTGGTCAACTTCGCCCCAAACGCAGCCCGCTTCGACGCGAACAGTTTTTCCAGCAGGATCGACGCGAATGCCCTTCATGCGAGACAAGTCGATGACGAGTCCATCGTCGCAGGTGCCCAGGCCAGCGCCGTTGTGTCCGCCGCCGCGAATCGCAGTGAGCAGGTGATTACTGGAGCCGAATTTGACGGCTGCGATCACGTCGGCAACGTCGAAGCAGCGCGCGATGAGACGCGGGCGCTTGTCGATCATGCCGTTGTAAACTTTGCGCGCGGATTCGTAGGCGGGATCCGTGGGCTGGATAAGTTCTCCACGAAAAGCAGCCTTTAAGGGGTCAAGGTTTAACGCAGTAATAGATGGCGCAGGCATGGGATCCTCCCGAGTGATTTTTTTTGCAACACGGCGGAAGACGTGTTGAGTTGAACTGGGATGTTCGTTAAAGCACAGCAAATTCCCAGATGTTGCCCCACAGCATTGTGAGAATTATTCTCTTCCGAGAGAATGGCTGTCAAGGGAGCTGGCGCCATGCAGGCCGTTATAATCAACTCCAGACCTTCTTATGATTCAAACTCTGTTCGGCAGCCTCGAGGAAGAAAAGAAAACCGGCTTTTTCGACCGCATGAAGCAGGCGGTCACGCGCACGCGCGAAAATCTCGCCGATCGCATCGACGCGGTCGTTTCCATCGGGAAGGAAATCGACCGCACCACGCTCGACGATCTTGAGGCCACGCTCATCGGCGCCGACCTGGGATCGACCACCACGCAGGAAGTCCTCGGCAAGCTTCGCGAAAAGGCCGACCGCAAGCAGATTGGCAACGTCGATGAACTCAAGCGCCTGCTGAAAGAGGAGTTGCTGGCGATCCTGAGCGCGGCAAATTCGCGTCCAGTCAACAAAGTAGATGGCGCGCCCGAAGTGATTTTGGTTGTCGGCGTGAATGGCACCGGCAAGACGACAACGATCGGCAAATTGTCGCAAGTGTTTCGTTCCCAGGGAAAAAACGTGCTGCTGTGCGCCGCCGACACATTTCGCGCGGCCGCGATTGAGCAACTCGAAATCTGGGGCCAGCGCACCGGGACCGAAGTCATCAAAACCAAGCCCGGAGGCGATCCTGCCGCGGTCCTGTTCGACGCGATGCAGGCCGCCGTCGCGCGCAAATGCGACTACGTCGTCGTCGACACCGCAGGCCGACTGCACACCAAGACCAGCCTGATGGCTGAACTGGAAAAGATGCGCCGCACCGCGCAGCGCATCATCCCAGGCGCACCGCACGAAACTCTGCTTGTGATGGACGCGACTACGGGGCAAAATGGCCTGCAGCAGGCGCGCATGTTCACGGAGTCGGCGGGCGTGACGGGAATTGTTCTGACCAAGCTCGACGGCACCGCAAAAGGAGGGGTCGTGGTTGCGATCTCGCGCGAACTTGGATTGCCCGTGCGTTACGTGGGAGTTGGAGAAAAAGCCGGAGACCTGCTGCCATTCGATCCGAAAGAATTTGTGGATTCGCTGTTCGAATAATGAAGAACGTCGAATCGAAGAACGCAGCGGCTGATCGTAGTGCCCGAAATTCGCGAGAGGAGCAACTGATGAGATCAGACGATAAAAAGTCACGACTCCGAATGGCGTTGGATTTTCTGAAGCGTCTTCTCCGCAAGAAGCCCGCGCAGCCAGAAGATCCTTACGCGTATGCGATGGCGCCATTGCGCCGCGGCCCAAAAGGCCGCAGCGGCGCGGCAGTCGCCGAGATCGAAGATGACTCATACCAAAGCTTCCCTCCACGTCGTGGCTAAGCCCATGCGGAGTTGCCTCTCTTGGCATCCTTCGCGGATTTTCTTCGCGTCCTTTGCGATGAGCTTTTTGTTGACAAGAACAACATCTGTAGCTCGATGGTCGATTTCTTCCTGAATGCACTCCCACTCCGCTGACGAAAAGCTTCTGCAGCGCGCGCTCGAACTGGCGCGCGCGGGAGTTGGACTTGCGTCGCCGAATCCCTACGTTGGCGCGGTCATTGCCGATGCGCACGGTAACGTCGTCGGAACCGGAACTTACACCTACGCTGGCGTGAAGCACGCGGAGATTATCGCGCTCGAAGCTGCGGGCCCGAAGGCGCGTGGTGGAACGCTCTACATCAACCTAGAACCACACGCGCATCAGGGACGAACTCCTCCCTGCACCGACGCACTGATCGCCGCCGGAATCCATCGCGTCGTCGCATCGATGCCCGACCCGAATCCAAAAGTCAGTGGGCGCGGATTTGAGCAGCTGCACGCGGCAGGAATTCACGTTGAAGTTGGCGGGCTCGAAGAGCAGGCGCGCCGACTGAACGAAGCCT
>Ga0335072_10009537_pt1 | contig 13995 bp, 11 predicted proteins | sample Lox_Sample_21_FD_206725 | JGI IMG/M metagenome (GOLD analysis project Ga0335072, IMG submission 206725) | Soil microbial communities from Loxahatchee National Wildlife Refuge, Florida, United States - Lox_Sample_2.1 | ecosystem: Environmental > Terrestrial > Soil > Wetlands | place: USA...
ATGCGTTCCTCGCAGTACTTGCGCGACCGTGCCTCAAGGACGATGGAGTGAATGCCGGCCTGATGCAAAAGGTGCGAAAGCATGAGGCCCGCAGGCCCCGCGCCGATGATCGCCACCTGCGTTTCATGCCTCGCCACTCGGCGCCTCTTCCGCAAGAACTTCTTTTGCCGCGTGAAACGCTGCGTTGGCCGCGGGGATTCCGCAATAAACGGCGCAGTGAAGCAGCACTTCTCGGATCTCGTCCGTGGTGACACCATTGTTGCGCGCGGCGCGCAAATGCATGCGGAGCTCCTCCGGACGATTGAGGGCGACCATGAGCGCGATGGTCAACAAGCTGCGGGTCGTTCGGCTGAGGCCGGGGCGCGACCAGATTTCGCCCCATGCGTAACGGGTAATCAAATCCTGAAACTCAGCGTCAAGACTGATCGTTGCAGCTTCCGCGCGGTCAACGTGCGCGTCGCCCAGAACCGTGCGGCGAATCTGCATTCCAAGGTCATGGCGCTCTTGTTCATTCATGAATTGGCGTCTCCTGTCACCTTGCGGACAAAGCACCGAGCGCTGCCAAGGTAATTCTCAGGCGTCAGCAACTCATCAATTTCCGCATCGCTCAAATGCGTGCGAACCTCGGGCATTGTCTTCAGCACCGCGGCAAGGGTGGATTGCCGCGCAATTGCCGATTCAACCGCAACACGCAATAACGCGTGTGCCTGCGGCCGGCCGATTTTACGGGCCAGAGCAACGGCAACAGCTTCAGCCATTGGAAGGCCGCGCGTCGCTTCGATATTGGCGCGCATGCGATCGCGATGAACGATAAGGTTCTCAATCAGATCGATTGAGTGAGTTAGAGCGCCATCGGCAAGGCAAAAAAGTTCAGGCAAGGCGGCCCACTCGGTCTGCCATGAGCCCATGCCGCGCTCATGCTCCTGAATGATGGAGCCCAGCAGAATAGCGGTGAGGCCCGGAGCCCGTTTGGCTGCGGCGACTATCGCTGCGCAGTTTACAGGGTTGTGCTTGTGCGGCATGGTTGAAGAACTGCCCTTGCCATCGTGCGAGGCCTCTGAAACTTCACTCACTTCAGTCTGCATGAGGAGCGCGATATCGTATGCGAGCTTTCCGAGAGTGCCGAGAAGTGTTGCGAGCGACGCGGCAACTTCCGCAATGTTGTCGCGATGCGAGTGCCAGGGAACGGCGGCTTCGTCCAGCTCAAGTTTGGCGGCGAGCGAGCGCGAGACTGCTTCGCCCTTATCGCCGAGAGCAGACAGTGTGCCGACAGCGCCTCCGAATTGAAGAACGATCATGTGCGCCTGCGCGGCGCGAATGCGCGTCGCAGATCTGCGAAGCGCCGCGAGCGTCGCCGCAAGCTTCAATCCCAATGTCGTTGGAGGGCCAGCCTGCAGCCACGTTCTGGCCAGCATAACGGTGGAGTTGTGTGATTGCGACTGGTCGACAAGGGCGCGATCGAGGCGTGCAAGCTTAGAGGCAATGACGGTAAAGGCGTCGCGCATCTGGAGAACGAGGGCAGTGTCGAGCAGGTCCTGACTGGTCGCTCCGAAGTGAAGCGAGCCGGCAGCCGCCAGGTTCGTTGCGGTCAGTGCATCCGTGAGTTGCGTTAAGAATGGAATCGCGATATTGCCGGCGGACACGGCCTCGCGTTCAAGTCGATCGCAGTCTACAAATGCGGTGTCGCTCAGCGAAGCGACGGCATCGGAACAACCGGGCGCAATTATTCCGTGCTCCTCAAGCGCGCAACCTAGAGCCCATTCAAAACGCAACATGGCGCGCAGTTGCGCAAGAGGCGAGAAGATATCGCGCATCTCGTGAGTCGTGAATATTGCGTCACTGAGGTTATGCGGCATGGCTTGAAAGGTTCCGTCACCACTTGAAAAAGACAGTCTCCGCAGCTCCCTGCAAGACTATATCCCACTCGTAGGCATTGTCGCGCCCGGCCACGCGCTGAGCCACGAGCGTGGGTCTGCGTTCCGGATGAAGACTGAGCAGAACCGGGTCAGCGTCATTGGCGGGCTCGCCGTCGAAATATATCCGAGTAACAAGATTTCTCAACAGCCCGCGACAGAAGACAAGAACGAGCAAGTGTGGCGCCTGTCGCCGGCCACCGGGATACGGGCTGGGCTCCGGTTTACGAACTACAACGCTGAATTGGCCGTTATCGCCAGTGGCAACGCGATGAAAGCCCGCGGGAAAGTCATGAGGCCCGGCTGAGAACTGCGGACACCAGAACTCGAGCATCGCGTCGGACACCGGGCTCAAGTCGGCATCGAGAACGCGGCCCGAGATTTCGATGATGCCCGGAGCCGCGACCTCAGTTGTCGGTGCGCGGTCTCTCATGTACTGGAGCCCGATGCTGAAGAACGGGCCGACCGTTTGCGATCCATCGGGGATGAAGGGAGAATTCTCTTTCATTTGCGATTGGCCTCGAAGGGCGTGGGGTTGTGGCCGCGCAATACGATATCGAATGCGAAGGCGAGAGCGTAGTTGGGCTCCGCGCGATTCATATCGAGCCGCGAAACAAGGCGCTGCCGAGCAGCTTCATCCGGGATGCTATTGAAGATGGGGTCGAACGGCTGCAGCGGATCGCCGGGGAAGTACATTTGTGTAACCAGACGCGATAGAATATGCGCGCCGAACAACGAAAAGTGAATGTGCCTTGGCCGCCAGGCGTTGTGATGATTGCCCCACGGATAGGCGCCGGGAAGAATCGTCTTGAACCAGTAGTAGCCATTGTTGTCGGTGAGAGTTCGTCCCGCGCCGCTGAAGTTGGGATCGAGCGGGGCAGCATGGTTATCCATTTTGTGACGGTAGCGGCCTGCAGCGTTGGCCTGCCAGATCTCGACGAGGGCGTTGCGTACGGGGCAGCCGTTGTCATCGAATACGCGGCCATGAACAAAGATGCGCTCGCCGATCGGTTCACCAGAGTGCTGCACCGTGAGATCGTTGTCGTTTTCTCGAATGAAGCCGTGGCCGAAGACCGGACCAGTGGTTTCAGTGAGTGTTTCAGGCAACAACACAAGCGGCAAGCGCGGCGAACGCGCGACCGATGAGACGTACGGCGGATAGCAGAAATCGGGCTGAGTTCCTGGCACAGCGGGTTTGACCGTTGGGGTCTGCATCCGGTAGATCTCCTCAAACACGTTCGAGAGCCAGGGCAATTCCCTGTCCCACACCAATACACATTGTTGCCAGTGCCAGTTTATTGCCTGACTTTTCGAGTTGATGTACTGCCGTAAGCACAAGGCGCGCGCCGCTCATGCCGAGAGGATGACCGAGTGCGATGGCTCCGCCATTTGGATTGACATGGTCGGCATCGTCAGGGAGGCCAAGCTGGCGCAGGCACGCAATCGATTGGCTTGCAAAAGCCTCGTTCAGTTCAACGGTGTCAAAGTCGCTGATTCTTTTTCCAAGCCGCGCAAGAAGCTTTTTTGTAGCCGGCACTGGGCCAATTCCCATCAAGCGCGGTGCGACCCCGGCCGTTGCAGCACCCAGAACGCGCGCGCGCGGGCGAAGGCCGTGGCGCACGACTGCGGATTCTGAAGCTACGATCATCGCGGCCGCGCCATCGTTGATGCCCGATGCGTTGCCCGCAGTGATGGCGCCGTTCTCAAGGAGCGGTTTGAGGATCGCGAGCTTTTCCAATGTGGTGTCGGGGCGAAGGTGTTCGTCCCTGGAAACAATCCCATTCTCTTTTTTGCCAGAAATTGTGACCGGCATAATCTCTTCTGCAAAAAAGCCGCTTGCGACTGAGCGAGCCGCGCGCGCCTGGCTACGACAAGCGAAAGAGTCCTGCGCCTGCCGATCAATCGAGTACTCGCGTGCAACGTTTTCGCCGGTTTCGGGCATCGAATCGACGCCGTATCGACGCTGCATGGCTGGATTTACGAATCGCCAACCGAGAGTAGTGTCGTAAAGTTGCGGCGACCGTTGAAAGGCGATCTCGGCTTTAGCTATTACAAACGGCGCGCGCGACATGGACTCGACCCCGCCGGCGATAACGAAATCGGCATCGTTGCCTGCAATTGCGCGAGCTGAGGCTGCGACGGCATCCATGCCGGAACCGCAGAGACGATTCGTGGTGACGCCCGAGACCGATTCCGGAAGTCCTGCCAGCAGCAGGGCCATGCGCGCAACATTGCGGTTGTCTTCGCCCGATTGATTGGCACATCCCAGAATCACGTCGTCGAGCTCATCCCAGTGAGCGCGGGAATTGCGACGTACGACCTCGCGAATGGGCAGAGCGGCGAGATCGTCGGCACGGACTTGAGAGAGAGCGCCGCCGTATCGGCCGATTGGTGTGCGCACCGCGTCACAGATGTATGCGGACCTCATGCCACTACTCCCTGAACGCCGTAGGCTGCAGCGGTGCGGGCTTTGAGGGCGCGCAGAACTTCGAGTTCGTGCACGTCCGGCGGTAAAGTTTCATCGCATTCAGGCGCGAACTTGATCGCCCAGCCGGTTCTGGCGCCGATGGTTTGGCGCGTGACGCCGGGATGAATGTGCGCGACCATGAGTTCTTGCGTGACCGCGTCGGGACGGAGAATGCAGAGGTCGGTAATCACAGCCACGGGACCCTTGCCGAAGGGGCCTGATCGTTCTCCCGCGTTCCGGCGATTGAGGAATCCGGCGGTAGTGATGAAGTCGAGTTTCTCAACGAATGTGCGCTTGGACTGCGTGAGAACGATGAGCGTCTCGCGGGCCGAGTAACTGATTTCAGGTGCGCCGCCCGCTCCGGGGAGGCGAACTTGTGGATTGCGGTACGAACCGACGACTGTGGTGTTGAGGTTGCCAAATTTGTCGAGTTGAGCAGCGCCGAGAAATCCAACGTCGATACGGTCGCCTTGCAGCCAGTAGCGGAAAACCTCCGGAGTGGAAACAACGGTGTCGGCCGTTTCTGCCAGATTGCCGTCACCGATTGAAAGCGGAAGCACCGAGGGTTTTGCGCCGATGGTTCCGGACTCATAAATCAAAACCGCATCCGGAGCATGGGTGAGACGGGCAAGATTCGCGGCCGTAGAAGGTATACCAATTCCGACGAAGCAGACGGCGCGGTTGGATAGCAGGCGTGCCGCCGCCACGGTCATCATCTCTTCGGCGGAGAAGGATGCGCTCATAGTGCCACCGCCTTGTTTTCCAATTCGGACTGCAAGGCGAGGAACTCACTGAAATTTTCGGTGCCAAGGATGAAACGATCGACCCACTGCTTAAACTTCTCACGATCGCGCGAGATTCCGTCCCATGCCCGATAGAATCGATTGTCCCGTTCGTAGTAGCCATGCGCATATGAGGGAGTGGCGCCGCGCGGCGTCTCGCAGACTGCATGAATCACCCAGGAAGGGAGAACACACGAGTTTGGCGGGGCATTGAGCGATTCAACCTTCTCTTCAACGGTGACGATGACTCGTTTTGCCGCGAGCGCCGCCTCTTTTTGAACGCCGAGAATTCCCCAGAGCAACACATTGCCCTTCGCATCGGCTTTTTGCGCGTGAATTACGGTTACGTCAGGTCTCACCGAGGGCACAGCCGCGAGTTTCTCGCCGGTGAAGGGACACTCGATGGAGCGGATACGCGGGTTTACCGAGGGTAGGTCGCTGCCGGCGTAGCCGCGAAAAACCGCAAAGGGCAAGTTGGATGCGCCTGCGACGTATGCATTGGCGAGGTCGCAGTGACTGCGTTCGTCAATATCGAGCGGCGCTGGCCAGTCATGCTCTACAGCATCTCTGAAGCGGTGCAGCGACCCGACACCAGGGTTCCCACCCCACGAGAACGTGAGCCTTGCGGCGCATCCAGCGCCAATCAGTTGATCGTAAATGAGGTCTGGGGTCATGCGGACCAGCGAGAGCCTGCGGCGTTGCTGGCGGATAATCTCGTGCCCTGCGGCGAAAGGAATGAGATGCGTGAAACCCTCGAGGGCAACGCAATCGCCATCGTGCACGAAGGCTGCGACTGCTTCCCTCAATTCCATCCAATCCGCCAAGGTTCCTCCTCAAGGGGTGGATGGATTATCATGCATCGGAACGCCTTTGTACAAGACGTGCGATAATCGGCCATTTCAACAATGACACAATGACCATCGATACAAACTCTGCGAAGTGGCGTGACGCCCCAGGCGAGCCGGGAATCCCTGGCGTGGGGAATCCTGACTTTATGCTTTCGCTGGCGCGCGGGCTGCGCGTTATCGAGAGCTTTGAAGGCAATCAGGAGGGTCGGACAATTGTGGAACTGGGCCGGATTACCGGACTCTCTCGCGCAGCCATCCGGCGAGTGCTGATTACCCTTGAAATGCTCGGCTACGTGGAGCGATCGAGGCAGGTGTTCCGCCTGCGGACACAGGTTCTGCGGCTCGGCTTTTCTTATCTGGCTTCGTCATCGGTGGTTGAGGCAGCACAGCCGATACTGGAGCGAATCGCGGAACAGATTCACGAGTCATCGTCGATGAGCATGCTCGACGGAGGACAGATTGTGTATGTGGCGCGCTGCTCGGCAAGCCGTGTAATGGCGGCGGGGCTCTCAGTGGGGAGCCGGCTTCCCGCTTACTGCACCTCGATGGGGCGCGTGCTCCTGGCCGCCCTCGCGCCCGAAGAGCTCGACTCGTATCTCGGGAATTTGAAGCCGAAAGCCTTCACAAAAAAGACAATCACAAGTATTCCCAGGCTGAAAAAAGCAATACTCGAAGCGGGTCGAATGAGATTTGCTGTCGTCGACGAAGAGCTTGAGGCGGGGCTGCGATCGATTGCAGTTCCGGTCGTCACTCGCAACAACCGGGTGGTGGCTGCCATCAATGTAGGCACGCACACTTCGCGAATCGGTCAAGAAGCGCTGATGAAAAAATGCCTTCCGGTGCTCGAAGAGGGTGCGCGCTCATTGCGCTCGGTTCTGATGTAGCGTTGTCATGCAGGTTGAAAGAGTTTCCAAAGGTGAAACAGGAGGTTAGCGATGCCGGATGCATTTCGTGCCGATCATGTGGGAAGCCTGCTGAGGCCCGCGGAGCTATTGAAGGCAAGGGCGGAACGGAGTTCGCCTGAGGAGCTTCGCGCGCTCGAAGACAAACACATTCTGCGGGTGCTGGAGAAGCAAAAAGATTTGGGTTTGAGTGTTTTTACCGATGGCGAATTGCGCCGCAGCAACTTTATGAGCGACTTTAACGACGCGGTCGAGGGATTCGATTCAGATGCGTCGATTGCGCGCGCATGGAAAGAGGACGCGAACAGGACGGAGCGGCAGACGGCGGTGAGTAAAATCGGCGGCATAGTGGTTGCGCCGCTTAAACAGCGCAATGCACTCACAGGTCATGAGCTGCCATTCCTTCGCGGACACGCACCGGGTCCGTTCAAAGTCACATTCCCGAGCGCGACGCAATTTCCGGCGATCTCGTTCAAATACGGCATCACAGACGCGGTCTATGCCGACCCATTTGCGCTGCTCGATGCTGTGGCCGGAATCATGGTGGATGACTTTAGAACACTTGCCGGGAGCGGAGTTTCATACGTCCAGATCGATGCGCCTCGCTACAGTTACTACCTTGACCCCAAGTGGACCGATTGGCTGCGACAGGAACTGCTCGTCGATCCGGCCCGGATGCTGACCGCTTCACTGAAGGCTGACAACGCTTGTTTCGCAGCCGCACGCCAGCCGGGAGTGACGGTGGCAATCCACCTTTGCCGCGGCAACAATCGAAGCCACTGGTATGCCGAAGGCGGATACGATGCGATCGCGGAGCGGTTTTTTAACGAGCTTGATGTGGACCGCTTCCTGCTTGAATTCGACGACGAACGCTCAGGGACTTTTGCCCCGCTTCGTTTTGTGCCCAGGGGTAAGCAGGTAGTGTTGGGTTTGATCAGCAGCAAGAGGGCGGCGCTCGAAGATAAAACATCGATTCTCAAACGCATCGATGATGCTTCCCGCCATCTTCCGCTGGAACAGTTGGCCATCAGCCCTCAGTGCGGGTTTGCCTCAACGGCCGAGGGCAATCTGCTTACCGAAGACGACCAGTGGGCGAAGCTGGCCCTGGTTGGCGAGGTCGCTAGAGAAATCTGGGGGCAATAACGAGTGAGTTGAGAACGAGCGGCCATATTTCGCAGCGGTATTACCACACAGAAATTCCAGAGACATGCGGAGGGCCCGGCTGTCCGTCAATCACGTTTATGCCCAGAAGCAACTCAATGTTCTTTTTCTGCCAGTCACGGGGCGCCGAGCGAATGAATTCGGCCAGGTACCGCGGATTGGTGACAAAATCTCCGGCCGCAAGCGTACCCGGAGGCGTGAGGCCCGCCACGATAATCGTCGGCTGCTTTGTCTCCGCATCGAAGACTCGAGCAACGATGGCCAGGTCGTGTGTGATCGTCGCTCCGCTGTTGGCCTTGTACACGCCCATCTTCACGCCGGGATTCTTTTGGTCCGAGACCCACCATTCGGTCGTTTGCCCGTCGTCGTTGAATTGATACCGCATCGATCGCATCAGGTGCATCGTCCAGTCGTTATTCAACGCGCCAATCAGCACGACCGGGCCTTTTTGAAGGTCGTCGTAATTGGTGTTTCCTTCAGGCAATACGGAAAAGTCCTTCTTCTCGTAACGCAAGACCCCTGCGATATTGGCCGTAGTGATAGAGTCGTCGAGAACAGCGACCGGCATCTGGATTGGGTAAACTCCAGCGGGGCCAATCGCCATGGTTGGGGCGCCGGGATTGCGGGAAACATCGGGATCGAGCAGTACGCTGGTGGCGCGCAACTGCCCAATGCAGAGCAGCGCCGGATTTGAAGATTTCACAACCGGATTCCAGAACAAGTCGAGAGGGCTTTTTGTTTGAGCAATGCGCCAGGCCCAACCGGCGGCCACCGCCAGCGCAATGCAAACAGCAGCCGCTGTCGCCGGAACCCAATGACGGATCCGGGGCCTGGCGACAGAATGTTTTTGGGGGGCGAGTTCGGGTTCGACTGCCACGGCGCCCGCATGTGCATCTTCATCGACCGGCAATATTGCGAGTTTGCCGAACGCGCCTTCCGGCGTCGAGAACACCGGCACGTACGACCCGATCGGCACTTCAATGCGAACCTCATCCAGGTTGGCCGGATCGTAATAGTACTGCGCCAGCTTTTTGCGAATCTCACTGATGGCCACGCGCACCACGGGGTCGGCATTGGTGTCGTAACCGGGATCGCGCTTGAAGATCCGAACCCCAATGTTGCGCTCTTTCAGCGACTCGGTACTCCCGTTCACTGACTCCTCTACCACATAACTGAGCAGCACCTGGCAGCGCGGGCTCGAAAGAAATCGAGGACTGGCGAGGAGCTTTTTCAATTGCTGTCTGACTGCTTCGGAAGTCGGTCGACGGGACGCAGCAATCGCGTCGCCGGTAGAGACTCCGGCACTGTGTTCCTCTTCGATCCGTGCTTCTCTTGAAGCCTGCATCGTTTTCATTGGAGTTTTTTATTCATCGGTTGCATTTAAATTTGCGGGACTTATTACACGGGAATCTGACTTTAGGGGACGTATATTACGCCGGTATTTATCTGTTTGTCCAGAACCCGACTGAGCTTTGGCGCATGCCCTGAAGTAAATCGATACGCTTAACGATCTTGTTGTGCGAATATCGCATCGCCTGAGAAATCGCGCGGCCGCCAGCATAAGCCGAAGCCTTAAGAAAAATGGGAGTTTCCACCTTGAAATTTGAAGCCGGAACCCCAAAATTCTCAACCTCTTGGCACACGTAAAGTACGGCAAAGAACCCGAAAGACCTTGCGCGCCTCAATTCGTAATTCAAAAATCCCGTCGACCAAGAGAAGTGGCCGATTGGATGAAGAAACACACAGGCTCTGCGATCGCCGATCGCTTGAAGAAATGGAATTGAGGAGGCAAAGCATGAAAATTGTTCAATTCGCAGGCTGCGTCGCGTCGATGGTGCTGCCAGGCATATTGCTTTTCGGGGCGCGCATTGCCCGGGCACAAGTTACTACGGGCGACATTGTAGGGACTGTGACCGATACCAGCGGATCCGCAGTGGTCGCAGCGAATGTGGTCGTGGAAAATGTGGGCACGCACACTATCAGAACCGCACAAACCGCGGGCAACGGGGATTATGCCGTTACTCTGCTGGATCCCGGTACGTATACGGTGAAGGTTTCGGCGCCGGGGTTTAAGACGTACACGGTGTCATCCATTCAACTATCTGCGGGCGACCGCACCCGCGTCGACGCAAAGCTCGCGATCGGCCAGGTCTCAGAGACCGTGACGGTGGAATCCCAGGCATCGGCGTTGCAGACGGATAGTTCGGTAGTCTCCGACACAATCAGCCAGAAGCAGACCGAGGATCTGCCCCTGAACGAACGTAACTTTGTCAATCTGGTGCAACTTACACCCGGGGTTAATGAAGGCAACCAGGGCGGACTGGTGAGCGGAGCAGAGCTCGACGATCACCGCCAAAGCGCCGAGATGTCGATCAACGGCCAATCCGACGTGCTCAACGACGAGATGATCGACGGCGCCGACAATAACGAACGTCTAATTGGATCGGTCGGCGTGCACCCATCGGTCGAGTCCATCGCTGAAGTCCAGGTGCAGACCTCAGACTACTCGGCCGATGTGAGCCGCACCGGCGGCGGCGTGATCAACATCATCACCAAGTCGGGAACAAACAAAGTTCACGGCTCGCTCTTCGAATACGCCCGGAATGACCTCTTTGACGCATACACTTATGACTTTGGCAGTGTGCTGCCCAAAAACGAGCTTCGCTTTAACCAGTTCGGGGGCAGCCTCTCGGGACCGATCAGGAAGGACAAGACCTTCTTCTTCGCCGACTATGAAGGATATCGACAGGTTGCCGCAAGTGCTCCGTCGGTGAGCCAGGTCCCCAGCGATTACGAGGAGGCCAACCCCGGAGACTTCAGCGATGCGCCCTGCTCGGCGGTCTACTACTGGAACTGTGCGACATTCGGCCCCGCTCCGCTTGACGTGGCCGGCGCTGCGTATTTCGGTCTGTATCCCAAACATAACGGTTCTTACGTCAACCCTGCCGGTGCCACCGTTTATACCTATACCGGAACTAACAAGACCGCACAGAACAGCACCGACGTCGACGCCCGCGTCGACCATCACTTCAACGCCAATAACTCCATGTGGGGCCGTTACATTCTCAATCGAGTTTTCAGCGTCAATCCGGGGGTTTTCCCAGATGCAAAGTTGGGCTCAACCGGCATTACCGTCAATCCCAACATCGACTCTTACAACTCGCTGGACTTTGACTACAACGGCATGTTGAACTTTGTTCACATCTTCAGTTCTCAACTTGTGCTCGAACTCAAGGCCGGCTACTCGTTTAACCATAACGACAGCTACGGACAGAATACGGGCAAGAATCCCAACGCCGCTCTGGGCCAGGCGAACATAGACACCCCTCTCGACAACAGCACTGCGCTGCAGGGCATCCTCATCGCCGACACCGGGTCTACCTTCGGCGATGAGGTCTTCGAACCTCTCGTCGACCACGACAATACATTCCAGTATCTAGGCTCGCTCACTTACACCCACGGCCCTCACACCTTTAAATTTGGTGGCGCACTCATTCGGCGGCAACTCACCAGCGTGCAAAGCGCGGTCGCCGGCGGATTCCCGCTTTTTCTTTCCTGGCCTGACTTGTTGCAGGGCGAGTACCCCACCATGATCATTCCGCGCGCGCAGGAACTAGACGCTCCCCATCTGCGTGTGTGGGAAACCGGCTACTACGGCGAGGATGACTGGCACGTCAACCGACACCTCACTTTAAACCTGGGTTTGCGTTACGACGTGTATACGCCTTTCACAGAGATTGCGAACCGCATCTCCACGTGGGATCCAGTCAGCGAGTCGCTGCTGATTGCGGGCCAGAACGGTGTCTCGAAAAGCGCGGGCATTGAAACCGATTTTCGCGATGGCATCGAGCCGAGATTCGGTTTCAATTACAAGGTGACGGATAGCCTGGTGGTACGTGGCGGCTTCGGGTTCAGCTCCGACCCGTCGAACAACACTTCCTCGGCCAACTTGAAGAACACTCCATTCGTCAGCTCGGTTAACTGTTCCTTCTTTACGTGCGGTTTTTATGCAGCGGGCCTGCCCCCTATCGAGACGACTCAGCAGATTGAAGCCAATTCCGGAGGGCCGCTGAACTTTCCGGGTGTCACGCTCGACGCCGTCGCTCCTCAATTCCGCACCAGTTATTTCGAGCAATACAACCTCACTCTGCAAAAGGAGATTCACGGCAATGTCGCCACGGTCAGTTATGTGGGCATCCTGCAAAGACGGGGACCAACGGATTTCCCGGACATCAACGAGCCCGGAGCGAACACTTGCGGCAGCGACACAGCCTGCTACAACGCCCTTCGCCCCTACTATTCCAAATACCCGAACCTTGCAAACGTAACCGAATTTGAAACTCGCGGCGTAAACTCTTACAACGCACTGCAGGCCTCCTATGAACGGCGTTTCATCCGCGGGCTTGCCGTGAGCGGGAATTACACCTTTGCTCATAACCTGGGTGACATTGGGGGACTGACGTCAACCGGGGGAGGAGGATGGGGCCAGCAGCCGAATCGGCTTCGCCAGGTCGACTACGGCAATAACGGCCTTGACGTTCGCCAGCGCCTTGCCGTGTCGGGAATCTATGAGCTCCCGTTTGCGCGGGGTGCAACCGGTTGGAAAGGCGAAGCCTTCAAAGGCTGGCAATACAACCTGATTGTCGCCTATAGCACCGGGCTTCCTTACGACGTGCTGAATTCCAGCACAGTGAGCAACGCGATATCGGGTTCGGGAGATCGGCCGAATATGTCAGGCGATCCTAAAAAGTCGGGGTTCTCTATCAACCAGTATTTCAATACTTCCGCGTTTTCCGCTCAAACAGCAGGCACCTACGGCAACGAACCGGTGAATCCATTGCACGGACCGCCATTCCGGCATGCGGATATGTCGATCGACAAAACATTCAACCTCGCCGAAGGATGGAACCTGCAGTTTCGCACGGAAGCATTCAACATCTCCAACACGATGAATTTTGGCACACCGAATGCCACCCTGGGCAGTGGACTATTCGGCAGCCTGCTGGGCTCGACCAGCGCCGGTTATCAACCGCGCGTTTTCCAGTTTGCGCTCAAGCTAACCTTCTAGGCGGAGTCTTAGAATGGCGCGTTGGTAATTGACCCGATGCCAGCGCGCTGGCAGAAATTGGGAATCATGATGGGAGAAGAAATGATGAAAACGGAGAAGTGTTCGATCGACCACCCTGCAACTGCGGAATCGGCCCCACAAAGCACTTCACGGCGCGACATGCTGAAAGGTCTGGCGCTGGGTGCGTTGGCAGGAGGAATCAGCGCCACTGTATTGGCCGAACCTGCAGCCCCTGCTTCTCCCGGAGGTTATCCCAGGCCGGCTTTGGCGACAGGCGATTCGGTTCAGGCATCCGATACCAAACCGATTGTCGAAACTGCAATCGGTAGAATTCGCGGCTATGTGCGCAACGGGATTTATGCCTTCAAGGCCATTCCATACGGCGCAGACACTGCGGGCGCGAATCGATTCATGCCTCCGCAGAAGCCGACTCCATGGACCGGCATTCGTGCCTGCCTTTACCACGGATTAGTCTCGCCTCAAGGGCCGCGCGGCGGATGGAAAAATAATGAAGAGTCGTGGCTTTTTTCATGGGACGACGGCTCGCCGAGCGAAGATTGTCTCAATCTGAATGTGTGGACTCCCGGCCTCGACAACGCGAAGCGTCCGGTCATGGTATGGCTCCATGGCGGCGGCTTTTCGGCCGGTTCAGCGACCGAGCTGCCTTCGTACGACGGCGAAAACCTCGCCCATCGCGGCGCAGTCCTGGTCAGCGTCACTCACCGTCTGAATGTATTTGGATATCTGAACCTGGCTGCCTATGGCGAAAGGTACGCTACGTCGGGCAATGCCGGAATGCTCGATATTGTCGCCGCTCTCGAATGGGTGCGCGACAATATCGCCCAATTCGGCGG
>Ga0335072_10009539_pt1 | contig 13993 bp, 9 predicted proteins | sample Lox_Sample_21_FD_206725 | JGI IMG/M metagenome (GOLD analysis project Ga0335072, IMG submission 206725) | Soil microbial communities from Loxahatchee National Wildlife Refuge, Florida, United States - Lox_Sample_2.1 | ecosystem: Environmental > Terrestrial > Soil > Wetlands | place: USA: Florida...
ACCTGCTTCTCCGCATTCACCAGATCCGTGATGTCCCGCGTCTTCCAAATCGTCAGATTGGTCGCGGTTGTGCACATAAAATAGTAGAATCCGTCCTGAGATACCACCCATGGATCCGGCCCCGACAACAGCACGGGATTGAAAAAAACCCTGCTTTGTTGCGCTTGTGCAAGTAGGGTCGCAGATAGCCCCAACACTCTCAACATCGCGGCGTACAGCGAAATGCGCTTGATCATCCGACTCCCTTCTGTCTTCAGGATGAGCCAAAAGACGTGAGCCTGGTGCTGAAACCGGTTTTCCGCATCTAAGAACAGGGTCCATCTCATCGTGAAAGAGAGTGCTGTCCATGGAACGCCTGCAGGGAAAAGTCGCCATTGTTACCGGAGCCGGCTCCGGCATCGGGCAGGCCATTGCCAAACGCCTCGGCTGCGATGGCGCTAAAGTCATTGTCGACTACATCGGGCCGGCAGAAGGCGCGAAACAAACCCAGCAGCAGATTGAGGCCTGCGGCGGTCAGGGTGAAATCGTCCAGGCCGACGTCACCAACATGGACGATGTCCGCTGCCTCGTCGATACTGCCTGGGAACGCTTCGGGCATGCCGACGTCCTCGTCAACAATGCCGGTATGGAAATGCGTTCGGACTTCTGGGACACGCCCGAAGAGGAATACGACAAGGTCATGGCCGTTAATCTCCGCGGCCCCTTCTTTCTGACCCAGGCCTTTGTTCGGCGCCTGCGCGAAGCCAAAAAGACCGGCCACATCGTCAACATCAGCTCCGTCCACGAGGACATGGCTTTTCCTGGCTTCACCACGTACTGCTGCAGCAAAGGCGGCATGCGCATGATGATGCGCAATCTCACCGTCGAACTCGGCCCCCTCGGCATCACCATCAACAATATCGCTCCCGGCGCCATCGTCACGCCCATCAATAAAGCTCTCCTCGAAGACAAGCCCAAACTCAATGCGCTCCTAGCGAACATCCCCCTCGGACGCCTCGGCAACACCGACGATGTCGCCAATGTGGTGGCTTTCCTCGCCTCGGACGAAGCATCTTACGTTACCGGCGCCACCTGGGTCGTGGATGGCGGCCTCATGCGCAATTATCACGAGCAATAGCAGTCCGTAATACGTTCCCTCTATGCCTTCAAAGATCGAAGACTATGCCCTCATCGGCGATTGTGAAACCGCCGCGCTCATCAATCGCCAAGGGTCCATCGACTGGCTTTGCTGGCCCGACTTCTCCTCGTGTGCCTGCTTCGCCTCGCTGCTGGGCAACGATGAACACGGCTACTGGAAGATTCACCCCGTCGCTGATGGCTTTGAAGCCACACGGCAGTATCGCGGTCGCACTCTCATCCTCGAAACCACCTTCCAAACCGAAGATGGGGCGGTTCGCCTCATCGACTTCATGCCCATCCGCGAGAAGAACTCTGACGTTGTTCGGATTGTCGAAGGCCTTCGCGGCAGTGTCGATCTCTGCATGGAGCTCGCCCTTCGGTTCGATTATGGCCGCACTGTCCCCTGGGTCACGGCCATCGAGGACGGCATGCGCGCCGTCGCGGGTCCCGGTCTTGCGGTCCTGCACAGTTCTGTACCCGTACATGGCGAGCATCTTGAAACCGTTGCGCCGTTCACCGTGCGCGAAGGCGAGCGCGCCTGGTTCACGCTCACTTATGGGGATTCCTGGCTGCCCGATCCTGAATCGATCGACGCCGAGCAGGCCCTTGAAGACACCGTTGAATTTTGGACGCAGTGGACTTCGAGTCTCCAGTACGAAGGCGAATATCGCGACGCTGTCCTGCGCTCCCTCATCACGCTCAAAGCGATGACCTTCCGCCCTACCGGCGGACTCGTCGCCGCGATGACCACTTCACTCCCGGAGGCCATCGGCGGACCGCGTAACTGGGATTACCGCTACTGCTGGCTGCGTGACACCACGTTCACGCTGTTGGCCATGACCACGGCCGGCTTTTATGAAGAAGCTGCAGCGTGGCAACAGTGGCTGCTCCGCGCCATTGCCGGCAGTCCCGATCAGCTGCAGATAATGTATGGCATCAAAGGCGAACGCCAGCTCGTCGAATGGGAAGCCGACTGGCTGCCCGGTTATGAAAACTCGCGCCCTGTCCGAATCGGCAATGCCGCCGCCGGTCAGATCCAGCTCGACATTTACGGCGAAATGCTGGACACCTTCTTCCACGCCCTCCATGGTATGGGACGCAATACCTCCGAAGATTTCCGATCCATGGTCCTGCTCCTCGAGCACCTGGAGCAAATCTGGGAGTCGCCTGATGAAGGCATCTGGGAAACTCGTGGTGGCCCCCAGCAGTTCACCTATTCGAAAATCATGGCGTGGGTCGCTTTCGATCGCGCCATCCTCATCGCAGATAAGCTCCAGTGCGAAGCCCCCATCGAACGATGGCAGAAGCTCCGCGACACCATCCACGAACAAATCTGCACCCAGGCCTTCAACCCGCAAAAGAACGCCTTCATGCAGGCTTACGGCTCCGATCAGCTCGACGCCTCGCTGCTCCTTATGCCGCTCGTCGGATTCCTGCCGCCCACGGATTCACGTGTGCGCAGCACTATCGAAGCCATTGAACGAGAGCTCATGCCCGACGGCTTCGTCCTCCGTTACAACACCTCCAAAGTCAATGATGGCCTCCCACCCGGAGAAGGTGTATTCCTCGCCTGCAGCTTTTGGATGGTCGATTGCCTCAAAGCTATCGGCCGGCAACACGACGCCCGCAAACTCTTCGAGCGGCTGTTGGCTCTCCGCAATGACGTCGGACTGCTCTCTGAGGAATACGATGTCGATCGCAAGCGTCTCGTCGGCAATTTTCCCCAGGCGTTCTCACATATTGCCCTGATGAACGCAGCATTCGACCTGGAAGGCCGGGACGGTGCGCGTCGAAGAGCCCACCGTCGCAATCGTGCACAAATTGCCACCACACAGAGCTGACACTATCTGTAAATAAGAAACACCGCACGTTACGATTTATCTGCGAGGGATTTTCATGCATCGCTTCCGCCTCTGGGCGCCTAAAGCCAAAACAGTCCGGGTCCAGGTGGAGAGTAGAAAATACCCGCTCGAGCTGCAGGCCGGCGGCTGGTGGCAGGCTGACGTCGAAGCCGCTCATCCCGGCAGCGACTACGCCTTCTTTTTGGATGAGGAAGACCTCGCTCTCCCCGACCCGCGCTCCCCGTGGCAGCCCAACGGCGTCCACGGTCCCTCGCGTCTCCTCGATCACGCTGCTTTCCCCTGGACCGACACCGCCTGGGAAGCTCCGCCTCTCGCGAGCGCCGTCATCTACGAACTTCACATCGGAACCTTCACCCGCGAAGGCACCTTCGCCGCCGCTCAAGCCAAACTAGACTCTCTCCGCGATCTCGGCATCACCCACGTCGAGTTGATGCCCGTTAATTCCTTCCCCGGCGTCCAGGGATGGGGCTACGACGGCGTCGATCTGTTCGCCCCCCACGAACCCTACGGAGGCCCCGAAGCCCTCAAGCGCTTCGTCGACGCCTGTCACGCCGAAGGCCTCGCTGTCCTGCTCGACGTGGTCTATAACCACCTCGGCCCCGACGGCAACTACCTGGGCAAATTTGGCCCCTACTTCACCGCATCCCATCACACGCCCTGGGGCGACGCCGTTAATTTTGAAGATGCAGGCTCCTACGAAGTCCGTCAGTTCTTCTGCGACAACGCATTGATGTGGCTCCGCGATTACCACTTCGACGGTCTCCGCCTCGACGCTGTCCACGCGTATATGGACCGCTCCGCGATTCATTTCATGGAGCAGCTCAGTGCGCAGGTCCACGCGCTCCAGGCGCAAACCGGACGCCATTATGTCGCTATCGCTGAGAGCGACCTCAACGACCCGCGACTCGTGACCGCCCGCGAAGCCGGCGGCTACGGGCTTGATGCGCAATGGAGCGACGATTTCCACCACGCGCTCGTCACCGTCCTCACCGGCGACCGCAGCGGGTACTACGCCGATTTCGGCTCGCTGGCCGACCTCGCAAAGTCCCTCAATGACGTCTACGTTTACAATGGCCGCTTCTCCACCTACCGCGACCGCATCCATGGCCGCCCCGTGCCCGACCTCCCCGGCTGGCGCTTCCTCGGTTACTCGCAGAATCACGACCAGGTGGGTAACCGCGCCAAAGGTGAGCGTCTCTGCCGTCTCATCAGCCTCGGCCGTGCCAAAATTGCCGCCGCCCTCGAACTTACCGCGCCGTTCGTTCCCCTGATCTTCCAGGGAGAAGAGTGGGCCGCCTCTTCGCCCTTCCAGTTCTTCACGAGTCACAGCGAAGAGCTCGGCCACCTCATCTCTGAGGGTCGAAAAAAGGAATTCGCCGCCTTCGACTGGGACCCGGCCGAAATTCCTGACCCGCAATCGACCGCAACCTTTCAGAACTCGAAACTCAATTGGGAGGAGCGTACCCAACCGCCGCACGCCGAAATGCTTGACTGGTATCGCCAACTCATCGCATTCCGTCGCGCCACACCCGCACTCACCGATGGCGACCGCAACCAGGTCCGCGTCCGCTTCATCGAAGGAGAGCAGTGGCTCGTGATGGAACGAAGTAAAGTCACCCTCAGCTTCTCCCTCGCCGCAAAACCAATCCGGCTTCCAGTGCCCCCGAACTCTGCCATCGCTCTCGCCTCCTCATCCGAGATTCACCTCGAATCTGATGTTCTCCTGCTTCCGCCGGACTCCGTCGCTATCCTCGCGACAAATCAGCACAGTGCCTGGTGAGTGTTGAGGTTCACCAGTAACCTGATCCCTGGTACAGGGAACCTGTTCCATGTAACCTGCAATCTGTACCGATGGACCCACTCACCTTCTCGCTAATCCTCATTGTCAGCTCGCTTGCCGCCGGCCTACTCGGCGCGCTTAGCGGACTTGGCGGCGGAGTCGTAATCGTCCCGCTTCTCACGATCGTCTTTCAGGTCGACATCCACTACGCTATTGGCGCGTCCCTCGTCTCCGTAATCGCCACGTCCTCCGGAGCCGCCGCAGCCTACGTCCGCGAAGGCTTCTCCAACATCCGAGTCGGCATGTTTCTGGAAATCGCCACTACCCTCGGCGCACTCGTCGGAGCATGGCTAACCACCAAAGTCCCCACCCACGCCATCGGACTCGTCTTCGGCCTTGTACTCCTCTACTCGGCATACACTTCGCTCAGGCAGCATCACGACGTCATCACTCGCAATCCTGATGCTCTGGCTCTCCACCTGCGCCTCAAAGGCAGCCTGCCTACCGGGCCGGAGACGCATGAGGACTATGTCGCCCAGCACGTCCCCGCTGGCTTCGGCCTAATGACCGCGGCCGGCGTCCTCTCCGGATTGCTCGGCATCGGCTCGGGTGCTGTCAAGGTCATCGCCATGGATCAGGCCATGCGGCTGCCTTTCAAGGTCTCCACTACCACCAGTAATTTCATGATCGGCGTCACCGCCGCGGCCAGCGCCGGCCTCTACCTGCGCAGTGGCTATCTTGCGCCAACGCTCGCCATGCCGGTAATGCTGGGCGTACTCGCCGGATCTCTCATCGGTTCGCGTCTGCTGGTCCGGGTCCGCGTCCGCACGCTGAAAATCGTCTTCTCCATTATCATTGTTGCCCTCGGCATCGAGATGATCGCGAGCAACCTGAAAGGAATCCTGTGAGTCCGGCCGCACCGAATTCCAATGGCACCAGCCTCCACGATACTGGCTGGACCGATCAGCGTGTCGAGACCCTGGTCGGCATCATGCTCCGCACCGGGGTCCTGCTCGCCGCCGCCATCGTCCTCATCGGAGGCGTCCTCTACCTGGGGCAGCAGCACAACGCTCCGCGTCCCGACTACCAGCATTTCCACGGCGAACCGCCCGCCTACACGACCGTTTCGGGCGTCCTTCGCGGCATCCTTAACTTCGACCCGCGCGCTGTTATCATGCTCGGCCTGCTTGTCCTCATCGCCACGCCCGTCGCGCGCGTCGGCATGTGCATTGTCGGCTTCTTCTTCGAACGCGACCGCATGTATGTAGCGGTCAGCACAATCGTGTTGCTCATACTGCTCTACAGCCTGTTCCTGCACAAATGACAGGCACTGGTCGTTGACTACTGGCTCTTCGCTACACCGGCGCCATAAGCCGCACCAGAATAAAAATCGCCACGCCCGCGAAGAATACCAGGGCCATCCGAATTCCCGGCTCCCGATTCACTTCCGGTACCAGATCCGTCGCGGCCACATAAATCGCCACGCCCGCCGAAAGCGGCAGACCTGCCTCCACCCACCGCGGTAGAAATCCAATGATCAGCACACCAGCGATCGTCGCCCCGGCCAGAGCCACAGCGGACACCACCGCCGTCTGACGCGACTGCCCCGACGCCAGCATCACCGACGCAATCGTGAACCCCTCCGGCACCTTGTGCAAAATGATCGCGACAAAAATCAGCCAGCCCAGCGTATTCGACAGAACGAACCCGGAAGCAATCGCCACGCCGTCGAAGAACGCGTGCGCCGCCAGGCCCATCAGCACGGACCATCCCGTCCGTTTGTGCAGAAATTCGTGCCCATGCGTCTCTTCGCCGAAATGGAAATGCGGCGTGATCGTGTGCTCCAGCAGATGGATAGCGCAGTAGCCGCACAACACCAGCGCTGGTCCCCACACTGGCGAGAAATGGACGCTCTCGGGCACCATGTCCAGAATGGCAACCGCCATCATGAACCCCGCACCCAGTGCAATCGAGTAGCGCAGAAACCGCTGCGTCCAGTTCCGCTGCACCAGCACCACGCCGCCAACAATATCGGCGACAGCTGCCAGGCTGCCCAGCACCAGAGTAAGGATCAAACCGTGCAATATCGGCTACCCATTCTTTCGTCCGCCTTCGGCTTCCTGTTCGCTGGCTTCTCGCTCGCTTGCCGTTTCCCTGTTTTGCGAACTGGCGTTTAGCGAAGCGCTCTTGGCTGACCGCTTCTTAACAGTTGTCACCCGCTGTGCCGGATGTGCAGCACATCCCCGTCCTGCACCAGATAATCCTTCCCTTCCAGTCGCAGCGTCCCCTGCGACCGCGCAACCGCCTCCGACCCGGCCTCGAGCAGCGTATCCCAGTGGATCGTCTCGGCTCGAATGAAATGCTTCTCCAGATCCGAATGGATCGCCCCCGCCGCTTCCTGCGCCCGCGAGTTGGCCGGCACCGTCCACGCCCGGCATTCATCTTCACCGATGGTAAAGAAGCTGATCAGTCCCAGCAGCTCATAGCTCCGCCGGATCAGCCGCACCAGCCCGCTCTCTTTCAATCCATACGAGCCCAGAAACTCGGTCGCTTCTTCCTCGTCCATCTCCGCCAGTTCGGCTTCCACCTTGCCGCAGAACGCCGTCACGCCCGCATTCGGCCGCGCCGCAATCTCCGTCATCCCGTACTTCGCCGGAGCGGCTTCCAGATCCGCACCCAGGGTCGCGCTCTCGCTCACATTCACCGCATACAAAATGGGTTTTTGCGACAGGAACATGAAACCCCGGATCAACTTCTTCTCCTCCACCGTCATTTCCATCTCGCGCAGCGGCTTTTCCTCTTCGAGCGCGGCCTTGCACCGGATCAGCAGCGCGTTCTCTTTCTCGAGATCCGTCGTCTTCATCTTCTTCAGATCTTTTTCGAGGCGCTCCAGCCGCTTCTCCACCTGGGTCAGATCGCTGAGCATCAGGTCGAACTCCACGCTCTTCGCATCGCGCAGGGGATTGATCGCGCCCACATGCGCAATCGCGTCGTCCTCAAACGCCCTCAGCACATGGATCAGCGCGTCCACATTGCGCAGACTGGTCAGGAAAGCCGTCTCCTTCAGCGCTTCCTGCCCAATCGCTGCCACGTCCGCATACTCCACGGTGGCATGCGTTAGCTTCTTCGGGTTGTACTGCGCTGCCAGCCGGTCCAGCCGGTCGTCCGGCACCTTCGCCACACCCAAATGCGCCTCGCGCGGATTCGAATACCCGCGGTCCTCGAGCTTTGCCTTCGTCAGAATCCTAAATAACGATGTCTTGCCCACCTGCGGCAGGCCAATAATGCCAGTTTTCATGGAGTTCCCTGAATCGTATTAGGCGCTCTGCGCCATCTTCGATCATAACCGCCGCGAACTCGGAGCACCGCCGTCAATCGAAGCGCGGAGACCAGACGCGAAACCAGCGTCTCACACCCTCGCACGTACCCTCCAGAGCCATAACCTGTTTAAACCATTGATTCTCAGCGAAAAAACAACCAACTATTCCATTGACCCTCCCTTGCCCTGCGTATCGAATGAAGAAAAGCGGCCAGGTTAGAAACGAAGGACCTCGGAGAAGTCTCTGATGAGGGTCGCACAGCAAGCTGCGCTCCACGAAGCCAGCCAGAAACAATGGAGGCCGTTGCGAGCGGCCATTCTGCTACAAGCCACACCGGTTGCGAAAGGCCGGCCCGAAGAATGACCCTGGGTATCGCGGTTCCGTTTCCAGGCGGATCCATCCTCTGCGCCGATTCTCGAATCGAGGCGAGCGATTCGTCGTCTGCGGGCGAGAATGATGCCGCCCTTCTGTCCATCACCTCCGGCAAGCGGATGTTCGCCATCACCTATGCCGCCGCCGATCCCCGCGCCGGCCGCATGCTGGCATCCGAAATCGCCGGTGTCGCCTGCGGGGCTCCCAATCGCCACGAGGTCATCCCCGGCATCAAGCGCGTCATGGGCGACTGGTTCCGGTCCTATGGAGTAGCGCAGGTTCCTTCCCTTCAATTCCTCGTCGCCAGCAACTCCACCGATGAGAACACCGGCCGCATCCTTTTTTGCGAGCCGCCCTCGACTGTCGTCGAAACTGGCGGCGCCAGTGTCGTCGGTGCAGCCTCCCGCCCGCTCACTCCCTGGCTCAAGCTTCTCACCCCACGACGTGCGGAGAGCCTCAGTCTGCGCTCCACCGTTCTGCGCCTCAGCTATCTCACTTATCTCGCGCGCAAGTTCGAGCCCCATACTGTCGGGGAGGAAACCGAGATGATAGTCCTCTCCAATCGGGGTTCTTTCACCTACATTGACCGTCGCGAGCTCAGGCAGGCCGAAAGCATCGGTGAAAAAGTCGACACTCTCCTCCTCGACATGGCCCGCCAGGTCCTCTCCGCCGAAGCCGAACAGAATCCCCAGACCATCGCCGAAGAATTTCTGCGCGGCTACTTCGACGTGATGGAGCAAAACCCGGAGGTTTTCTTTCCTTCACTCAGCTATTTGGAAAAAGTGCAGACGGGACCAGGGCCCATCCCGATTCACTCTGCCGCGACCGGCATGGTCGGGTAATCGCCCCGCGCCGGCTACCGCCTCCCGGCACCAACTCCCACCTGGATCTCTTACTCCCCCCGCAACGCCTGCATTGGCTCGACGCCCGCAGCCCGCCGCGCCGGCAAGGACGACGCCACCAAAGCCGCCAGCAGCAGAACGCCGGTCGTCGTCCCCAGTACCAGCGGGTTGATCGCTTCTACGCCGAATAACTCCGCAGACATCAAACGCCCCGCTTCAATCGCCGCCGGAATCCCGATCAGCAACCCAATTCCCACCTGCAGGAACGCACTTCGCAGCACCATCCGCTGCACATCCAGCCGGTTCGCGCCCAGCGCCATCCGGATCCCGATCTCACTCGTTCGCTGCGCCACAGCATACGCCGTCACCCCATACAGCCCCACCGCCGCCAGCGCCAGCGCAACCAGCCCGAAGAGCGACGTTAGCTGCACGATCATGCTTTGCTGGCTGAATCCCAGCTGCACCTGCTGAGCGAAAGGCCTGAATCTCTGCACCATGAGATTGGGATTGAGCTCCGCCAGCCTGTTGCGCACCTGCGCCTCCAGCTCCGGCACAGCCCCATGCGTTTCGATCTCAAGCGTTGGCATATAGTGCGTGTTCGTCAGAAACAGCGCTTCAGCCGTTGCCTGCGGCGTCGTTTCTGAAGGCGCCACCCATTGTCCCGAGGGCAGGAAGAACATTGGATGGCCCTGCTCTTCCGGATCGTCCGGCGGCCAGTACTGCGCGTTCTCCACCACCCCCACGATTGTGTAAACCGCGGGATGGGCAGCGTCCCAGTCTCCAAAATGCGCGCCGATCGGATTCTGTCCGGGTAAAAACCTCTTCACGAAGTTCTCATCCACTATCGCCACCGGCTCGCTCGTCCGGTTGTCGCTCTCCGTGAACTCTCGTCCATCCAGAAGCTTCGTCCCAATCGTCGCAAAATAGTTCGGACTCACCCGTACCCACGACGTCATGTTTACCGCCGACCCCGGCGGAGGTGCCGGCTGCCCGTCGATGTACGCGGTCTCGCTGAAGTTATTCCCATCCATCGGGCTCCACAGCGACCACGCAACATGCTCCACTCCGGGAATCCCCGAGATCGAGTCGTCCAACTTCCGGTAGAAGTCGTCCATCTGCCCCGGCTGCAGTCCAGCCGTCTCTGCGTTGAACATGACGATTGTCCGGTGTGCTGTCTCGAACCCGAAATGTTGGTGCTCCAGCTTCCGCAGGCTTAGGATCAGCAGTCCCGCCGCACACAGCAGCACGACCGACACAGCCGCCTGGGCAACTACCAGTGCCTTCTGCGCAAACGTCTCATGTCGTCCCGTTGCCCGATTCGCTCCGCGCAGCGCTTCGATCGGGTCCGCCTGCGCCGCCCTCCACGCGGGCGCCACCCCGAACAGCAGCCCCGTCAGCAACGACGCCGCAAACGCGAATCCCAGCACCGTCAGGGACGGACTCGCGCTGATGCTGATAGGGTCATTCGCGAAGGCCAGGTGGAGAATCAGCTTCGCACCGCCCCATGCCACCACCACGCCCGCCAGGCCGCCCAGCAGCGAGAGCAACATGCATTCCACCAGGGCCCGCTGCACCAGTTGCTTCCGCTGCGCTCCCAGCGCCGCCCGCACCGCCGTCTGCTGCCGCTGCGCTACACTCCGCGTCAGCATCAGATTTGCCAGATTCGCGCACGCAATCAGCAGCACAAAACTCGACACCCACATCAGCAACTGCAGATCGCTCTTGTACTGCACCTGCATCCGCTGCACTCCACCGCCGCCCGGCGTCAGCCGTAGATACTGCTGCGGGATCAACGGCACCTCCGGCGCAGACAACTGGCTCATTGGGCTGCGCAGATAAGCCTGCATTTCGACGATCATTCGCGCCTGCACCGCCGCCACCTTCGTCCCCGGTGCCAGCCGCCCTATCAGGTTCAGCCACTCCTGTTCACCGCGCTGCAGGAGATCCGCATCCCTCGGCCAAATCGCCGGCGCAAGGTGGATCGGCAGCCAAAAAGCCGGCGTAGTCGGGCTGAGCCGCTCGCCGTAGAACCCCGGCGGGGCGATTCCAACCACCGTCACCGCCTGTCCATTAATCTGCCAACTCGATCCCACCACCGACGGATCGCGCCCCATCTTCTGCTCCCAGGCCTCGAAGCTCATCACGGCCACCGGAGCGGACCCAGCCGAATCGTCGCTCGGCTCCAGCAGTCGCCCGGCGTAGGCCCGTATGCCCAGCACGTCGAAGGCATTCCCGGAAACCAGCTCACCATAGAAAGGCTGCGCCGGATGATGACTCCCCGCGCGCCGCACCGCTAGCTCCCGCCCCCCTCCTTCAAACGCCGCCAGGCTCTGCAACCCCGGCGTGTGGTCGCGAAACTCCGCGTATTGCGGATACGAAAACAGCGACCAATCGTTGGGTTTGCCCGTGTAAGTCGGCAAGCCGCCGTTAAAGCAGCACTGCTCGTTATCCCCGATCCGCCACAGGCCGGCCGGATCCTTCACCGGCAGCGACTTCAACAGCACCGCATCCACCAGCGTAAAAATCGCGGTCGTCGCCCCAATGCCCAGCGCCAGCGTCAGCACCGCAGTTACCGTAAATCCTGGTGCCTTGCGCAGCTGCCGGAAAGCTGTTTTCAGATCACCCACCACTGGTTCGCTCCTCGGTCATCGGACTCCTGTTTTCTGATGCACCGTCCGCGAGCACGGCTACATCCGTACAGAACTCCACTTGCACCTCGCTCTCCATGGCCACATAGATGTGAATGCTGAAAATAAAGGGCAGATGGTCCACTTCGAACCCGTCCCGTGTCCAATGTGAGTGGCAAATGTCCGATTTTGGACAACCGCGGCCGCGTCTCTCTCAATCAATTCCTTACTGGAGACGCCCCGCTGGACGCTCCCCGCTTCTCAGTTCGTCCTCAGCGCAATCATGGGGTCAATCCGCGAGGCCCGCCGCGCCGGCAGATATCCCGCTACCAGCGCTACGGCCAGCAGCACCAGCGCCATCCCCGCATACGTCACCGGATCCGTCGGCTCGGTGCCGAACAGCAGCGACGCAATCCCCCGCCCGACTGCAAAGGACGCGACCGTGCCCGCCGCCAGACCCGCCAGCACCAGCCACAGCGTCCGCGTCAGCACGCCGCGCTGCACTCGCCCGCGGCTCGCCCCCAGCGCCATCCGGATCCCGATCTCCTGCGTCTGCCGCGTCACCATGTACGCGATCACTCCGTAAATCCCCAGCGAAGCCAGCAGCAGTCCCAGCCCCGCAAAAATCCCCACCAGCAGCATGAAGAACCGCCGCGGCGAATTCGCGCGATCCACCACCAGCGCCAGCGGCCGAAATTCCGCCGCGGGCTGGTTGGGATTCAGCTCCCGCAGCGTCCGCAGCACGCTTCCCGCCAGCGTCGCCGGCGGCACGCTGGTCCGGATCACCAGCTGCGCATCGTCGGGCCTCGCCTGGGTGATCGGGTAATAAATCTGCCAGCCCGGATCTCCTTCCACGCTGTCCGCATGCACATCGTCCACCACCCCCACCACGCGGCAGTCCCCGCCGTTCGCCACCAGGATGCGTCCCACCGCGTCCTCGCCCGGCCAGTACACCTTCGCCGCCGACGCGTTGATCATCACGACCCGCTCGCTCTTCGGCCCATCCTCCCAGGTGAAGTCGCGCCCATGCAGATGCATCCCCATAGCCTGCAGATAGCCCGGCCCAATCACATACACGAGCGGCCCGTGCAGCGTGCCTTCCGGAAACACCTTCCCCTTCGGTGTCGGCGTGCCCCACGCGCGGTTGCGTCCCAGCGGCAGAAAATCCGCGAACCCCGCCGCCTGCACGCCGGGCAAACCGCGGACCCGCTCCTGAATCTGCCCGAGAATCTCTCCCCGCTTCAGCGCGCTCGCGTCGCTCGTGGCCGCGCTGTCGTCGTACAGCACTTTGATGGACGCGGCCTGGGCCGGCTGGAATCCGAGATCGATATCCAGCACCTTCACGAAACTCCGCAGCAGCAGCCCCGCCCCGACCAGCAGCATGCACGCCAGCCCTACTTCCGCAACCACCAGCGCCGAGCGCACGCGCTCATGCTTCCGCCCCGCTCCCGTTCCCGGGCCGGAATCCTTCAGCGCTTCCTGCAGATTTTGCGCCGCCATCTGCAGCCCCGGCGCCAGCCCGAAAATCAGCGCCGCCGCCGTCGCAATCGCCACCGTCCATCCCAGCGCCGCCGCGTCAAGATGCAGCGTGCTCAGCAGCGGCAGCGCCAGCGATCCCTGATGCGCCAGCCAGACCACCAGCCCCCACGCCAGTCCCAGACCCACCGCCGCTCCGGCGCCCGCGAGAATCAGCCCCTCCGTCAGCAGTTGCCGCACCAGCCGCCAGTGTCCCGCGCCCAGCGCGCTCCGCATCGCAAACTCCTTGCTGCGCGCCGCCGCCCGCGCCAGCAGCAGGTTCGAAAGGTTCACGCACGCGATCAGCAGTATCATGCCCACCGCCGACCACAGCACGATCAGCGACCGCCGCAGCCGCCCGCTAACGTAATCCTTCAGTGTCCGCACTTCGATCGAAGCGCCATGCTTTGCCACATACGATCCGCACGAGTTCGGGTACTTCACGCTCCAGCACAAATGCGGCACCACCATCTCCGCATCCGACTGCGCCTGCCCCACTGTCACCCCCGGCTTCATCCGCCCGATCAGCGGAATGACGTTGCCATCGTCCCGCTCG
>Ga0335072_10009540_pt1 | contig 13993 bp, 18 predicted proteins | sample Lox_Sample_21_FD_206725 | JGI IMG/M metagenome (GOLD analysis project Ga0335072, IMG submission 206725) | Soil microbial communities from Loxahatchee National Wildlife Refuge, Florida, United States - Lox_Sample_2.1 | ecosystem: Environmental > Terrestrial > Soil > Wetlands | place: USA...
TCTATGGCCGATCTTACCCAGGTAATGGGCCTCAATCCCTCGAGCATTTATGCGGCGTTCGGTGACAAGCACGCGTTGTTTTCACTGGCGGTAAAGCGCTATATGGACAGTCGGGCGCAATACGCAATCAAAGCGTTGAAAGAGCCGACCCTCGAAAAGGTCATTCGCGCGCTCTTTAACAACACAGTAGCGTTCCTTACAACGGCGGGCCATCCGCCGACTTGTATGACGTTGGCGGGGGCGATGGGCTGCAGTGTAGACGCTACGCCGGCGAGGGATCTCTTGACTGCGATACGGAAACAGAATCAAGTCGCCATCAGGAAGCGCCTGCTGCAGGCGCGAAACAGCGGAGAGTTATCCGAGGACGTTAACGTGGACGATTATACCCGGTATCTCTCCTCGATCCTCGCCGGTCTATCCGTCCAGGCCGCTAATGGTTCCACGAAGGCGGAACTCAAGCGTACCGCCGAGATGGCCCTTCGCCACCTGGGTTACTGACTCTTATTACCGGAATAACCGCGTTGTCCGTCAGACACGCGATGTGGCGCGGATGCAATCACAGAAGCATCACGAGGCATGCAGGATGGGCCGCGGGGTTGATACGGGAGGACCGATCGCCAAGGAGTTGGATGAGCAACATTTTTGTAGCTAGACCTAATGGTAGACGTCAGTTTGTAAAAAGTAACCGACTCGCGCATAGAATCATCGGAAGAGAGAGGTCATAGTGGGGCTTCAAATTTCAGTCCGGGAAAACGGTGACGTCAGCATCGTTGATCTTCTAGGAAGATCAACGATCGGTGGCGGTGAGAGTGTACTGCTGAGCAATCGCCTACGCGACTTGGTAGCCGCAGGCAAAAACAAGTTGCTGCTGAATTTGATGGACCTATCCCAGATTGATAGTTCTGGCGTCAGCATTATCGTAGAAATGTACATTTCCCTCAAAAGAATCGGCGGCGAACTAAAACTATTATCTCCCCGAGGCCGAGTGCTGGACGTATTGAGGGTATTCCGATTGCTAGAAGTTGTTCCCAGTTTCGAAGATGAAACCAATGCTCTCACGAGCTTCGGGCTCACGTGTTACTCCACCGCACAGTAATTCGAGATTTGGCTCTTGACCTCATATACATCGTCGCAACTCTGCGGGATCAGTCGGCGTCTTCGCTACCTGGCGCGAGAAGTCGGCTAACCTGGGCCAGTCTTCGACTCTGTCAATCTTGTCCTCACAGCTTCTCGTAGTTAGTATTGGTAACGGCTATGGTGAGTTGTTTTCCCACTCCATCCAACGTCATGCCGGATACATGGTTTGTGCCATCCGGCAAAGCGCTGAACTGAATATTGAGTTTAACGGCATTACTTGGATCGTCCAGATAAGACGAGATGTTCATGGTGAGCAATCGCTTCTGTTGCCGGTCGAACACAAGAGTCACGGAATCCTGAGGCTTTAAATAGTTCGTGAGTACAAGCCTGATTTCATTTGGAACGCCAGCCGGTCCGATCATCAGATTCCCTTGCTGATAGGCGCGATCTAGGAGGGATTCCTGGGGTGGAACGTACTCCTGCATAAGACCTTTCATTTGGCCGACATATTCTTTGTATTCCTCGATCTTCTTTTCCCTGATCCTGGCGCGAAGACCGCGCCGGCGTCTTTCGTCATCGGACATATTGGGGTCCAAATTAGTTTTCTGCGGTTTGCCGTCGGGACCGAGCTGGACCTGAAAAAGCTCTTCCTTCTTTTCGTCACCTTTCAAACTGATGATGTCTTGCTCCGTCCAAGTGTAATGCGCGAGTTGCTGTTTGTTTCTCGCTATCGATTCCTTGACTTCCGCTAAGCGCGCGCGAAGTTCAGGGTTTTGCGCCCGTAGGCTGAACATACCGAACATGCAAAGAGCAAACGTGGCGAGCGCCACACGACGGAGTGAGAAGCTGTGGGTGCCGCAGAGTCGTTCCTGTCTCATGGAATCTCCTTTTGGTTTAACGTTGGTATTGAATCATATTAGTCGAAATTGATTCCCTTGTAGTTCACCGCCGGAACCCTCCCCAACTCCGGCCACCGCCTCCGAAGCCGCCAAAGTTGTGTCCACCCCAACCACCGCCGAAGCTTCGTCCTCCCCAACTGCCGCCACCATGGTCCCAGCCACCCGAGTGCTGAAACTGCTGGAAGCGTTGACTCTGCTGCGCGCCATCCATTCGATCCTGGCGGTCTGCATCGAGGTTCTGCGAATTCCAGGAGCCCGAGGAACGCTGCTGATTAAAGCTCTGCTCGTGCTGCTGGAAATTGGCCTGGCTGGTTGGATGCTGCTGTGCGAAGTTCTGCTTGTCCTCTTGAGCATTAGGATGCTGCTGATTAAAATTCTGCGCGTCCTGGTGGGCTTGCTGCTGAGCCTGTTGCGTGTTTACGTTGCTCCAGGAGTTCGTGCTGTTGTTGTATTTTTGCCAGCCCGAGCCAGTGTTCTGATAAACATTCCCATCATGTCCCGCATACAGGTCACCACTCGAGTTTTTCCCGGCATAGCTATTGCCGAAGGCACTCGACGTTGCGTAACCTTTACCTCCTTGTGATCCTTGGATAGAGCCTACGGATCCATTCGCAGTGGAATAATGCTGGGTGTAGGCAGACTGGTTTCCTCGGGAGACCACGGACTGGCCCCACTGTGCGGTCGGACTCGACCCTTGATGTGTTGCGCCGTAAGTTCCGGTGTAGGGATTGTATGCTTGCCCGGCGCTCTGTCGACCATAAGGCGTCGCAACGGAACCCCCCTGTTTGTAGGTTCCGGTGTAAGGATTGTATGAGGCAGCCCGAGTCGCCGAACCATAGGGACCATAGGCCGTCTGCGACACACCGTACGCGCCCGTCCGCGTGTTGTAGTATGGCGTAGCGCCGTAAGGCATGGCATAAGGATGGTAAACAGGCAGGCCATAAGCGGGATAACCGATATAAGGCGGAGTGTAGTAACCGGTTCCACTCGCAACGATGGCACCGACCGCTGCACCGGTTACAAACGCTCCGAGATATCCAGCGGTGTAGCTCGCTTGAACATTTCCAGTGGGCAACGTCGTTTGAGTGACATAGGTTACGTTGTAGACGGGTGAACTCGGGGGAATTGTATAAATCACTGGTGGAACAGTGCTGGCCGTCGTCCAAGGCCCCTGCGGGGTTGTAGACATGAACCAAACTCCTTGCAAGCACAAGTAGTAAACATCGCCGGCCTTGATCACCTTATCCGGTGTGTTGGTCGCGTACTGCAAGGAAGTGCCTTGAATCGGCGCAAACTGAGGAGCCTCCGAGTAGGTCACTTTGACTTGTGCTGCGGCTGAAGTCGGATTCAAGGTCATGGTGGTCGGAATTTGCGCGATCAAAACTGCGTCTTGCGCTTCCGGCGTTCCCGGAACTGACGAAAGGATCTCACCGACAGGACTCGAACGCGGAATGTGTGAGAAATCCGCGGGCAGATTCAACGAAGCGAAAGTCCAGGGGCCATCGAGCGACGATGCAGAAAACCAACGGCCAGCTGCAAGGTAGTAGTGAGTATGCGTTGGAGCGTAGAGAAAGACGGGACTCTCGGTGTTGTTTGCATACGATAGTTGCGTTCCCGGAATCGGAATGTAGATGGGCTGTCCAACGAAGAGAATGACTTCGGCAGGAAGGGTGCTGTAAAAAACTCTGGGGATAACGGGATCAGGTACGTCCGGAGGCGGTACCATTTTCTTTACATTGATCCAACGCCCGGAATCCGGCAATTTTCTTAGATCCCTCGGGATGTTCGGAGTGTGCACCCAAGGACCCGGCAAATTGCTGGCCATCAGCCAGGTTTGGCCGACCAAGAGGTAGTATTGAGAATTCGATTTGTCTTGGAAGATGGGCCAGCCTGTGTTGACCACGAATTTCAGATTGGTGTGGGGCATGTCTGCGAGAACTGGCTCACCGTCGATTTGCAGAAGTATTGCCGGGCTGTAATTCACAAAGATCTGTGGTGGAGAGTTGTTGAGATCCACACTCGGAACCGAGTCCGGTTTCTTCATGTAGGCAACAACCCGATCCAGGCTGATCGTGATCTCACCGGGTATGAAATCACCCAGCAACTGTGCCATTTGTGCCGACGTGTCAGGATCCAGCGATGGGAAATAGGTATTCGTGACAAAGGCGCCGTTGATGTACACCGTGTGAGTGTCTTGATCGACCCAGGTGGCTCCTTGCAGGGTGGCCGCGCCAACAACCTTTCTTCCACCCGTAGGCGTCAGCGCAAACGCCATTCTGAAGGTTATCTGTTGATAGTTCTGCCAATCGTCCACTTGCGGTTGGTACACGACTAGGGTCCCAGATGATTTGACGATTTGTCGCGGCCATCCGTGATCCTGAGCGAGCAGACAACTGGCCATCAATAAAATTAGCGGTAGCGTGGTGCTTGCGCGCCTCAAGTTGTTCACTGTTCCTCCCCGGCCTGCAATTGAATAGCAAGCCGCCGCTCACACGCCCGCCGGCGCGAGGGTCCCAACCGGAATTAGTCGCCTCGGGACAGCGCTCGTTACCTTCCGATTGAGCGCTCTCCGTCATCGGCATCGTGACCCTCATAACGAGAGGCAAGGCCTGATCCCTTGGTTCTCACAACGCGAGGAACAACGATCAGGTCACGACCGGCCGCCCGCCTCATCCCCCGTTTGTCTCGCCTCTTCGCTCCGATTTGACTGCGCCGCGTTAACTCGATACATCGAAGTCGCCTGATTGCAAAAGGTTTGCCTACTGTCACGGATGACAGGTGCCAAGCGTGTTTTGCGAATTAGCATAGCGGTAACGCCAATGAGGAGGAGGTTCGTGAAACGTGAATACGGAACACCTAGAAAGCTGGGGGGCTGATTGGTTATGGGGCGTGCCGCTCATCCTCGTTACCGTAATGATCCAAGTGCACGCGTTGAGTTTCCTCAAGCGACAGGCCGATCAGCGAATGTCATACATATATAAGCATCACACGTTGTCCGTTGGTAGCGTCACGCTATCGATCACGATACTGCACGCCTTTGAAGCCGTTCTATGGGCCGGCACTTTTCTCTTTCTTGGTGCGGTTCCGGACCCTAGAACTGCGATGCTCTATTCGCTGAATGCTTTGACCGCGTTCGGCCATACCGACGTGAACCTGGAAAAGCAGTGGCAGTTGATGGGTGCGCTAGAGTCCTTGAATGGCTGGATTCTCTTCGGCCTTTCGACTGCATACATATTTGGGTTGATCCAGCGTATCTGGGCGCAGCCCCTGCGTGAGTCCCAAGCCGCGGTCGATGCCGTCACCAAGGCACTCACGATTTCAGGTTCCGTTACAGACAGAGCTGATTAGCGGAATGAATTTGAAGAAGTAATCGTGATCGAAGTGCTGATCGAAGAGATGTTTGGGCCGGACTGAATCCGACCGAAAGATTACGAAACGAGCCGTGGTCGTCGAAGCGGAGTTTAACGGAGCAACTAAGATCACTCTTCGGAACGAGCTTCGGAGAGTCAACGGCTCGGCTGTTGGTGCAGTGGAACGTGTGCGATGGCAATGAAATGCGAAGGCATACTAAGACGAACGCAAGGAGCGTGTGGAGTCGTCGCGCAGTTCTCTTCCTGTTTTTCTTGCTACTAGGCCTCCTAGGAAAAGTGGCAATCAGCGCAGGGCAGGAGCAACCCGAGGAGCCGTCGAAGAAAGCAGACAGCGCGGAGAAACAAACGAAGGAAGACAAAAAAGACAAGCGGACGCACCGGGGAGCCCTCGTTGCGGCTCCCTTGCCCATAGTAAGTCCGGCGATCGGCGCTGGAGTTGTGCCGGTGCTGGGTTACATCTTTCCATTTCAGGAGAAGGACAAGGTCTCTCCTCCGTCGGTCATTGGAGCCGCGGGACTGATTACCGACAATGGCAGCCGGGGATTCGGGGTCGGCGCGGATTTATTCATGAAGGAGGATACCTACGAGGTGAAGACCTTCTATGCGCACGGTAATATCAACTACGACTTGTTCGGCGTCGGTTTCGTCAACGGCAATGCCGGTTTAAAGCTCCCGTTAAAGCAAGCTGGACAGTTGTTCTTCATCGAGGGCCTAAGAAATATAGGCTGGAAGTTCTTTGTCGGGCCACGGTTCGTGAACGGCAATTCCTTCATCACGCTGAACTCTACTACTGGCGATTTCGCGCTCGTCCCTCCAGACACAGGACTCACCACCAATTTGCGCGCGGTGGGGATTGGCGTTGTGCGCGATTCACGAATCAATCGCTTCTATCCGACCCAGGGCATGTTCTTGCAATTCACCGGGGACTTTTTTTCGCAAGGCCTTGGCAGCAAGTATTCGTTCCAATCATATAAGGTGACATTCAACAAGTATCAGGGTTTCGGCTCACGACAGGTGTTGGCCTATAACCTGTTTTTGTGCGGCACAGGAGGGGAACCTCCCTTCTACGGTAACTGTGTTTATGGAATGAATAACGAATTGCGCGGCTATCAAGCCGGCCGCTATCTTGATCGCTACATGTTTGCCACCCAATTGGAATATAGGGTAGTGTTACGCTGGCGTCTCGGAGTGGTGGCCTTCGGCGGACTAGGAAGCGTGGCCCCGGGTGCCGACAAATTCCGGACCGACCAGTTTCTGCCTGGCGGTGGAGCTGGGATCCGCTTCCTGATGAGCAAGAAATATCATGTCAATCTGCGTACGGACTTTGCGTGGGGTAAAGACACCTTCACCTGGAGCGTCGGCGTGGGTGAAGCATTTTAGAGTTCGTGGGACGGAGCCGCCACGTTTATTGCGCTGCTGCACTGGTTGGCCATTCCGAGTCGAGTCAGGACGCAACGAAGACCCAGATGATTCGTGCCAGTGGTGATTTCACCCTTACCGCGAATGCCGACGATATAGAGAGCAATATTGGTCTGTGCACAAATACGAACCTCCGCATTGGACCTTCTTCGCTTCCCTCGGCTCCACGGGGTTCCCTTCAGTTGAAGAAACATCAATTTGTGGAAACCACGAGTTGTGCAGCATCTTCTCCGCACATTCCATAGATCGTTCCTGCGGTGCACGCTCCAACGGTGTAGGTGTAGCAGCCAGGCTTTTTCGCTACCATCGAGATCGGACGGTCGGCGCCCCTCATGATTGCTGGGCCTGAATCGAATGGCGACGAGTTACCGAAGTCGAGTACAAACCCGGTGTCTTTCGAGGAGCTCTTGAATGTGACCGTGGTCCCCACCTTGTCCTAGAGAGATCTAGGACTTCGCAACGATCACATCAATTTCCCCGGTCGCATCGTTGATGCGTGCGGCTCCGCATTCCGTAGCGTTGCCGTTGGCGTCGAACTTACACCCGAATGTGCCCGCTTTCTTTGCCGCACATTGACCGGCGTTAAGGTTCACCACATACCAGCCGGAACCCACTGGTTTGTTCGTTTTATTGCCCTTCGCATAAAGCGCCATCAGAATACTCCCAGACTCCGGGTTCCCGTTGGGGCAACTAAAATCGTCTTCCCGATAGGTGTAGAGCACACCTCTTTGTGCGTCGTACAGATAGTCGGAAGTCTCGACACTGCCATCATCGTCGACATCCAATTCTTCCGTCCAAGACGAAGAAGGCGCCGACGCCTTGACAACTGTGGCCCCCTTCCCCACGCTGGTTTTCTGGCCGGTATTCTTAGCTGTAGGTCCCGGCGTTGGTGCAGCCGCTTTAGCAGTTAACTGCGTGCCGACCTTCACCTTCGGCGCGGTTTGTTGGGTGCTCTGTGCTAACGCAAGAATTCCCGCACCCAAGGCCACTACCAACGCTAAGACGAAGTTCGCTTTCCGCATATATCCTCCTCAGGGACGACGAATATAACTCGTACGTGCGTGTCTGGACGCGCGAGCCGAGACGAAACGTCGCTCAGCTGCCGGCAATGCCTTTGTTCTGCAGAATACGAACGACCACCCGCCGATTTTCCGCTTGTCCTTCCGTCGTTTGATTGGATGCGACCTGGTCCGTCGTGCCCATGGCCCCAGGGGCAAGAACATTGGTCAGCGGAATGCTAGCGTCTTGTTCCAAGAATGCCAGCACGTTATCAGCGCGCTCCGAGCTCAGCTTCTGGTTCAACGCGGCAGAACCCACCGCAGACGCATATCCTTGCACCTGGATGATGTAGCCGTTGATAGTGAGTGCCTTTTTGGCGAGGGAGAGAAGTTCGGGTTTGAATTTCGGATCGATACCGACTTGACCGTTCCCGAAATAAACGGTCGTTTCTCCGAGAATGTTGTATTCGCCCAATTCTCCAAAACGCTTGTTGGCTGCGATGATGTCCGTCTGGTTGACGGCAATCTTTTGCTCATTCGCATCGATTGATTCTTGATTCGCAGAGATCTTCTTGGCATCTGCCTGAATATCCGACTGATTTGCGTCCACCTGCGCCTGCGTCGGTGTAAGGCCGGCTTGTATGTCCTCCGCCATCTTTAAATCCGACCCTTTGAATCGAACCTGGTCAGCAACCAACTGGTGGTTGTCGTTCATGCTGCCCTTTACCTGGACGGGCAAACCAGGGATCAGCGCAGTTAACCCTAACTCCTTTTTGCGCAGCTTAAATAATCCTTGGATCTCATCGACCTGAGTATCGGTCGTGAGGACTACGACTACATTTTCCGAGTCCAGAGTCTTGACCGTCATCGTGGCGCCGCTACGCCCGACAATCAAACCCTGGATCTTTGTGTCCTGAGCCGCTGCCAATCCGGCAAAAAGAAAAATGAATGCAGCGAAGGCTGATAGCAAAAACATTCGACCGCGAACGATAGTCGTTATATTCATAATGTTGCCTCTTTCACCATCGCAACCCGATAGAGAATCCTTTGGCACGATCTCGCTCTCATTCACGGGCGCCAACATCGTGCGAACCACGGGTGTGCACCTCAATAGTGCGACGCACGGTAAGTCCCTCCTGGCCATTGCTCAAGAAAAGGAGCCAAGATATTTCGGCATCGCAAAATATGCGGTGAATTTCATAACTCGCGAGATTATTGAAGCTTTCGCCAAAGCTACAACTGTCCCTTGCGACAGGGGCATAATGCACCGCTGGTGCGCAACGTCTCGCACTCACAGGGTTAAGCGTGTCAGCACCGCCGCCCTAGGTAAGGAGTGTAACTAAAAACGCCTGCCACCTGAGACAGTTGCGGAATGCTTCCCGAAACGTATGGTCCATAAGAACAAGCGACAACACGCTCTCCGCCCGTCGAGGGGGCCTTGTGGCCACGATTCGCATCCTTCTGGCCGATGATAATAGGGCGATGCTGGCGGACCTCTGTGACGAACTCGGCAAGGAATTCCAGATTGTCGACACGGTCGACCACGGCGCTGAAGTGATCGACGCGGTTACTCGACTTGACCTGGACATCCTAATTCTCGACATCACGATGCCCGGCGCTAACGGCATTCAGCTTGCTTCGCGTCTTCTCAATATGCATCCGCGAACGAAAATTGTATTTCTGACCATTCATGAACAGGCTGAGTATATTGCGGCAGCTTTCTCCGCTGGAGCGAACGGTTACGTGACAAAACGGCGGTTAGGCAGCGACTTGGCACTTGTTATTCGCGAAGTGTTTAATGGTGGAATGTTCCTCTCTCCTTCCCTCGGCAAATGAATTTTTACGGTAGGTGTGGCAGACCTGTCGGCAGAGACAGTTCCCCGAACGCACATCCTGATGATGAAGTGGGTCCGTAAGATCTGAGCGATCGCTGTGGTTCAAATCTAGGAGATCGTTTCTGACCTGGGAAAATGGCAAAGGAGAAAGTGCAATGAGACTTCGGCTTCTTTTGGGACTTGCGGTCATTCTGTTTTGTTGGGGCGTAGCGAGCGCTCAGGAGAGCGACAAAGCCGAAATTACGGGCGACTACTCATATTTTCGCTTCAATCCGGGATTACCTTCCTACTTTAATAGCCAAAACCTAAATGGCGGCGGGGGCCAGGCCACTCTCTATTTCAAGAGCTGGGTGGGAATCGCCGCTGATTTCCAAGGATACGGCAGTTATACCCAGTGCCTGAAACCAAACAATCCCCTGGGAGCCACCGGTTGCGCTTCGGCCAACCTCTTCACCTACACGTTTGGCCCGCAGTTTAAATATCGCGTTGGCAGGGCAGAGCCGTTTGCCGAAGTGCTCGTCGGTGGTGCCCACTCCAACTTTTACGCGAATGCCTGCAGAAACGTTTCTGGTATTTGCGCCTCGATTTCTCCCAGCAACAACGCCTTTGCACTGGTGATCGGCGGCGGAGTGGATATCAGAGCCACCGAACACATCGCGATTCGCATTGTCGATGCCGATTATGAGCTGACCCGCTTTGGCAACAATTTCACGAACGGCAACAACAGCCAGAGCAATTTCCGTTTCCAGACCGGCGTGCAGCTTCGTTTTTAAAGGTTGCCCACGGGTCCCAGCCGATGAGTCGACGGAAGCCGACCGAGAAGATGCACGCCACCCTTCTCGGTATGCCCGGCTGAACATCCCGACACCGCGGCAAAGGTTGAAAAAACTGAAAGGAGGACGAATCAAGGGAAAACCATATGGCAGTTGGTCATCGCTCTTCTGCTGGTCTCGCCAGTTTGCATGGCACAGGATCTGGTCAGCATCATTCACGGAACGATCAAGAAGGTCGACCGAGCTACCAAAACCATAGTGATTAAGGCCGCGGATCAAGGAGTGATTGGGCCAAATCAGGGTCCAAAGGCAGTGGTTTACGCGAGGCCTCGGTTTTCAAATCATCGATGGCCTGTGTATTGCGGCGGGTATCGCCATTCAATCGAGAAACTGATTGGATTTTTGCAAGCCCTGAGATGGAAAGCGACCAACCTTATTGGCCTGAGAACTTATTGCGCCGCCACATCCGGCCCGCTGCGCGGCGATGCGGTATCAGCAAGAGGATAGGCTGGCACACGTTTCGGCACAGTTACGCAACGCATCTCAAGGCCAACGGGGAAGATGTGAAGGTCGTTCAAGAATCCTTGCGTCATGCCGACAGCCGGATCACGCTGGATACATACACACAAGCGTTGACGCCGGCGAAAAGAGAAGCACAAAATAAAGTCGTAAGAATGATTTTGCCGGAGCAGATTCAAACTGCTGTTGCGGGATGAGGGAAGTGAAGCTTCTTATCGTTCCTTTTTGTTCCGCCGCAAAGCCAAACTCTCCGCAAGTGCCTGGATAAGAATGGCGGGGACGACGAGACTCGAACTCGCGACCTCTGCCGTGACAGCGGGCCGGCCCACTGACGGCGCATGCAGAATCAACAGGTTGCGTGTGCGGTAGTCGGCAACCGTTGGCGTTATTGGGCACAGTTGGGTCACTTTTGTTCACCGAAATGTTCACCGGATTGTGTGTGTTGTGACTCGAAAGGCACTCACTTCAGCTCTGGGTTCAACTCTACGCCGTCCTTTAGTTTGCCCAATTTAGAATTGATAAGTAGCTCTGCGTCTTGACGCGCACTTTTCTCCACCTGCTCCCTCGTGAGTTGACGAAGTTCAGCAAGCTGTTGCGGTGTGAACTTGCCAGAGTGGAGAAGTTTTTGAAAGTGATAGGTGGTCAACAGGGCGAACGCACCATCTTTGGGGAGTTCACCGGGGAATAAGTCAACTCCTTGGAGGGCACGGGTGAAGGATGCATAGGACGTAACTACCGTGATCACCTGACGCAAAAACTCTTCTGTCATTGCGTCGGCTCGGTCGTTGAGTTTCTTGAACAGATATTCCGCCCGCCAGATGCCCGCGACTCCTAACACGATAGCAACTGTCGGAATGATTCGGTCAAAGAAAAAGGCCTGACTCATGTTTCCTCCATCGTCAATGCTGGTTGATAGTAAGTTAAGTCATATTGTTTGTACGAAAAGCGCCACACACGCAAACGGGAATGATGCGTAAGAGATACCAGAGGAGGCGTTGACAGGCAGGGTCCACGCGGACGCTACAATACAGGAGGCGGGAGTGAGGCTCAGTGAACGAGGTCCTGTATGCTTAGGACTATCGGAGTGGGGATGGTACGGGGGCAGTGACCAGAGGCCAGTCAGACACCCAATGTTCCTTCGCCGTAATGGCGGGAACGTGAACGAGCTTTTCACAGCATTCGCACTTCAATTTGACTAATTGTGAGTCAATCTCTTCGAGATTCTTTTCGTCACTGATGCGACTGACAGCAACAGGTAGATTGCAATCGGGGCAAGCGAACAGGAGCGTGTGAGCGAATCGCATGGGGAGCCTCCCCAGGGTACGTGAGTATTGAACGTAGGCGCAGGGAGTTCCGGGTACAAAGGAAATCTGGAGACCGGGTCGCGTCACCTCGCCCGCACCCGCCACAGTTCGACCAACGCGGTCTGATCGTTGCCATAGTCCACCTGCAGGCGAATGCCGTCTGTCTTTTCTACGATCGCGCGGACTGTGCCGTCAACAATCCGGCCTGTGTGCAGCGTGAGGGAGACGCGGTCACCGGCCTTGAATTGGTGGTCGCCGTCTGACTGCTTGCGGGGGTCATTGCGGGAGAATGTACGTCAGTCGGACGGGATTAGGCAACCGTGACGCACAGTGCCGAAGCAGAGGCTATAATCGGAGGAAACGCGAGCGATGCAGGTCAAGGGTGTGCCAAATGGGAAAATTGACCGGGACTAAGCACGGTGATGCTGCAAACGAACTTCTCGGGTTCTATGGGAAAAAGTCAGAGGAGTTAGAGGAAGCAGGTCAATACTTCATGGCAGCCGTTGCCTTGGCATTTGCAGTAGAGACTGCTGTTCTCGCTTATCTGCTTGTGGAGTTTGGTGAGGACAACGGGGGCGAGTTAAAGATACCCGACTCAGTAAATTTCTCGGAGCTTATTGACGCTGCAAATGAGATCGATGTCTTGAGTGCGCCGATCACTGGCCCGTCTCATGTTCGTGACGATGACCGTCCTCCAAGACATGTAGCGAAGGACGTAATAGATAAAATCAGGAAATTTCGAAACCTAATCCATCCGGCCAGAGCATTAAAGGAGTCTTTCGACCCGCAAACGTTCACACGGCAACAACTGAAAGACTTCCAAGAGATGTATGATTCGGTCGTTCACAGTCTACTCTATTATCTCTGAGCGCCTGTAACTTCCCGCGTCAATCTTCATCGTTCCCCGTGTTGTGCTGCTCCCTGAATCCCTCCGTATGCACTGAGCCGGGCTGGAAATTGACGGGCTTCCTTCTCATGCGGCTGCCTGCGATTCGTGACCGACTTCGTCGCCGGCTCTACCGGCAGGTTATTGTCATGCCCCTTCGACGCATCGGGCTTCCCGTGTTTTTGGTCAACGATTTGAACTCGACTTCATTGCCGAGGCCGAGTGTTGACGGGACAATGCCGAATGCGTCGGACGGATGGACAAACTCACCCCGCACCCCCCGGTCAGCGATGTCAATCGCGTCGCGGTGATCGTGCTGACTGTAAATGTTGGATGAACTGCTTTTGCTGCGTGCCATGTTTCCTCCTTTAGCCCTGTCGAATGGTGACGCCACAGGCAGCGCACAGCGCGGCGATTGCGGCCACCGTCTGTTCGACTAGAATTGTGCCGAGGCCGTACGTCATGACCTGCGTTTGCCCCAGACCGAGGCTATCCGGCCATGCACGGACGATAGGGAATTGAAGCATGAGACAGCGGACCACAAATTTGAGTTGGATTCGTCGAGCGTGAAGTGGCACGGATGTTATTCACTGCGCAGGTTCCACGCCACCCAAGTGAGGCAGGAGTCGCACAGTAGCGAGACGGTAGCCTCGGCCCTCGGCAATTCCAAAGAAGTGGCGAATGCGTTCTACATTAAGCGCGAGGCCGTTCTGCCAGATGTGCGGAAATCGGTCGAAAAAGCCATGCGCGGGCCGGTTTTAGCTCAGTGAGTTGTTCACCAGATGTTCACCAGCGACCGTCAATGCTGCTTGTAAGTGATAGAAAGAATGGCGGGGACGACGAGACTCGAACTCGCGACCTCTGCCGTGACAGGGCAGCGTTCTAACCAACTGAACTACGTCCCCAACCGTG
>Ga0335072_10009541_pt1 | contig 13993 bp, 16 predicted proteins | sample Lox_Sample_21_FD_206725 | JGI IMG/M metagenome (GOLD analysis project Ga0335072, IMG submission 206725) | Soil microbial communities from Loxahatchee National Wildlife Refuge, Florida, United States - Lox_Sample_2.1 | ecosystem: Environmental > Terrestrial > Soil > Wetlands | place: USA...
GGCGCGGCCGGTGCACTACCGCGTGCGGGAACAAGGTGCCGCGCCCGCCAGCACCATCCCTCACCTGCCCATCACTGCCGGCGCCGTCACCCAGACCTGGTATGACAGCCTCGTCGATCTGGAATCCGCCACCGATCTCCTGGAGCATTCCCCCGCTGCTCGATTCGTCGTCGAAGAACATTGGCTGATCTGATCGCGCGCCGGGCACCGCGCCGGACATTGCCAGGGGCAATGTCCTGACCACCCGGATTTCAGACTTCGCGATGCTGCGAAGCGTGCCACGGCACCAGCCGGCGTTCCAACGCCGACATGATCCAGAACAACACGATACCCGCCGCACCCAGCAGGATATTCGCGGCGAAGATCTGAGCGGTATCGAACGTGCCCTGCGCGGTCAGGATAACGTAGCCCAGCCCGCGATCGGAGGCGACGAACTCGCCGACAATCGTGCCCACCAGCGCCAGCGAGATTCCAACTTTCATCCCGGCGAACATGCTCGGCAGCGCTGCCGGCAGGCGGATGCGCAAGAACAGATTGAGCCGCGCGGCTTGCATGCTTTTGGCCAGGTCCAGCATATCCTTCGGTACCGATTTGAGTCCCAGCACCGTATCGATCACAATTGGGAAGAACGCGATCAAAAACGCTATTGCTACTTTCGGTCCTGCTCCTGTTCCTAACCAAATCACAAACAACGGCGCAATCGCCACCTTTGGCACACTGTTCAATGCTACGATCAGCGCATACAGCGTGCTTTCAAGCAGCCGCACTTCGACAATTAGAATCGCCAGCAGCACACCCACGCCCACCGCCAGCATGAACCCGATCATCGTGGTTTGCAGCGTGTACAATCCTTCGCGCAAGAAATACGCCGGCTGGCCGAACAATGCGCCGAAGATTTCCGACGGTTCGGGCAGGATCAGCGCGCGGACATGGAATCCCGCCACAGCGGCCTGCCAGATCGCGAACATCAGCACGATGCTGCCAACGGGCGCGGCCCAGTGGCGCAGCGCGGAAAACAGGCGGTCGGTACTATTCATCGCGGAGCAATCCCATCTCGCCGAACAATTCCCGGATCTGCGCGCAGTAATGCGCGAACGCCGGCATTTCGCGCACCGCCATGCGGCGTGGACGCGGCAGATCGATCTCCAGCGTCATGGCGATGCGGCCAGGACGCGGGCTCATCACCACGATGCGGTCGGACAAAAATACCGCCTCTCCAATCGAGTGGGTAACGAACAAAATAGTCTGTCGAGAGGATGCGGCCCAGCTTTTTTGCAGTTCGAGATTCATCTGATCGCGCGTCAGCGCATCCAGCGCGCCGAATGGCTCGTCCATCAGCAGCAGATCGGGATCGGCGAGCAATGCACGGCAAATAGCGGCACGCTGGCGCATGCCGCCGGAGAGCTGGGCAGGATAGGCATTCTCGAAACCCTGCAGGCCGAACAAGGCCAGCAACTCATGTGCGCGCGGCAGATAGCGCTTGCGCGATTCGCGGCGAAAGTCGATTTGCAAGAAGAGATTGTCGAGGATCGTGCGCCAGTCCAGCAATACGTCGCGCTGGAATACGACGCCCATGTTGCGCGGCGGTTTGCGCACTTGCTCGCCGTGCACCCGAATGCTTCCCTCGGTCGGCGATTCGAGACCGGCGACGCAGCGGAGGAACGTGCTTTTGCCGCAGCCGCTGGGGCCGAGGATGCTGACGAACTCGCCTTCCCGCACGTTCAGCGACACCTGGTCCAGTGCGAGCAAACCGGTCGCGCCGCCATAGCGTTTGCAGACGCCGGCGGCCTCGATATGCACCGGCGCGGGCGGCGGGACGGCGTGCGCTGATGATAGCGGTTCGGCGAGCGCCGCACTCATGCCTTGGCCCCGGCGATCTTGTTGTACTGTGCGTCGTTGAGCAGGGCGTTGGTATAATAGTCGGTCGGGTCGAGGTCTCGGGTGACCAGCTTCGCTTGTTTGATTGTTGCCATCGCCTGTACCCAATCGGCGGGCGCCATCCAGCCGATCGGCTTGTCCTTGCTGGCCGGCGTCGGAAAGAAGGTAAGGAAACTGTTGATCTGGCCGAGCATTACGCTGGGGCTCAGCGTTGCGTTGGGCCGATCCTTGCGGATCGCGTCCACCGCCTCCTGCTGGTGACCGGCGCTGATATAGGCCCAGGCGCCATCGGTAATGGAGACGAAGCGGGTGAGCGCGTCCTTCTTGTCGGCGATGCTGGCGTCGCGAGCGAACAAGCCGTAGCTGGGCAAATGCAGTCCGGCGTCGGCGAGGAGGATGGCGCGCGAAGGGCGCTTGGGTTGCACCGCGGGGACGAAGAAGGGAATGGAGGAGAACGCGCCGTCCAGCTTGCCCGAGAGGTAGGCCGCCAGTTTCGCTGCCCCGTCGAGGTTCACCATATCCACGTCGGCCGGCGTCAGACCTCCGGCCTTGAGGAAGTCGCCGAGGAACGGCGTTTCCAGGGAACTCGCGGTGTGGCCGATTTTCTTGCCGCGCAGGTCGGCGATGGTGTGGATATTCGAATCGAGCGGGACCATCACGCCGATGTCGCTGTTGCGGCAATAACAGGCGATGGCGCGCAGATCGAAGCCCTTGTCCCGCGCGATCATCATGGATGAGAGGGCGGCGTGGCCGATATCGCCGGTGCCGCCGCCGAGGATCTGCACCGTCTGGTTGGTGCCGTTGCCATCCTGGATGGTGACGTCCAGACCGGCGTCGCGGTACCAGCCTTTGACGTATGCGAGATGGATGGCGGCGTGGGCGCCCCACGGGGTCCAGTCGAGCCGCACGGTCAGAGGCACCGCGTCCGCCGCGCGGGCATGACCTGCCCGCAGGACGAACGGCGCGGCGAGGGCGCCGAGCAACAGCGGGCGGCGCCGGAGGCGTGCGGTAGGCATATGGCGGGACTCCTCGGATCTGGCGGTTTGTTTTTTCGTGTCTTTGTCTATTGTATACGATCTGCTTTGGTCTGCCAACCCCATGCGGCCGGCTGGAGTTGCGGTTTTCGGTGTTTTGCGGCATGGTAGCGGCGAGAATCGGCACTGAGCCTTGTCTCTTGCCGTCTTTTGTATCCCGTTTCGTGGCGGCCAGCCCGCCTGATCGACCGGAGCCTCGTCGCTTGCTTGCGTCTCCCGAACCCCTGGCCGCCGGCGGCCGCCGCCTCGGCGCGCTGCACTCGCCACTGCGCGACAAGGTGGCCGAGCAAATCCGTGCCGCCATTCTGTCGGGCCATTTCAAGCCGGGCGACCGGCTCATCGAAGACCGGCTGGCGGAGGAATTTGCCGTCTCGCGCAATCCGATTCGCGAGGCGATGCGCACCCTCGCCTCGGAAGGGCTGATCGAAGTTACCGCGCGGCGTGGCGCCGTCGTGGCCTCGCTGTCGGCCGATGAGGCGCAGGAGTTGCTGGAAGTGCGCGCCACGCTGGAGGCAGCGAACGCCCGGTTGGCCGCACGCCGGCGCGATCCGGCGGTGCTGCAGCAACTCGACGAGATCCTGGCCAGCGGCACCGGGGCGATCGCCGCCGGGCGCGTGGCGGACCTGCCGAAACTGAACGACGACTTCCACGCCGGCCTGGCGAGGGCTGGCCACAACCGCGTGTTGTCCGACCTGATGCGCACGCTGCGCGACCGCAGCGCGCCGCTGTTTCGCGGCTACGGCCTGGATTTCGCCCGTGCCACCTGGGACGAGCATGCCGGCATCCTGCGCGCCGTGATCGCCGGCGACACCGAACTCGCCCCCCTGCTAGCCTACCGGCACGTAATGAACGCCGCCGCGATAGCCCAGATCACCTCGCCCGCATAACGGGAGAGGTCGAGACGCCGCAGGCGGCGAGGGAGAGGGGGCTCGCGCCTCGATGCTGCCCAGCGCTTGACACCCACCCCAATTGTATACAAAATCCGGCCCGCCAACCAACCCCCGGAGGAGCCCCCATGCCCGACCTGATGGACCAGGCGACGTTCCGCGCCGCCCTCGAAGCCGCCATCAAGGGCAAAAGCGCCACCCGCTCGCCCTTCAGCATCGCCTGGGCGGAGGGAAAACTCTCCCGCGACCATCTCTGCCGCTGGGCGGAAAACCATTACCACTATGTCGGTCCGTTCGCCGAATACCTCGCCTATGTCTATGCCCGCCTGCCGGCGCACATGACCGAGGCGAAGGACTTCATGCTCTCCAACATGTATGAAGAAGAGATCGGCGGCGACCGCCACACCGACCTCCTCATCCGCTTCGCCGAGGCCTGCGGCACCACCGGCGCCCGCGTGAAGGACCCGGACAACATGTCCCCCACCACGCGCGGCCTGCAAAGCTGGTGCTATGCGGTCGCCATGCGCGAAGACCCGATCGTTGCCATCGCCGGCCTCGTGGTCGGGCTGGAATCGCAGGTGCCGTCGATCTATCGCCGCCAGACTCCCACGCTGCGCGAGAAGTACGGTTTCTCCGACGAGGAGGTCGAATTCTTCGACCTGCACATCGTGTCCGACGAAATCCACGGCGAACGCGGCTACCAGATCGTCCTGTCGCACGCGACCACGCCGGAACTGCAGCAGCAGTGCCTGAAAATCTGCGAGATCGGCGCGCAGATGCGCTTGCTCTACACCAACGCGCTGTATCGCGACTATGTGGAGAACGACCTGCCGTTGCGCGAACTCGACATGGCGGCGTGAGCGCGGCGTCGCGATCGTGCCGGAGGTCGTGCTGCACAAACGCGGGGAAACGTTCCGCGGCGAAATAGCCGCGGAGACGAATCTCGTCGTGCGGGCAGGCATCCGTCAGTTCCCCTACCCGAACCTGAGCTATGGCTGCGGCATGGGGAAATGCGGCCGCTGCGCCTGTCGTGTCCTGTCGGGTGCGGAGAACCTGCCCGCGCCGAACTGGAAGGAGACCAGGCGGCTCGGCGAGCGGATCGAGCAAGGCTTTCGTCTGGTCTGCCAGTTGTGGATCACGCACGATATCGAGCTGCACCAGGACGACGCGGTGAACGCCGCCGCGCCAAGGGGAAGCTAGATGTTCGTCATTCTGACCAGCCGTCCCGGCCAGTACCGCACCGAACTCGGCCCCGGCCTGCGCCATTGCGAAACTTACGACTATCTCTTCTGCGGTCAGCAGAAGGCGCGCTTTGACATTGTGAGGCTGCTGCACGACGTCAAGGTGCGCGTGGTGGATGAAACGCCACCTGAGCGTGTCAACGACATACCCAGCAAGTTCCTGGCGAAATTCCCGAGCCTGGAAGCGGCGCGCGCGGAGCTGCGCTCGCTGGTCCGGCTCGGTTCCATCGACACGACCCTGCGGCGGGTGCCATGAGCGACGCTTCTCCTCCCGCGCTCGCCCGCATCGAGGCGATGGAACAAGCCTCGGCGGCGACGGTCACGGTGACATTCGTGACCAACGCGATGAAGACGGTCACCGCGCCCGGGAGCAGTAATCTGCTGCGGATTTCGTTGCGCGAGCAAGGTGGCATTCCGTTCAAATGCGGCGGCGGCCTGTGCGGCACCTGCCGCTGCCTGATCGAGCGCGGCCGGGAGAACACCGATGCGGTGAAGCCGAAGGAGCGTCGGCACCTGACCGAGGAAGACCTTGCCCGCGGTTACCGCATGGCCTGCCAGACCTTCGTCAACGGCGACATTGCGGTTTCCTGGGTGCCGCGTGGCGCGGCGGGCAGCGGCAAGGATACCGCAAATTGAAGACAATACGCAGGCTGGAACTGCATGAAGCGCGCTTGATGGCGGCGGCGGCCTTGGCCAAGGCGGCGGAACTCGGCGTGTGCGAGACCGTGTGCATCGTCGATGAAGGCGGCTATCCGATCGTCCTGGAGCGCATGGATGGCGCCCGCATCACCGGACCGCAGATCGCCTGGAACAAGGCGTTCACCGCGGCAGGCCACAAGCGCTCCACGCATCTCTTCAATCAGCCGCCGAATGGACCGGCGCTGCCGGGAAACGAGGCATTCGGCATTCAGTGGAGTTTCGAGGGCCGGTTCGCCGTGTTCGTCGGCGGATTTCCGATTGTCGTCGCGGGCGAAGTGGTCGGCGGCGTCGGGCTGAGCGGCGGCAACGGCGAGCAAGACACCAACTGCGGCCTGGCCGCGTTGGCGGCGCTCCACGATGCGTTGGCCGGTGATGACCTGCCGGTGGTCGTGAAGGCCGACCTCAAGTTCTGAATTGCTCCTTGGCCCGCGTGCCGCGCGGTCAATGCGCTGCCAGGCGGTAGGCCGCACCGATCAGATCCACCATATCGAGCAATCGCGCGACGTAATGATCGTGCACGGCAAATCCGGGCGCATGCGGGTCCAATAACTGGCGCTCCAGCGCATCGATCAGGCGATGCAGTCGCCGCTGATGCAGCCCCAGCCGCCGCTGCACCGGATCGGCGACGATGCCGGCGAAGGCGGCGACCACCGCGGCGCCGGTGAACAATCCGCCGGTCAGCCCGGCAAGCAGCGCCGCCGAAGGTGCGATCGGGAATGCCGCATACCAGAGTGATCCCAGCCCGGTGCCCAGGGGAAACGACGACACCGCGATCTGCTGCGCCAACGTCGCCGCCAGCGCCGGGCCCAGCGTCATCGCGCCGGGCGTCAGCTTGCTCAAAGCTGCGGCACCGGTGCCCAGGCTGAGCAAGGAAGTGGTGATTTCCGCAGCCGCGGTGCGGGTCGTGGCATACCCGGCGATGGCGGCGTCGATGCGGGAACGCAACGCCGGATCGCGGCCGGCCACGCCGATCGCCGCCAGCATCGGCCGCAGCGTGGCAATCAGCCGCGGGTCGGCGAGGATCGTCTCGGCCAGCGCATCGCGCGGGGCGGCCCGTTTGCCGTCGCGGAGCGGCAATTCGAGCAAGTCGGTATGCAGTTGCCACGCGACCTCGCGCGCGACGGCGGTCGGTTGGATCAGGCGCAGCCGGTCCAGTCGGCGGGACAGGCCGGGCGCTCTCAGCCGGCGTGCGCCGATCGCGGCCACGTGCAGCCCGACCTGCGGTCCGGCCATGAGCAAGTTGAACGGGGCGCGCGCGATGTCCCAGCCCAGCGCCGCGCGGTGCAGCCGGAGCGCGCCGCGAAACGAGAAGTGGCGATCCACGAAGCCGGCGACGCGGGCATGCCGCTCCGCCGCGTAGCGGGAAACGCCGTCACGCACCACCGCGCGGATCAGGACGCCGTCCATGGCAGTCATGCCGTCCATGGCAGTCATGTGGAAGCGGGGGCCGGCGAAGTCACCAGCCTGCCGCTGCGAAAGTCAGCAATAGTACTCGATGAAGGCGGCAACCTCGCCGACCGGTGGATCAGGCCGCGGAGCACATCGGCACGGGACGAAGCGGGCGAGGAGGGGCAGGCTGACCGCGTGGCTCCAGGAAGGCTTCCGCAGGCGGGGCGGCGAGGTTTTGGCGCGGCGTTCTTTGCATTTTTCTTGCATCTGGGGCAGGCTGGCCTGCCGTCTGGGAGCGGCAATCAACCAATTCAGCAAACGGGGGCAGTTCAGACGATGCATCGTCCGGAGTTTCGCGGCATGGCGCTTGCAATGCTGGCCCACGCATACCATCGGCTGGATCTGCCCTAGACCATGTTCGCCTACACCGTTCGCCGCATCCTCACCACCATCCCGGTCATGCTGGTGGTCGCCTTCTTCGTATTCAGCTTGCTCTACATCGCGCCCGGCGATCCTGCCGCGATCATTGCCGGCGACCAGGCGACCCCCGCCGACGTCGAGCGCATCCGCGAATCGCTTGGCCTCGACCGCCCATTCGTTGTGCGTTTCGGCGAATGGCTGTGGCAGATCCTGCATGGCAATCTCGGCACCTCGATCTTCACCAACCTGCCGGTCTCCCACATGATAGCGCAGCGCATCGAGCCGACGCTGTCGCTGATGGTGCTCACGGTGATCTTCGCCATTGTCATCGCGATCCCGCTGGGTGTGGTCGCGGCCTGGAAACACGGCTCGTGGATCGATCGCGGCGTAATGCTCATCGCAGTGTTCGGCTTCTCCACTCCGGTCTTCGTCGTCGGCTACCTGCTTGCCTACATCTTCGCGTTGCAGCTCGACTGGCTGCCGGTGCAGGGCTTCAACTCGATCAGCGATGGATTGTGGCCATTTCTGCGCACGCTGATCCTGCCGACGGTTGCGCTGGGTCTGATCTACGTGGCGTTGCTGGCGCGCATCACGCGGGCCACCATGCTGGACGTGCTGAACCAGGATTACGTCCGCACAGCGAAAGCCAAAGGTGTCGGCCAGCGCGCCGTTTTGTTCGTGCACGCATTGAAGAACGCGGCGGTGCCGATCGTCACCATCGTTGGCAACGGGGTGGCGCTGCTGATCGGCGGGGCCGTGGTGACGGAAAGCGTGTTCGCCATACCCGGCCTCGGGCGGCTGACGGTCGATGCCATCCTGCGCCGGGACTACCCGGTCATCCAGGGTGTCGTGCTGTTGTTCAGCATGACCTACGTGCTGGTGAACCTGGCGGTTGACCTGCTGTACACCGTGTTCGACCCGAGGATACGCTATTGAGTACGGTCACCTCCCCGCATCGCGGTTTCGCTGAAGCGCCTGCGCTGCCGGACGTGCTGCCGCCGGTGAAACGGCGCGGCCGGCTTGGCACTTTCGTGCATCGCCACCCGACCATCGTGCTCGGCGGCTGCCTGGTGGGGGTGATGATTGCCATCGCCATCCTCGCGCCGTGGCTGGGGACGGTGGATCCCACCGCGCTGGCGCCGGCCAAGCGGCTGCGGGAGCCGTCGGGGCAATACTGGTTCGGCACGGACATGCTGGGCCGCGACATCTATTCGCGCGTCATCTACGGTTCGCGCATCTCGCTGCTGGTGGGCTTCTCTGTCGCGTTCTGCGCTTCGGTGGCGGGGACCCTGGTGGGCGTGATCTCGGGTTTCATCCGCTCGCTCGACGCCATCATGATGCGGATCATGGACGGGCTGATGTCCATCCCGCCGCTGTTGCTGGCGATCGCGCTGATGGCGCTGACGCGTGCCTCGGTGCAGAACGTCGTGATCGCGATCAGCGTCGCCGAGTTTCCGCGCGTCTCGCGGCTGATCCGCGGCATCGTGCTGTCGCTGCGCGAGCAACCCTATGTCGAGGCCGCCGTCGCCTCCGGCACGCGCGTGCCGATGATCATCTGGCGGCACATCATTCCCAATACGCTGGCGCCGCTGATGGTCAACGCGACCTTCATCTGCGCCTCGGCGATGATCACCGAATCGATCCTGTCCTTCATCGGGGCCGGCACGCCGCCGACGATCCCAAGCTGGGGCAACATCATGGCCGAGGGGCGCGCGCTGTGGGAGATCAAGCCCTACGTGGTGTTTTTCCCGGCCGTGTTTCTCTGCGTCACGGTGCTGGCGGTGAACCTGCTTGGTGACGGACTGCGCGATGCGCTCGATCCGCGGCTGGCGAAGCGGCTGTAGCCATGGCGCTGCTTGAAGTCGAAAATCTGCAGACGCATTTCAATACCCCCGACGGTGTGGTTCGCGCGGTGGAAGGCGTGTCGCTGCACGTGAATGCCGGCGAGACGCTGGGGGTGGTGGGAGAATCCGGCTGCGGCAAGTCGGTTACCGCGATGTCGATCCTGCGTCTGGTGCAGGAGCCGCCGGGGAAAATCAAAGGCAGCATCCGCTTCGAAGGCCGCGACTTGCTCACCTTGTCAGAGCAAGAGATGCGGGACATTCGGGGCAACGCGATTTCGATGATTTTCCAGGAGCCGATGACGAGCCTCAATCCCGTGCTGACGGTGGGACGGCAGATCGGCGAGACGGTGCAGTTGCATCAGGGCGTGAACGCGCGGCAAGCGGAGCAAAAGGCGATCGAGATGCTGACCCTGGTCGGCATTCCCGCGCCGGCGCGGCGGGTGCGCGAGTATCCGCACCAGATGTCGGGCGGCATGCGCCAGCGGGTGATGATCGCGATGGCGCTGGCATGCAATCCGAAGCTGCTGATCGCGGATGAGCCGACCACCGCGCTGGACGTGACGATCCAGGCGCAGATTCTCGACCTGATGCGCGACCTGAAGAGGCGCGTCGGCGCGGCGATCATGCTGATCACCCACGATCTCGGCGTGGTGGCGGAAATGGCCGAGCGCGTGGTGGTGATGTATGCCGGCCGCAAGGTGGAGGAAGCCCCGGTCGACGAGATATTCGCCCATCCGCTGCATCCCTATACGCGCGGCTTGCTGGGTTCGGTGCCGAAGCTGGGCTCGTCGCTGTCCGACGGGGGGCGCGGCAAGCTGGCCGAGATTGCCGGGTTGGTTCCGAGTTTGCGCTCGCGCATCGTGGGGTGTCCGTTCGCGGGGCGCTGTCCCATGGTCACCGATCTGTGCCGCGAAGTGGCACCGGCGTTCGAAACCAAGGCGCCCGCGCACCAGGCCGCCTGTCACTATGCCGAGCGGGCGATGGTGCCGGCATGAGCGCGGATCGGGATGGTCAGCGAAGGCCGCCCGTTGGTCGTGGTGGGCGAAGGCCCGCCATCCGCGGCTTGGGAATGGGCAGGAAGGAAAGCCGTGGATGGCAGGCCTGCGCCGGCCATGAAGAGAAGCGCAGATGACGCCCCGCCCCTTGCTCGAAGTCAACGGACTGAAGAAGCACTTCCCGATCCATGGCGGATTGCTCGGCCAGGAGACGGCGAAGGTCTATGCCGTCGATGGCGTCACATTCGATATCAGGCGCGGCGAGACGCTTTCCCTGGTGGGCGAATCCGGTTGCGGCAAGTCGACCGTCGGCAAGGCGATCCTGCGGCTTTATGCGATCACCGACGGCGAGGTTTATCTCGACGGCGAGCGCATCGACAACATGCCGGCGGCGAAACTGCGTTCGCTGCGTCGGCGCGTGCAGGTGGTGTTCCAGGACCCGTTTTCCAGCCTCAATCCGCGCATGAAGGTGCGCAACATCCTGGCCGAGCCGATCACCAATTTCGGCCTTGCGCGCAGCCGCGCCGAGTTGAGCGAGCGCATCGCCGAACTGGTGCACAAGGTGCGGCTGCCGCACGATGCGATCGACCGCTATCCGCACGAGTTTTCCGGCGGCCAGCGCCAGCGCATCGGCATCGCGCGCGCCCTGGCGCCGGGTGCCGACCTGATCATCTGCGATGAGGCGGTATCGGCGCTGGACGTCTCGGTAAAGGCGCAGATCGTCAATCTGCTGGTCGATCTGCAGGACGAGCTCGGCCTGGCGCTGTTGTTCATCAGCCACGATCTGGCGACGGTAGAACATTTAACACATCGCGTCGCGGTGATGTACCTGGGAAAGATCGTCGAACTGGCAGACCGCCGCACGCTGTTTGCGAAATCGCACCATCCGTATACCCGCGCTCTGCTGTCGGCGGTTCCTGTTCCCGATCCGACAGCGAAACGTCAGCGCATTATCCTGACCGGAGACGTGCCGAGCCCGATCAATCCGCCCAGCGGCTGCCGCTTTCATACGCGCTGCCCATTCGTATTCGACCGCTGCCGCACAGAGGAGCCGCAATTGCGCCCGGTCGGCGAGGGACACGTCTCGGCGTGTCACCTGGAGCATGTGCCGGGCGGGCAGGTCGTGCCGATGCCGGCGTGACGGGCGATTCGCTGGTTCGTAAAATCGATGGTCCAAGCGAGCGTGGTAGCGGCGGTGTTGCGGGCGGTTGCGCGCGCCGGCGGCGTTATTTCGCGAGGCAAAAGAACAGGAGGGCGATCGCCACCCACGCCAGCACCAACGTCGATAACGTATAGACCGCGTTCCACACCGTGCTGACCATCCACGGCGAGACCCGCGCCCAACGCGCGGTGGTGATCGCCGAGGCCGACATCGGCGTCATGCCCACGCCAAGCCCCCAGCCCAGCATGCAGGCAAACGCGAGAGCAGCGGGTGGCACGCCGAAAGCCGCCGGGTCCGGCGCCGCTGCTCCAAGCAGGGCCACCACGGCCACCGGGTTGAGGCCGATCTGACCAGTGGCGATCAGCAACACGGGCACCAGCAGCGGCACGGCGATCGGCGGCAGATGCGCGAGCAATGGCGCGATGCCGCTGCCCGACAGCGCGCCGCCGACCGCGACGCCCATGAAGCCAGAGCCCGCCAGCACGGTCGCCTCGCTGCGAAAATTCGGCACGCGATGCAGGAACCGAACAACGCGGCGTTGCAGCGCCGCTTCCATGCCGACGCGCGAGCGCGACACCAGGGTTCGCGATTGCACCGCGACCCATGCGGCGCCCACCAGAGGCACCACCAGTGTCACGCATGTCACCAGGGAAATCCGCAGCACTGTGCTGCCGGTTTCCGCCAGCGCCATCACGCCGGCGACGAGAGCGATGATGCGCAGATGGACGCTCCACCGCTCGCTGGTCGCCGGCCGCATGGCGCCGCGTGTCGTGGCGCGTGCGGCGGAGATGCGGTCCTCGAGCCAGCCCAGCGCCGCCATGCCGACCGATGCCGCGAAGGCCACCGGCAGCAACAGCCGCATCGGCGCCGCCGGCACCGCGGTGGAGACCACCGCCGTCATCAGGTTGATCGGGTTCCAGCAGTTCATCACGCAGAAGCCGCGATAGATCGCCATCAGCATCCGCCGGCTTCGCAGCGCCTGCACCTGGGGCGAACCGCCGGCCGCCTCCAGCGTGTTGGCGCGCGTCACCATCGCCGCCAGCAACTCGATGGCACCGTAGGACAGGATGATGCCGAACACATGCCCGCCCGCGGTGAGGGCCGCGTAACGCCGGCCGGGCGGCTGGGCTACCAGGTGGCGGCCGCAGCGCCGCACGAGCGGGGAAGTCTCGGCCGCGTCGCGCAGCGTGGTGAGGGCGAAGAAGAATGCGCCGTAGGCCGCGCCTCGGCGCCAGCCGGCAAAGAACAATGCGGCCGGATCGATTGCTCTTGCCACGCCGAGCATGCCGATGCCGACCAGCGCGCAGAACAACACCTGGGCGTAGCGGCGCTGATTGCGGAACTCGAGCAATAGGAACAACAGCATTGCCATGCCGGCGGCGTCGCCGAGGGGATGCACATGCAAGAGCGAGTCGGCCAGCGTGGCGAGCCATGCGAAGGCGTAACACCATGCGCTTGGCGAGACCGGCGCGGAACGGGCGATGGCGGACGACACGGGCGAGAATGGGAGTTCGTGGCTGTGGCGCCAGCATGACGCGGCGGAGGCGGTCTGGACAGGGGTGGGGGCGTTGCGTCACGCTCGCTGCGTCCACCCATCCTCAAGGAACCGCCATGCTGTTCGATGTCGTCGGAACGTCAAACGAGAACGTGTACAAATTGCTGGTCGCGACGATCGGTCCGCGGCCGATCGCCTGGGTCACGACGCAGGATGTCGACGGTACGCTGAACGCGGCGCCGTTTTCGTTCTTCAATGCGATGTCGGGCAACCCGCCGGTGGTCGCGATCGGGATTGGCGGGCGTGGACCGGGGGATGTGAAGGACACCGGCGGGAATATCCGCCGCACCGGTCAGTTCGTGGTGAACCTCGTCAGTTATAAACTGGCGGAGCAAATGAATGTCACCGCGATCGACTTTCCGAAGTCGGTGAACGAGCTGGCGGAGGCGGGGCTGGAGACGGCGGCCTCGACGCGGGTGAAGCCGCCGCGCATTGCCGCGGCACCGGTGGCGATGGAATGCGAGCGGCTGGTGATCGTCGAGGTCGGCGTGGATCGCGCGGTGATCTTGGGCAGCGTGGTGGCGTTCCATATCCAGGACGACTGCGTGATGGACAAGGACCGCTGCTACATCGACACGCCGAAGCTGGATCTGATCGGGCGCATGCATGGCGCGGGATGGTATGCGCGCACGACGGACCGGTTCGAGATGCCGCGGATCAGCGTGAACGATTGGCCGTTGCGGAAGGCGGCGGAGTAGCGCGCGGCGGAAGCACGCGGGGCGTCGTTCGCCGAGTTCCGTGCCGTGGGGCTCATCGCGCGATTGCTGTGCGGCACGCAAGAAAGGAAGGCAGTTCACCACAGATTTCACAGATTCCACAGAGTAGGTCTCGGATAATTTTGAGGTGTCCCAGATGATACGGTGTGGCGATTTGTGATACTACGCATGTA
>Ga0335072_10009542_pt1 | contig 13992 bp, 11 predicted proteins | sample Lox_Sample_21_FD_206725 | JGI IMG/M metagenome (GOLD analysis project Ga0335072, IMG submission 206725) | Soil microbial communities from Loxahatchee National Wildlife Refuge, Florida, United States - Lox_Sample_2.1 | ecosystem: Environmental > Terrestrial > Soil > Wetlands | place: USA...
ACGAGGCCGTGTTTGGCCGCCACGTAGGGGGCGAGGAACGGTGCCCCCTTGAGCGCGGTGGTCGAGCCGGTGCAGATGATGGAACCGCCGCCCGCGGCCTTCAGATGGGGAACGCAGCTGGTCATGGTGTTCCAGGCACCCGTCAGGTTGGTATCCAGCGTGTCCTGCCAGATCTGCGGCGTTACCTCGTCCCAGGGCCGCAGCACACAGATTCCGGCGTTGGCGACCACCACGTCCAGTCGCCCGAGCACGGCGACGGCAGCGTCTACGGCGGCGGCCAGCGCAGGCGCGTCCCGGATGTCCGCCTGTACCGCGACGGCCCGCCGGTCAAGCTGCTCGACGTCCTTGGCCGTCTGCTCCAGTTCGCTGAAGGTCGCCATCGGGTAGTCGACGGTGTCGTAGTCCCGGCAGATGTCCACCGCGATGATGTCGGCCCCTTCCCGCGCCAGGGCCAGTGCGTGGCTGCGCCCCTGGCCTCTGGCGGCTCCGGTCACCAGAGCGACCTTCCCCACGACACGTCCGCCCATCAGCCTGCCACCGTCCATATAGTTGACACTATCAGTTACCGAGTCACGTCAACTGTAACATTTTTTGCGGCTGCCCGCAGGCTGCAGATGCCAACTGGGCGCCTAGGCTGTGCATACCGATACCAGCACGCACTACAGCAGGCTGCGCACCGTGGAGGCGGCGCTCGGGCTGGGCACCCTCACCGCCAATGACCGCTACGCCCCGGCCGTCAACAACATTCTTGCCCCAGGAACGAATCGCGGCTCCGTCTCCCCCGCCCCCCTCACCTCAGCGGCGTCGCGGCCCGCGCAGGCGGCGCTCACCGGCACGCAGCCGGCGACGACGGCGTCGACCGCCACGGCGGCAAGTGCCGTGCTTCCCGATGACGGCGGGTTCCTGTCCTCCGCCGCGGCGGCCCGCCAGCAGGTCGCCTGGGTAACCAGCTACCAAGACGGCACCGTCAGCCCGGTGTACGCACCCATCTCGGTCGGCGCGTTCCCCGACGCCGTCGCGGTCACCGGCTGACCTCGAGACCTTAGGGCGGATATGCCCCGGCGGCGGGCTACCGCCAGGCGACGCCGGCTCCCGCGGCCTGGCTGGCTGGCCGCCAGTAGACTGACACCTGATGCTGGTAGACCGCCATCCTCTCCCGGGACCGACCAACCGTAGCCTCGAGCACCGCGAGCTCATCGACTGGCACGACCACGCCGAGCACCAGCTCGTGTACCCGCGCTCCGGCGTTCTGCAGGTACGCACCGAGCGCGGGGCCTGGGTGGTGCCGCCCCGCCGCGCGGTCTGGCTGCCCGCCGGGGTCGCGCACAGCCACCGCGCTCACGGCCGCACCCGTATGCTGACGCTCTCGATCCCTGCCGACGTCAACCCGCTGAGCGCGACAGAGCCGACCGTTGTCGCCGTGAGCGGGCTCCTCCGCGAGGTCATCACGACGCTTGCCGAAGGCCGTCCGCTCGGTCCTGATGACCGCGCCGACCTGCACCGCGTCGTCCTGCGCCGCCTGGCGCCCGCGGCTGTCCTGCGGCATCACCTGCCCGCGCCTGCCGACCCCCGGCTGCGCGACGTCGCCGCCATCCTGGCCGACGATCCCGCCGACCACCGCACGCTGGCCGAACTGGGCCATGCCACCGGGGCGAGCGAGCGCACCCTCAGCCGCCTGTTCCGCCGCGACACGGGGATGACCTTCCCGCAGTGGCGGGCCCAGCTGCGCCTCCAGCACGCCATGCTGCTGCTCGCCGCGGACAGCAACGTCACCGGCGCGGCCGCCGCGAGCGGCTACAACAACGTCAGCGCCTTCATCGCCGCATTCCGCGACGCCTTCGGCGTGACCCCAGCGACTTACCGTCAGCAACTGACCCCGTGACCAGCCGCACTGCGGGCAGGGCGTGAACCGGGTCGCTTATGGTCTACAGTTTTGCGTCGCCGGCCTCTTCTTTCGGTATGTTCGATTATATGTTTTAATAGCGGCGAGACAGCTTCAGGAGATCTACGGTCATCCGGGGGGATGCCATGCTCGCAGAGGCTGACGTCGGTCAGTCTGTCGTCGCTGCCATCCTGGGTCTGGGCACCGCGGGGCTCGCCGGCGGCATCGTCGCCATGGTGTGGAGCCTGCAGGCAGCCCAGTTGCAGCGGGCCGGCCGCCGCCTTGGCGGGCAGGGATCGGCCGGGCCGGCGGACGACGCCATGCCGGCCTGGGGCATGAACGGCTACGCCGGCCCGGCGAAGGTCGCCAACGGCAACGGCGTGCCGCGGCAAGCCGGCGGCGTTCCGGCGGCCGTCCAGGCAGAGGTCCACCGTCCTGGCGGCCCGGTGACGGCTTCCGCCATCGAGGGACCGGACAGCGTGGTGATCGGCGAGCAGGCCCGCTACCGGGTCCGCCGTTCCGGCGCCCAGCAGGTGGTCGCCTGGGCCGCGGGCGGCGGTGCGGTGTCCCAGACATCCGACCCGGCCCATCCCGACGACCTGCTGCTGGTCGCGGACCGGCCAGGGAACCTGACGGTCACCGTGCGGCTGCGCGAGGGGCTCGCGGAGCGCAGGGAAACCAAGTCGGTCACCGCGGTGGCGGACCCGGAGTCAGCCGGCCCGGCAGTCGCGTCGCGGCTGCAGCTGCTGCAGGACTGGCCGATTGTCACGGTCGCCGTCGTCGTCGCCGGGTTCGCCGCGGCGCTGGTCGCCCTTGGCAGCCTCGGCGTCAGCGACTTCATCGCCGTGGTAGCCCCGCTGACCGCGGTACTCGCCGTGGTGGCCGCGACCCGCGGGACCACCGGGCGTCCGGGCCGGTGACGGAGACCGCAGCTGCGTCTCGGCTGCCCGGAAAGAAGAATGCCGGTCAGCCGGGCAACGCCATGATTCCGTCGGGGCGCGTGGTGGCGACGGCGGTCAGAGCGTCAAGTGCCGCGTGAGTGCCGGGATCGACTTTACGGCGGGCGGCCAGGAGGATAGGGGGGTGACACGACGCGGCATCATCCTGTTCGCCCTGCTCGGAGTGGCCTGGGGTATCCCCTACCTGCTGATCAAGATCGCGGTCGGCCAGCTGGACCCGGCGATGCTCGTGCTGACCAGGACGGCACTGGCTGCCGCCGTGCTGCTGCCGCTAGCGGCGGCCAAGGGCCAGATCATGCCGGTCCTGCGGCGATGGCGGCCCCTGGTCGCGTTCTCGCTCGCGGAGATCATCGTGCCGCAGTTCCTGCTCGGCTCGGCGGAGGAACGGCTGCCGAGCTCGACAACCGGCCTGATGATCGCGGCCGTGCCGTTGGCGGGCGTGGGCGTCGCGTTCCTGCTCGGCCGTCCGGAGCGGCTCACCGCCGTGAACTGGCTCGGCATCGCGCTCGGCATGGCGGGCGTGGCCGCGCTTGTCGGATTCACCCTGTCGGGCTCCGACCTGGACTCGGTCGGCCAGGTGATGGTGGTCGTCGTCTGCTACGCGCTCGGCCCGGCGATCGTCGCCAAGTGGATGCCCGACCTTCCAGGCACCGGCATCACGGCGCTCGGGTTCACCATCGCCGCGGTCGTCTACGCGCCCGTCGTGGCGGGCACGCACGCCTGGCCGGCTGCGTGGCCGTCGGCTTCCGTGGATGTGTCCATGGCACTGCTCGCGCTCGTGTGCAGTGCCGCGGCGTTCAGCATCATGGTCGCCCTGGTCGCCGAGGTCGGGCCGGTTCGGGCCACCACCGTCACCTACGTCAACCCGGCCGTCGCGCTCATCGCGGGCGCGGTCGTGCTCGGCGAGCGGATCAGCGGCTGGTCGGTCGTCGGCTTCGCCCTCATCCTCGCGGGCTGCTACCTCACGGCGGTGCGCCGCCCCGTCCGGCGCCGGACCCGCCGCGCGGACGCCGCGGGTCCTGTCCGTCAAACGGTCGGCGCGGACTCCCGGACCTGAGAACGGAGCGATGGCGGCGCTGCCCTGGCCGGGCCGGCCCGGTCAGAGCAGTTCGAGGGCGGTCAGCCGTTCGATGAGGCGCGCGTTCTCCTCGTCGGTGAGCGGCAGGCGAGGCGGTACCAGCCACCGCTCCCCCACGCCCGACGCGGCGAGCGCCGCCTTGTAGGCCGCGGGAGCCGCCCCGATCGTGAACGCCGCCTGCACCGCGCGGAGCCGGGATTCTTCGCGCAGCGCGTCGTCAAGCTTGCCCGCGCGGACCGCGTCGTACACGGCGAGCACCAGTTCCGGCACGATGTTGGCGTTCGCGCAGATGGTGCCATGGCCGCCGGCCATCATGGTGGCGACAAGGGTCGTATCCGTGCCGGTCAGCACGGAGAAGCTGGCGGCGGAGCCGGCCGCCGCCACCGCGTCGAGCAGTCCGGCCGTGTAGCCGAAATCCCGGCCGGAATCCTTGAGCCCGGCGACGCGGGGATGCGCGGCCAGTGCCGCGGCGGCCGCCGGGGCGATCTGGATCTTGGTGTAGACGGGGATGTTGTAGAGCACGAGCGGCACGGCGGCGGCATCGGCGAGCCGCGAGAAGTACCCCTGCTGCTCGGCCGCGCTGAGCGGGTAGTACGCGGGGGGTGCGGCGAGCACGGCGGTGGCGCCGCGGTCCGCGTAGGCGGCGATCTCGGCGACGGCCTGCTCGTGGTTGTGTGCGAAGACGCCCGGGATGACCGGCGTGCCCGCGGGAACCGACCGTGCGACCGTGTCGACCACGGCGAGCCGCTGGTCCAGGCCGAGGCTGTATCCCTCGCCCGTTGAGCCGAGCGGGCTCACGCCGGTCACCCCCCGGTCTATCAGCCGTTCGACCAGGCGCCCGAGCGCTCCGTGATCGACCCGGCCCTCCCTGTCGACCGGGGTGAGCAGCGCGACGATAACACCGTCAAGGGCAGGCACGTTGTGGTCCTCCATTCAGTCACTGGCGCATCCATTCGAACACGACCGCCCCGTCCGCGCAGCAGCCGGGGGCGGGATCGCGTAGGTTCAGATCGTGGGCGACGAAGAAGGCGTACCGGATGAGCGAAGGGCCGCCTGATCCCGGCGGACCCGCGCTCGCCGGAAGGCGGCGACCCGACTACGGCGCCAGGGCGGCGGCGGCGATCGGCGTGCTGCAGCGGTGGTACTCGCGCCGCACCGGCCTGTGGCGGACGACCGGCTGGTGGAACGCGGCCAACGCGCTCACCGCCGTGACCCGGTACACCCGGTACACCGGGGACCAGTCGCACCTCGCAGTCATCGAGAACACCTTCCTGGCGGCCCGGCGCAGGCACCGCGGCTACATCAACACCTTCTTCGACGACAACGCCTGGTGGGCGCTGGCCTGGGTGGATGCCTACGACCTGACCGCGGACGGCCGGTACCTGGCGGCCGCGCAGGCCATCTTCGCGCACAACCTGGACGGCTGGGACGGCACCTGCGGCGGTGGCCTGTGGTGGAACGAGAAACGGACGTACAAGAACGCGATCACCAACGAGCTGTTCCTGACGCTGGCGGCGTCGCTGTCCCGACGGGAGCCGGGCGATCAGCAATGCCGGGAGTGGGCGCTGCGGACCTGGGAGTGGCTGCGCGCGAGCGGCATGATCAACCCGGCCGGCCTTGTCAACGACGGTCTCACCGCCGCCTGCGCGAACAACGGGGGCACCACCTGGACCTATAACCAGGGCGTGATCCTCGGCGGGCTCGCCGCGCTGTACGAGATCACCGGCGAGGAGGGTTACCTGCGGCAGGCGGAAGTCATCGCGGACGCGGCACTGAGCACGCTGACGGGCCCGGCGGGCATCCTCGCCGAGCCGTGCGAGCCCGCCCGCTGCGACGGGGACCAGACCCAGTTCAAGGGCATCTTCGTCCGCCACCTGCATCAGCTCGCCCAGCACAGCGGCAAGCCCGCGTACCGCGCGTTCATCCTGGCCAACGCCGACTCCGTGTGGGACAACGCGAGAAACCAGGCCGGCCAGTTCGGGCTGCGCTGGGCCGGGCCGTTCGATAAGGCGGATGCCAGCCGTCAGACATCCGCGGCCGAGGTGCTCACCGCCGCCGCCGCTCTCACCCCCTAGCGGTACGGCTTGCGGCGTGCGGAACCTGTCACCCGGAGCGGGCATCGCCCGGCCGCCCGCGGCGCGAAAGCGGCCGGGGTCACCGCGGACCGGCCGGCCCGTCGTGCCCGGCGGTTAGGTAGTGCCGGGGCGGACACGGGTGGCTCAAGGAGCCGATGCTGTACGGGCGGAGCGAACAGCTGGCAGCCATCGGCCGGCTGGTGGAGGGAATGCGCTCTGGCCGGGCGGGGGTTGCCTGACCGCGACCGCCGGGCACCCGAGCCAGCCAGTGAAACCGCCGTGAAACCGCGGTGAATCCCGCTTCGTGCACCTTCTACTTGACCGCGGCCGTTCAGGCCGCGCTGATGTGGAAGGATTAGCATGACCAGCGCGATCACGGCCACGGGGCTGCGCAAGTCATTCGGCGGCAAGGTCGTCCTCGACGGCATCGACCTGGACGTCGCCGCGGGAACAACGTTCTCGCTGCTCGGTCCCAACGGTGCCGGCAAGACCACCACCGTGCAGATCATGTCCACGCTGGTGCACGCCGACGGCGGCGAGGTGCGCGTCGCAGGCCATGACGTGGCCCGCGACCCGGCGGCGGCACGGGCCGCGATCGGGGTCACCGGCCAGTTCTCCGCGGTCGACAACCTGCTCACCGGCGAGGAGAACTTGCTGCTGATCGCGGACCTGCACCACCTGGGCCGGACGGAAGGGCGGCGGCGCGCCGCCGGGCTGCTCGACAAGTTCGACCTGGCCGACGCGGCGAGGAAAACCGCGGCGACCTACTCCGGCGGTATGCGGCGGCGGCTCGATCTGGCGATGACCCTGGTCGGCGACCCGCAAGTCATCTTCCTCGACGAGCCGACGACCGGGCTCGACCCGCGCAGCCGCCGCATGATGTGGCAGACCATCCGCGAGCTGGTGGCGGGCGGCGTCACGATCTTCCTGACCACGCAGCAGCTGGACGAGGCGGACGAACTGGCCGACCGGATAGCCGTCATCGACCACGGCAAGGTGGTTGCCGCCGGGAGCCCGGAAGAGCTCAAGCGCAGCATTCCCGGGGCCTCCGTCCGGCTGCGCTTCGCCGGCCCCGCGGGACTCGACGCGGCGGCACGAGCCCTCGGCGACGCGGTCCGTCACGATGACACCCTGACGCTGGAGGTTCCAAGCGACGGTGGCGCCATCGCGGTGCGGACGCTGCTGAACCGGCTCGGCGACATGGCGGCCGAGGTCGACGAAGTGTCCGTGCACACTCCCGATCTCGACGACGTGTTCTTCGCCCTCACCGGTCGTCTGACAGCAGAAACGGCAGAAATGGAGAACGTGCGATGACAACTCTTGCCCTTGCCGCGTGGGACTCGGCCACGATGACGCGGCGCAGTCTCCGGCACGTGCTGCGCTACCCGGTGACGCTGGTCACGGGAGTGCTCATCCCCGTGCTGTTGCTGCTGCTGTTCATCGGCGTCTTCGGCGAGGCGCTGAAGCAAGGTCTCGGGGCCGCGGCGCCCAGCGCCTATATCGACTATCTCGTGCCAGGGATCCTCGTGATGACCGCTGGGTACGGGAGCTCGACCACCGCGATGGCCGTCAACCGGGACTCCACCGAGGGCATCATCGGCCGGTTCCGTACCATGGCGATCTCCCCTACCTCGGTGCTGAACGGGCACGTCGTCAGCGCCCTGGCCCGCACGCTGGTGAGCACGGCCCTGGTCATCGGGGTCGCGATCGGGCTTGGGTTCCGGCCCACCGCCGACGTGGTCCAGTGGCTGGCAGTGGCAGGCGTCATCGTTCTGCTCGCGCTCGCGCTCAGCTGGCTGGCCGTCGCGGTCGGCCTGGCGGCCAAGGCCGTGGAGGGCACGACCGGCTTCATCCTCGTCGTTCAGCTGCTGCCGTTCATCAGCAGCGCGATCGTGCCCGCGGCCCAGATGTCAGGATCAGTGCGCTGGTTCGCGGCGAACGAACCGTTCACTCCCGTCATCGACACGCTGCGCGGGCTGCTGACCGGCACGCCCGACGGCGACGGCGCAGTGGCCGCCGTCGCCTGGTGCGTCGGGCTCACGCTGGCCGGATACGTTTGGGCGCGGGCCCTGTCCCGGCGCGACCTCAACCGCTGAGACGGGCCCGGTCCAGCAGCGCGGCACGGGCGGCGATGCGCAGGGCTTCCGGGTCGAGGCCGGCGTACGACGACACGGCGTCGGCGTAGGCCGGCCCGTCCGCGTTCCGTCCGGCCCGGCTGGCCCGCGCGGCGGACATGACCGGGAAGCCGTACCCGAGGCCGAAACGCTCGGCCAGGGCGATCATCCGCGCTGCCGAGCTCGCGGCGCGGTCGTCCCCGGCGCGCTGCGCCCGGTCGAGGTCGGTCAGGGCCAGGGCCAGCAGCACCGAACCCCAGACGGAAAGGCCCGGATAGGACGCGGCGGGCGTGTCGGCCGACGGCCCCTGGTCGGCGGTCAGCGCGGACAGTGAGGCGGGCAGCGCATCGGTGATCTCCGCGACCAGGCCAAGCCGGCCATGCTGGGCGTGGGCGACCACGGCGATGGCCTGAACCTCCAGCGCCCAGGACTCCAGGGACGACAAGTCGCCACCGGGTCCCTGGCGCGGGGAGTTCCGCAGTGCGGCCGCCGCCGTGCGCCACAGCCGCAGGCCGGTATCGGTGTCACCGCGGCCGAGCGCGATCTCCGCGCGCACCGCGGTGTCGAACATCGACAGATCGCCTTTGTCCCAGCCAGTCCGCGTCGTCAGCTCCAGTTCGCGCTCCGCCTCGTCGAGAGCGCCGCGCTGCAGGTGGGCGGACACGATGACAGCGCGCACCCGGTTCGCGGTGGACCATGCCCCGAACTTCTCGGCCACCGACAATGCGGCGCTCAGGTGACGCACCGCCTCGTCGCTCGAGCCGGCCTCGTCAACTCGGAGGCAGAGTTCGCCGATCTGGGAATGTGCGGCGGCCAGGAGCCAGGCACCGCCACGGCGCTCGAACGCGGCGAGCGCGCGCCGCGTCGCCGCCAGCGCGCCGTCCAGGTCGCCGGCGGCCTCCAGTGCGAAGCTGGCCACGTAGTTGGCCATGCCCGCGAGCAGCGGCTGGTCGCTGCCGCCGAGCGTGTGGAGGGTGGCGAGGTCCGCTGTGGGGGCCCCGTCCAGCGCGGCAAGCACGGCCTGGCCCGCCCGGGCCAAGGTGTCCGGCGGAGCGGGCGGCAGCCGCCGCAGTCCCACAACGAACCGGGCCGGGTGCGGCCCCGCCAGCAGGAACCCGCTCATCGCGCCGAGAACCAGGCTGGTCCTGGTGGCCTCGACGAGGGCTGGCTCCGGCCGGAACGGCGGCAGGATCCGGGCCGTGTCCGCCGCCAGAGCGGTCACCCGGGCGAAACTCGACTCGACCATCCACAGCCCGCCGAGCGCGGCCGACACCGCGGCGACCGTTCCGGCATCCCTGCGGTCGAGCCCGTGGCGCAAGGCCTGAACGAGGTTGTCCTGTTCCGCCCGGATCAGCTCGACGGCCCGAAGGTCGTCGCCGGTGAACACAGAGTCGTGGTGCGCGACGCCGAAGTCGCGCGCCCAGGCGAGGAACCGGCTGGTCACGCGCTCGGTCTCGCCCGCGTCCTCCCGGCGCGCCGCAGCGAACTCCCGGACGGTTTCCAGCATCCGGTAGCGGACGCCCGACGGGGTGTCGACGACCTTGAGCAGCGACTGGTCGGCGAGCTGCTCCAAGACCGGCAGGGTGTCGGCGCCGAGCAGGTGCCGCGCGGAGCCTGCGGTGAACCCGCCGGGGAACACCGACAGTGCCCCCATCGCCGCCTGCCCGGCCGGGTCGAGGAGATTCCAGCTCCAGTCGATGACCGCGCGCAGCGTGCGGTGCCGTTGCGGCGCGTCTCTCGCGCCGCCCCGCAGCACCCCGAACCGGTCGTCGAGGCGGCCCGCGATCTCGGTCACCGACATGACCCGGACCCGCGCGGCGGCGAGTTCCGCCGCGAGCGGCAGCCCGTCCAGGCGGGCGCACAGCTCCCGCACGGCCTGCGCGGGCAGATCGGCGTCGGGCCGGGCCGCCCGTGCCCGCTGCTCGAAAAGCTCGGCCGTGGTGGGCAGGTCCAGCTGGGGCAGCAGGTACACCGATTCCGAGGACAGGCCGAGGGGGGCCCGGCTGGTGGTGAGAACACGCAGGTCCTTGCTCAGCGCCACCAGGGCGTGCACCAGGTCCGCGACACCGGGCACGACCTGCTCGCAGTTGTCAAGCACCAGCAGCGCGGAGCCTGGACCCAGGGCGGTCACGATCGCGGCGGGACGTCCCGGCAACGGGCTACGGCGGCTGACGGGGTTGCCGCCGTCCTCGCCGACGCCAAGCGCGGACGCGACCTCCGCCGCGACGTCGGCGTCGGCGGAGACGCCCGCGAGCTCGACGAAGTGCACCACGCGCTGCTCCGCCTGGATGGCGACCGCGTGCGCGAGACGGGTCTTGCCCAGGCCGCCGGTGCCCACGATGGACGTGACCCGGGACTTGCGCAGCAGTCCGGCCACGGCGGCGATGTCGTGGTCCCGGCCGAGCAGCGGATTAGGCTCGTTCCTGACGCCGCGGCGGATCACGGGCGCATCGGCCTGCAGCAGCTCCTGGTACACGGCCTGCAGCGCGGGGCCCGGGTCGCTGCCAAGCTCGTCGCGCAGCCGCTGCCGGTAATCGGCGTACCTGGCCAGGGCCGCCGCGGGCCCCGCGGTCGCCGCCTCGCACCGCAGCAGTTCGGCCAGGACTTCCTCGTCCCGCGGGTTCCGCAGGATCAGCTCACCCAGCAGTGCCGCTGCCTCGGCCCGCCGCCCCAGGCGGGACAGCGCCAGCCCGCGGGCCCGCAACAGCGACCGGTAGGCCGGAACCCGTGCCGCACGCAGCGCGGACACCGGGCCGCCGTCTCCGGCGTCCCAGTCCGCGGCGCCGTCGCACAGCGCGAGCCCGGCCTCGGCGTGCCCGAGTGCCGCGAGGTAGTCCCCGGCCTGGGACCGCTTCTCGCTCTCGGACGCGCTGAGCAGGACCGCGGAGGCGTCGATCTGGTCGTCGCGCAGCGAGAGGCGGTATCCGGCCGGCGTGCTGACGATGACCCCCGGGCCGAGGCGCGCCCGGGCCCGTGACACGAGGACCTGGAGGGCCTTGAACGGGTGCTCTGGCTGCTCGTCCGGCCACAGCGCGTCCAGCAGCCGGGAGCTGCTGCACCCCGCGCGCGGATCTTCGGCCAGGAGCGCAAGCAGACCCTGCAGCCGGGAGCCATTGATTTCCAGGCTGCCGTAACGAACCCGCGACAGCAGGGCCAGCTCAACGGTCACCGCCATCAGGTTAGTCGATCCCCTGCCAGACGGCGCGGATCAGGACAATGCCTCCGATCCGGCGGCGGAGCGGTGCTCCGCCGGCCTGACGACGCGTGAACCGGCGGGCCTGCCGACGCCCGCGGCCGACGACGAGGCTCATCGGGATCGCCCGGTGTGGGAGGATCGGCGGCGTGGATCTTGAGCTTGTTGGCAAGCGGGCGATCGTGACCGGCGGGAGCCGCGGGATCGGGCTCGCGGCGGCGAAGGCACTGGCGGCCGAGGGAGCGCACGTGGCGCTGGTGGCGCGGGACGCCACGGCGCTCAAGGCGGCCCGGGCGGCGGTGGAAGAGGCCGGCGGGCTAGCCGCCGGGCGGGTGATCGCGGTGAGCTGCGATACCGGGGACGACGACGCGGTGCGGCACATGGCGCGGGAGGTCGCGGCCGCGTTCGGCGGAGTGGACATCCTGGTCAACGCGGCGGCGCGGCCGAACACCGGGGCGGTCGTCGGCATCGAGGACTTCGACTCCGGCGAGTTCACCGAGCAGGTCAACGTGAAGGTGCTCGGCTACCTGCGGTGCGCCCGCGCGGTCGCGCCGTCGATGAAGGCGAACGGCTGGGGACGGATCATCAACGTCAGCGGGCTCGCGGCACGGTCGTCCGGGGCGATCACCGGCACGGTGCGGAACGTGGCCGTCGCCGCAGCGACCAAAAACCTCGCGGACGAACTCGGTCACCACGGGATCAACGTGACGGTCGTCCACCCGGGTGTCACGGTGACCGAGAAGACGCCGGAGATCCTCGCGCTGCGCGCGGAGCGCGCCGGGACCACAGTCGCGGAGGTGGAGAAGCGGATCGCCGCCTCGGTCTCCATCGGCCGCCTCGTCACCGCCGAGGAGGTAGCCAGCGTGATCGCTTTCCTCGCCTCGCCTCGGAGCGTGGCCATCAACGGCGACGCCATCAGCGTCGGCGGCGGTGTCATCGGCCCGATCTTCTACTGAGGAGCCAGCCCCGCGGGCTGGCCCGCTGGTCATGATGACGGTAACGGCGGCGGGTCGGCCGCCGGAAGTTTCGCGGTAACGGGAGAACAGATGCGACGGAGCACGGACCGGATCCTCACCACGCACGTCGGGGCGCTGCAGCGGCCGCGCGAGCTGTCGAAGGCGCTGTCCGCCCGGGGCCAGTGGGCGCCGGAGGTGCTCGAACAGCTGCGTGCCGCGGTGGCCGACGTCGTACGGCAGCAGGAGGCCATCGGCCTGGACATCGTCGACGACGGCGAGTTCGGCAAGACCATGTGGAGCCGCTACGTTCTTGACCGGCTGGACGGAATCGAGACCCGCGACCGGACCGCCGCCAGCGAGGCGGTCTTCAAGGGTCGCGACCGGCAGCAGTTCCCCGGCTTCTACGCGTGGGCCGACGCGAACGCGGCGCTGTTCGGCTACATGGAGGACGCCTACTTCTTCAGCCAGCTGGCCGGCCAGTCCGTCGTCACCGGCCCGGTCCGCTACCGGCCGGAGGCGGTGCAGCGTGATATCGCCAACCTCAAGGCGGCGCTCGCTGACCACCCTGGCCGCGAAGCGTTCATGCCGGTCGTGGCGCCGGCCAGCCTGACGGTCGGCCTGGCCGACGAGCACTACGGCAACGGCGACGACCTGACGCGGGCGCTCGCCGACGCCCTCCGCGACGAGTACCGGGCCGTCGTGGACGCCGGGTTCATCCTTCAGGTGGACGACGCCTGGGTCCCCGCCACCTGGGACCGCAGCCCGGAGTACGACCTCGACGCCTACCGGCGGTACGCCGCGGCCAGCATCGAGGTGCTCAACCACGCCCTCGACGGGCTGCCCGCCGACCGTGTCCGCTACCACCTGTGCTGGGGAAGCTGGCACGGCCCGCACGCCAACGACATCCCGCTCGCGCACATCGCCGACATCATGCTCCGCGTCAACGCGGGTGCGTACCTCATCGAGGCGGCCAACTCGCGGCACGAGCACGAGTACCACCTGTGGGAAGACCTCAGCCTCCCGGACGGCAAGATCCTCATCCCCGGCGTCGTCACCCACGCGACCAACGCCATCGAGCACCCGGAACTGGTCGCCGAGCGGATCACCCGCTACGCCGAGCGGCTCGGTGCCGAGAACGTCATCGCCGGCGCCGACTGCGGCTTCGGCTCCCGCATCCACCCCGAGCTCGGCTGGGCGAAGCTGTCGGCCCTGGTCGAGGGCGCCGCCCTAGCGTCGTCCCGGCTCTTGAAGTAACCCGCGATCCGGCTGTCCCCGCCCGGGAAGCGTCCACTCAGCCCGCCGCGAGGCCAGGACGCGTTCGTGAACTAGCCCGTGCATCCGTCCGGCCAGGGTCACGGGGCGATGTAGCGTGTCCTGGTGGCTGTGAATGTGGAGCAAGCCGAGGCCTGGAACGGGGCCAGCGGGCGGCATTTCGTCGAGCAGCGGGAGCGGCACGAGCGGATGCGGGGCCGGCTGACGGCGCGGCTGCTTGGCGGGGCGCAGATCGGGGACGGGGAGAGCGTTCTCGACATCGGGTGCGGCTGCGGTGACGTGACTATCCTCGCGGCACGCGCCGCCCGCAGCGGGCACGCGCTGGGCGCTGACCTCTCCCAGATCCAGGTAGCCGAAGCACGCCGGCTGGCCACCCGTGCTGGTGTCGCTAACGTCAGGTTCGAGGTTGCCGATGCCCAGGTGCACCGGTTCCCGGCCGGGATGTTTGATCTGGTGCTGAGCA
>Ga0335072_10009543_pt1 | contig 13991 bp, 14 predicted proteins | sample Lox_Sample_21_FD_206725 | JGI IMG/M metagenome (GOLD analysis project Ga0335072, IMG submission 206725) | Soil microbial communities from Loxahatchee National Wildlife Refuge, Florida, United States - Lox_Sample_2.1 | ecosystem: Environmental > Terrestrial > Soil > Wetlands | place: USA...
GGAGAGGTTTTCATCTACAGTGAGACTGGCCTGCATCTCTACGTTGCCCGCCAGCGTGGTATCTGACTCCACGGTGAGATCATTTTGCACGGTAAGATTGCCTTGAACGATGAGATCTGCCTTAAGGCTTACCGTTCCTGAATCCGCAAGGTCGATGATTACGTTGCCGTCGTCGGAGCGTATCTGCATCGAGGTTGTAGAATAATCAGCCAGCACGCGCGGCTGGGACCATGGCGCGAATATGGCATATCCGTCCGACAGATCGTGGCGGCGGCGCTCCATTTGCTGATTCTTCGTGCCGCCATTCTGCCACCAGGCGTCGGCGCACATGTCGCCGAATATCACCAGGCATTCGTCGCCTTGCTTAATCGGCAACGTGACTGAGAATCCGCCAGCGCGCGGCAGAACCACCGGCACGTCCACCAACGCGGGAATGTCGATAGCCTCCGGCACGAAGTTGACTTTAATTTGTTCCTGAACCGCCAACTGCACTTTGACCGTCTGCTTCTGCGCGTCGAAACTCTGGACGACTCCAGGGAGGGCCACGCGCATCTCGCACCTCAGGCTCCAAATGAGAGCCTTCCACTGCTCGGTCGTGATGCCGAGACGCTGAGGAATGGTAAGGAAGCTGCTGCTCATCGATTCAGGTCCGGCTGGGTTACCGGATTCGTTGCTGTGGCTCCTTCCGTGGCCGCAAAGAAAGCCAATGCATTGTTGATCACGGTGTAACCGTCCACATCCACGTACCAGTCATTGCCACGCGTATCGCCCCGGAAGCGCGCGCCGCCTACCACATAAATGCCGTCCTGATCGAGTACGCCTATGTACTGATTCAGCTGGCGTTTTTGCAGACGCAGCTGAGAGTTGTCGATCTTGACGGTGAGCAGCGGCTTCTCGACTACCACGCGAGGATCGAGAAGCGCCCGAAAACTGACGCCTTGCTGCGTCTGTTGCGGAGTGCCTACGATGATTCCGTTGGCCGTCGAATTGAACAGTTGCGGCCCTGTTGTGTTGAGGCCAGGAAGCGTTGGCGGAGAAAATACGATCTTCGGAGTTCCGGCCTGGGTGACATCCTCGGCGGGATTGCCGAAGTTCAAGCCTTTGTGCGTAAGCCACCACTGCATGTTGTTGCCTTCGGCGATCTCGGTAAAGTATTTTCCCGGCGAACCGAATACCACCTTTCCGCGCGGCAACTTCTGCTGGCTGATGTTGGGCGACACCTTGAAACTTTCGATGGTTGCCGGGTTCAACGTTCCCTGAGACGTGGTCAACTGAATGATGCGCTGCAGTTGCTGCTCCTGAGTGAAACCGGCGGCGATTGTGTCTTTTACAAATTGGCGGTTCACTTCGTAGAAGCTGATGAGACAGTAAAGCGTCAGTTTCAGGTCAACGGCATTTTCCCGCTCGTACATGGCCTGAAATACCGGCCCTTGCCAGATCACGCCATAATTGCCCGATTGGTAGCCAGCCGAAAGGGTAACAATCATGCCCTGCGTTACCGTGGCCTGGGAAGGTTGTGAACTGGAGGGAGCGGTGACTACGCCTTGCGTGATTTTCTCGACCACGTTCTGATCGAGATTGTACACACAGATGTCAGCCGACCAGTAAGTCTGAAAGGCTGGAGTGACAATATCGAAGGTGACGCGCGGCGATACATCGAACGAGTCTGAAGCCAGCGTAATCACTTCCTGATTGCCGGACGCGTCGGGCGGGAGTGTGACGCTTAACTCGAACGCTCTGCCGTACAGCGGGAGATTGTTCATACGCGAAAATTGATCGGGAAGGCCGGCCCTATGGGTCGCAGCGGCGACCCGCTTCCTCCGGCGCTTCCCGTGGTTTCTGCCGAGATGCTTTGCGGGACCGCCGGAACCGATCCATAGCCCGGAGTATCGGACCACAGCAGCAAGAAATCTGTTCCCAGATCGGTATCGTCCGGTACCTGTTTCGTCGGATCGCCAGATACACTGATGACAGTGGCCGATCCGATAGACAGCCATGCGAATTGTTTCAGCAGGTTCCCGGCAGGTGCATTGCCTGTGACAAGGGGCAGCGAGTCGAGCAAAAGATTTCCCGAGGAATCGACCAGCGAACCCAGCCAGTATTGGGCCACTTGGTTGTAATGCAAAAACATGCTTAGCTGCATTGTGCCTCCATCAATCCCGAGCGGCACCAGCAGCGATTGATTAGGATCGGAGTTCAGCGGAACGATCTGCGCATCTCCGGTTGGACGAGGCGGAATGCGAGGAAAGCGAGCAGGACCGATTTTCTGCGTCGTGAGAAAAACGGAATAAATTCGCACGCGATAGAACACGCCGCTGCTCGATTCGAGCAAGAACTGTTGCGTCCGGTCATAGGTAGCGGCTACAGCCGTCAGCGTAGCCATTCCTGAGGTAGTGACGCCCAGCTGATAGGTTGTGCCTGACACCTGATCGACGAGATACGCAGGGGAAAGAACCTGGCCGCTGACAGCCTGAAAGAACAGCACGCCATCGTCAGTCACCGACAGCTGCCATTGCTGGCCGCCGCTGTCAAGCAATATGGGACTGTTCGGAATCAATTTAATGTCCTATGCACTGAAGCCAGAGAATGTCCGACCCGGTGCCAACTACAGTTACGCTGGAGGCCGAAGCGGGCAATGCCTGGCAGGCATTCGCCGCCGTCTGATCTGTGCAACTGCATCCATAGCTAGACGAGGAGGCGAAAGTAAAACTGTTGGCGAATGTGTGAGTAGCCGTCCCAGCCGTAAGCGCCTGACTGTTGGTGTAAATCTTGTCGGCGGTGTGAAGCGCCCCGGATTCGTACACCTCGGGATGATTGCTCAGCGTTAGATTGGCAACCGGCGTCGTGCTTGCGATTACCAAGGGGGCTGTGCCTGTGACCAGCGTGGAAGTCAGCTGAGAGTTCGTCGTGATCGGGACGGTGAATGTCTTGAGGGTAGCTGTCAGACGCTCTTTGTAGCTCGCATTGTCCGGCACGCTGCCAATGTAGTTAGAGATGGCAATGGGCGCGCCAAAAGCGAGTTGAGCATCGACCACAGGCACGCCGCTGCTAGCTACATCGGAAGCCACGTAAGTGTCATTCGCGTCCCATGATGGGCGATTCAGCGATGTTGCCAGAGTCTTCGAGGGATTGGAATCTACAAACGTGATGTACTCTTGCGGAAAAACGCCAGCGATTCCCGATGGCCCCAGCGGTATAAAGTTGATTGTGCCTTTTACTCCGTTAGCTCCAGTGACTCCGCCGACCGGCTTTAGCCATGCACCGACGATGGGAAAAGAACTAAGAGATTGCGTGCGCCCATTCAGACAGCTTCCCAGAACGCCTGCCAGGTTTCCGTTGCACTGCAGGGCAAAGACAGTCTGCGCAGCACTCCCGAATACGGAAGTGGTCTGATTGTCCTGATCAACGAAGGCGAACGTATAGGACGCTGTTCCTCCGGTTCCGTTCTGCACCAAGCCTCCGGGCCAGTAGGGAAGATTGGGAAACCAGCTGGGATTGTTGACCGTGTAGGAAGCCGTATTCGACGAAGCGGTGTCGGTGAAAGTGCAGACCAGCGTGGAACACTGAGCCTGTGAGGTAACAATGCTTCCACAGGCCGAGGTCGATCCCCCCGGACAGTTTCCCGAACCATACGGAGGGAAGGCTGGCGCGTTTCCGCCAAGCGACGACGGCACCATACGCAGAATGTCGTACACCCCCGTATCGCCCGGCGGGAAAGGAATGTGAGGAAATTGACCGGAAATCGTTCCTGAACCGTTGGTGTCCGCGTAGCCTGCCCACAGAGGCGCAGAATACGTCGAGGCTGTAGTATCGTGCGCGATTACGTAGTAGTTGTACTGAGTCGATCCCGTATTCGCGAATTTCGGAATCTGGTAGTTGCCGTTCGACTGTTCACCCGCACGGATCTCAATTGGATTAGCGCCGGAGAAAAAGATGTTGCCTGCAGCCGAGAAGTAGCTGCCTTCATAAGGCGACGTGCAGGGTCCAAGCCCTTCCTCGTTGTAGACATTATCCAGTTCGGTGCCACCATAGTTTCCTTTGATGGTTGAGGTGTTGGTAGACCAAAGCGCATAGCCCTGAATGACGCTATTGGAAATCTTGACCACGTTGTTCACGTAGTCAGTCAGGCCGTTTCCGTTGCACTGCAAAGACCAGTTGGCATTATTTACCGTGATAACGGGCGCGCCGGAGGCTACATTCCCCGGAGCGTAGACCATGGAGCCAACGTGATTCGCGGTGTGCAGCAAGCCTCCCGTTCCCGCATTGTCGTTGTTCTCGATGACCATTGCCTGATCGTTGTCGGCGACGATCTGCTCTCCCCAGGTCGTGGAAGACAGTTCCACATCTTTGATCTTGCCTTTCTGCGCGCTGTCCTCGATGGCCGCATTCTGCGGCGCGATTGTTCCCGGAGTGGCGGCTGAGGCGAGAGTCGCTCCAGCCTGAGAGTAGGTGATCGTGCTTCCGGAAACAGTCACTGGCCCGTGCGCTCCCCAGTAAGTAGGGTTGTCGGTAAAGTCGATGACGACCGTATCACCCGTAACCACGCTGCAGCTTCCGGTCGTGGTGACGGTGACCACTCCGCTCGAACGTGCCGTGTTAGTGATCTGGCAGCCGTCGAGACTCTCCAGAGTCCCGAAACGCAATCCACGAATGGTTACGTCATCGTAGGTTGTGACCAGCGACCCCATCAAGATGCAGCGGTCCCGGGTGTAACAGTTCACCATGCTTCCCGTCCCATCCAAGGTCAAATGATTGCCATGCAGCCAAACCGTTCCATAAACCGGCAGCGCGTTCGCGTTCGCGCCGACCGCAGGAAGCACAACCTTGGCATTGGGACCGTAAGGAATCGAGACTGCATCGTTGACCGCCTCCTGGATTCCGGACGAGGCGCTTCCCACCGTGCCAGAAGTGTAAGTGTTCACCGGAGTCACTACGATGGTTCCACCAGAGGCTCTGGTATAGGTTCCCCCGGTCACTTGGGCGATTTCGCTGGTGCCGCTTTGCACAATGTAGACGAAATATTCGCCTGAGTCGGAAACATCGATGCCGCGATAACCGGCAGGCAGCGTGATACTCGCCGGAACTCCCGCTGTCAGGGCTATGCCGGTGATACTCCAGTTGTCGGCAGGAACCACATAGCGAATTCCCGACTGGTCATTGGCCGTGAACTGTGTAGCCGCTCCCGACACCTGAGGCTGAACGATGTTTTGTGATCCGCTGGGAGCAGTAGAGACATTCCCGCTGCCGCCTCCGGATCCGCATGCCGAGCCGGTCCCACTGACTACGCCAGAAATTGCTTGCAAACACTGAGTGCCGGTGATCGGCTGCAGCGTAAGCGTGCCGGTAAGCAGCTGAATGCCAGAGTTTGTGACTTGGGCAATCGATGTGCTGTTGTTGATGAAGGTAATGGGAAAACCAGTAGCGGTTCTGATCTGAATGCCTGGTGGCCATCCAACCGCTCCGCTGGGGCTGCCGAGAATTTCATTGCCCTCGTTATCGGTCAGAAGCCAGCTGGAGAGGCCGGAACCGCCTGCCGTGTCAGTCAGCCCTAGCTGCGCGTATTGCCCGCTGCTTCCGGAGTTTGCGCTGCAGGTCATGGTGCCATTGGTTATCCACTGACAGTAACTGAAGGTGCCGGCATAGCCGCTTATCGAACTGAAAGGAATCGTCCCAAGGTAGCTCGTCGTTCCCGCTCCTGGCTGATTGAGAAGCAGCTGCGTACCGGTCGATGCGCCATTGACAGCAAAAGCCCCAGCGCTCGGCGTGGTGATGGTGATTCCGGCAGAACCACCATCGACAATAGGAGAGTTGCCGAGCGCCGTTGACCCATTCCACTCGGCGATTGTTCCTGCGGTGCCAGAACCGCTCAGGCCGCTGCCACCCGAACCCAGACTGCATGTCCATGAACCGTTTACCCGAAAGGCGAAAGCGCCTGTGCCGCCTCCGCTGCAGGACGCTCCGCTGGTTCCATCGCTGATGTAGATCACAGTTCCGTTGACGGCGGCAATTCCCGAGAGGCCGGCAAAGGTTACAGGGCCAAGTTGAACGCCCAAAAGAAACTGATCCGTTCCGGTAAATTCATTGTTCGTGTCCAGGGCAGGAAAGGTATGAGTCTGCGCCGCGGCCCATCCGCAAAGCAGCAAGCAGATGAATATGATCTTGCGCATCAGTTCTGGCTCCCCGATTGAAAACTCGACCAGTTGCCCATGGAATCCACATAGTTCTGAAGGCTGGAAGGCAAAGGCTGAGGCGTCACCGTTCCTTCCTGGCTCGAGCCTGTCTCCGATGGTCTCGCGGATTGCGTGGCGCTGGTAACCGTTCCAATCAGAATCTGCTCCAAATAGAGCGTCATCCTCAGCCCGGCCACTGTCTCCTTCGTGTCCGCCGCCCGCAGCGACTTGATTACCATTGAAGTGTACTGCCGCAGTTTCGTGTTCACGGTGAGCGGAATGCGCAGCGCCTGCAGGTACTGGAACGTCTGAAATGCCGACACCGACTTCGATTGCGCGCTGGTATAACTGCCCGCCCGATAACGGTCGAGCGCGTCGGAAAACATAACCTCGAGAACCAACCGCGCCGGTTCGAGATAGGAATGATCGACGACGCTGGCTCCGTTCTGAATGGGATGCTTTGTGGCAGTTAACTCCTGCACGTGATCCGCGCGAATGACGGCGTCAAAGAAGAACGTCGTCGAGGAGGCTGGCTGCGTCGACGATCCGGAAGCTTCCGGAACAGACTGCCCATTTGCCGTCGCCGATGTAGTGACCGTTGCCTGCGGCAGCGTCGCCGTGATGCTGGTCAGTTGCGGCTGCTGATTCCACTGCGGCGGCCTGTAGCCCGACGAAGGCGAGGTTCCCGGACCCTGGGGCGCGGCCTGAGCGCTGAAATCGATGGGCGAAGCAGCCATTATGCGTAAGCCGTCGTAAATTCCGTCATCCTGCGTTGCGCCTGCTTGCGGTCTGCATCTTCGACGGCGGCAAGCACAGCACTCTTGATTTCCTCGGGAGAAGCGTTTGGCTGCATGACGTTGACTGTGATTCCGCCTACATCAGTGCGGCTGCTCATTCCCGGATGGTAGGCCTGCGGCTGATACATAGCGCCCTGCCGATACCGCTCCGCGCCCTTCAGTATGCTGCCGGTGTACTGAGACGGGTCGGTGGTGACGAAACCTCCATATTGCTTGAGCACTTGCGCCCAGTCGCCATGATATTTCCGCAAAAGATCGGCTAAGTAGTGCGCCGAGATTTCCAGGTTCTGTTCTGGAATGCTTGCGTCCAGACCGTACATATTGCGATTGCCCGGCATGATCTGGCCAAGTCCCATAGCTCCGCTTTTCCGATTGAGGGCGGAAGGATTCCATCCCGATTCCTGCTTGATCAACGCCTGAAACACGGCGGGATCAATGCCATACTTGCGCGCCAGCACTTTCGCGAGCAGCTGCAGTTGGAAAATCTCTCCCTGTTGGCGCAATTTGTTTTGCGCTCCAGTCTCCAGGCTTTCGGTGGCCACGTCTACCGATCCCATGAATCCTCCGGCCACGGCTCCCATCGGGCCGCCCACAAAGCCTCCCGCCGCCGAGTAGCCTAGAAGTTTCGCCAGGTCTTTGTGCCCGGCGATGTAGTCGGCTATAGCTTTCAGCTGATCGAATACGTGAACCAGCGAGTCTGCAATGTGCTGCAGGGCGCGCGCGGAATTTTCCAGGGTAACGTTCCCGCTTTTCAGTTTCGGATCGTCGTAGAGCGCTCCAATGAACTGCAGGACTACGGAAATCACGTCCCGGCCAACATCTTTGATATCCAGCCAGATGCGATAGACGTCTCTCAGGACGGGAGCAAGATAAGCGCCGATCTCGTGCGCCAGGCGGGGCATGGATGTGATCAGCCATTCGTTAAACTGCCTGATTTTATCGCGGACCTTGTCGTCGCCACCCAGAAACGTGCGCGCCAGATTCGCTACCACGCCTTGCGCGAGATAACTGAGTTCCACCTGAAGCCGTGTGAATTCGAAGCGCACATCGCGGATTCTCCGCATCTGGGTCTCGAAGTCCGGCCCAAGACCGCGCATCATCCTGCCTTGATCAGTGATAAGAGCGCCATAGCGTTCGCGAAGTTCCTTTGGCCCCCAGATGATATCTTCGATCGAGTAGCCAAGAGCGTCGGTGGCCATTTTCATCGACTTCGCGGCGTCGGTGGCCATGAACATGCGGCGGGCGAAGATTTGAAATTGCAGATCCTGCTTCGAGATGTTGTCGGCCAGCGCCAGCGTGCTTCCCGCCACTCCGGTAAGCGCCGTGGTAATCGCCGCGCCAGCTCCCACAAAGCCGCGCGCCATGCCTGTAGACACGCGCTCGATCGTGTCCGAGACTTTTTTCAGTGTATCTTCGAACGCGCGCAGCTCGGTGTGGTCGATGGCGAAACCGAGGCCAACCAGATAGCTGCGAATCTCGTTCAAATCAGGCATTTAATTTTCTCTGCATGGCTGCATACTCCTGCCAGCGCCGCTCCGTCTCTTCCTTTACGTCAAGAATCTCGTGAGCCTCCAGCAAGTCGTCGCCGGTGTAGGTGCCATCGAAGGTTTCTTTCTGCTTCCACATGCCGCTCATTACCGGCCTCATAAGAAACGGATCTAGACTGGCACATTCGACAGGCTCGGGACCGTGGCCGCTCCCTGCCGATCTCCGAATACGCGCTCGCGAAAAAAAGGGCCAATGTTGTAACGCAGAACCTCCACGATAAGGCGGTTTACTAGCGGCGCATCCTGCTCGAGATCGGGCAGCGCCCAGCGGTTGCTGCCATCTTTCATCAGCAGCGGGTGAGGAGCGCCATTCTCCAGATACCTAGCGCAAACTGCGAGACACTGGTTCTGAATCGAGGTATAGGTATCCTCGGCAAGCGTGGTGCTCAGAGAAGCCCAAAGGAATGCTACGGTCGCTTCCGCAGCCGATTCCTCTGTGCCGTTATTTGCAGCGGGAGTTTCTGTGTCGGGAACATTCTGCTCGCGCACCATTTTGAGCATGGATGCCACGAACAGGTTGTAAATGCGTGATGCCGCCCGCGCCGTCATCTTGCCGAGTTGATACCGCCCCTCGCCAATGGTTACATCCTTGGTCATGTACTGCCTCCATAGAACTTACGGCTGAATCTGCGTGTTCATTACGTCCGCCGCCAGCAGGCGCCACGTTATATCCTGGCCCTGGGCGGCGTAAGGTTTGTCGGGAATCTTCGAGGGAGAAACGCCGCTGAAGTTGTGCACGCTGCCGTCGGTAATGCCTCTACCAGTCGCGGTCATCGTCGCCCAATTCGATAGGTCACCTTCATTCAGCGCCTGCAGGATAGCGTTGTACCAGGCAAGCAGATAGGTGTGGGCATCGGAAGTCTGCTGCACTTGAACATCCAGCGCTCCATTGTCGCCAGCGATGGCCGAAACCAGCACGTTGCCGTCCGCAGCCACATCGTGCGCCGACTTCTCCGTCGTCATGGTCACCGTGTACTGCTTGACCCCGACTTGTCCGGCGATGACGAATGGCCCTACCAGGGGATGATTGAATGCCAGAGTGTGATCCTTGAAACTATAGACGTTCATTGCCTCTCCTTTTGCACAATCAGCGTTGGACGTACACTCCGATGATGACGCAGTTCGCGGCTCCAGCCTCGATGATGGCGACGTACACCGGCATCGACTGTCGCAGCGCGCGGTTGGAAGCGAGCTGCGTGGCATAAGCTGGCGACTGAGCCAGATAGCCGTTTGGCAGTGTCTGCCCTGCCGTGAGATTCAGGATTTGGACGCCTTCCCAGGTGCCTCCCGCAATAAAACCACGAATTCGGGCCGCCTCGCAGGCTTGATTGACCTGGTGGATGATCTGCGTCTGTCCCGGATCGGTCTGCGGAACCGAGGGAAGATCGACCAGCAAATCCGCTACGCCAAACTGCATGCCGGAAATCAGCATGTCGAGACCGAGGATCTCGTCGAAAAACTGGCCGTTGGCCATGGTTCCCTGCTGGAGGAATGTGTACACGTTGGCGTAGCCCACATAGACGTTGCAGTTGATTCCTTCGGTGAATCCGGGATTGCCGCAAAGCGTCGATACCTGGGCTTGCGTCAGCGGTTCGGCGATAACTCCCACCAGCGCCTTGAACATCAGCGTGAAATACGAGCCGGCAAGTCCTGTGTTCAGCCCCATGGCTACGCCCATCACGGCAGCAGAAGCGTAAACGTTGTTGGGAGCCGCTCCTCCCTGCGTGGTTGCGTACATGGTGAACACGCGATTGTAGTCTGCCGCCTGCAGCGTAGCGCACAGATTGCCGGCTACATTGTTCAGAACGTTTGCGTCCGAAGTGGTGATGAAGTAACACATCGGAGGCAATGCCGACTGAGCAAACAGCGCAATAGCTTCATGATCGGCATCGGTTGCCGTTCCCACGAACATGCAGGCATACCACGCCGTGCCTACATTGCGGCAAGCCGTCACCGCCTGTAATGGCGTCTCGCCTACCACGGTGATATCCACTTCCAGTCCCGTGCCTGATCCTCCCGTGGTGGTCAATCCCGTGGCTACGCTGTAACCGGTGCCGTCATTTGGAGCGGCCAGCACGCTCAAACCGGTCACTGCTCCGCCGCCTCCAATGGAGGTAACTTTCGCCTGGCCGCCGCTCGCCAAGCCTTGAATGACGGTGATAACGTCGCCGACCACATAGCCGGTTCCTGCGTTGCCGCTGTGCGGAATGATCGTATTCAGCGAGGTCTTGTCTTGAAAGCCTACCCAGAGAAATGGAGACTGCGGAAATTGCGCAAAATAAAGGCTGGCCGCAATGTACTCCGGACTGCTCGTGGTATAGCCGGCGGTGAGCATTCCCGAAAGACTGGTGAACTGTTGCAGGCGATTCGCGTGAGTTACCGTCGTACCCGTGGTTGCGCCTACCACGAGAGCCTGATTGAAGGTTGGCAGGGCAGGATTCTGGGGCGCGATCTGGACCGTGATGTCTACAATATCGCTGAGCGGCAGCGCTGGCGAGGCCATAAGGGTTTCTCCTTTACGATGCGGTCACTGTGAAATCCGCCTGCACTCCAGCGGCGTCTTCGATGATGATTTCCGTCGAGGCCACGGTTCCCACCAGCGGAGCCTCGGTGACAAGTTCATTGAACGATGCGACGAAATCCACACGCTCCCACCACTGTCCTCCAGCAAATAACTCAGGAACGCGACGCGGCGCGGCGATGCTGGTAACCAGATACAACCCAGCCGCAGAGTGAAGGTCATGCCCTACCTGCGTGAACAAAGCCGAATGAACGATGCGCGCCCGGTCAAAGGAATTCGGCCCATAGAACGTCCACATGACTTCCCAGACGCGATGATAAGTGGTCAGAATTACGTCTGTGGCACCAGTTGGATCGGCGAAGTTCCGCAGCACTTTCATGTCGCGCGTGCGGTTTACTTCGTCGTCCCTCTCGACGCAGTTGATGATGACCACATCGTCGGTGATCAGCCATCCCGGCTCTCCCTGCTGCTGCCATCCGATGCGCACAGCGAAGTATGCGGGGTCTTGCGCCGGCGGCACGGCTGGGGGATTCATGGGAGCAAGGCCGAGCGCCGCCATGGTTGCCGCCTGCAGGGCGACGTTGGCGTTCTGCGGAGTAAGCGGCGATGGATATGTGGGATTAAGCGGCACGCTGTCTCACCGAATGGCTCAGCAGGATGTCGCGCGGCGTCAGGTGCTCGCGCGGAATGAATGTGGGATTCACCAGCGGCGTCCCGACAGCTTCGGCTGCCCGAAAGACCGTCTGATCGCAAAACAGCTTGCCGCGGCTGTCCCAATTCCGGCCAAAGATTATGCCCAGCACGCCCTTAAAGTTGTAGGCTTCGCCCTGCCACTTGAGCGCCTCTCCAAGCATCGCTTCCGCGTTCTCGCAATCCAGCAGAAACACTGTCTGACGCTTCCGCACTTTACGCCACGTCAGTCCCTTGCCATCGGCCATCGCCGAGTAGGTCATTGAGTCCGAGAGCCGGAAGAATCCGGCATGAGACCATGCGCAGTTGGTGGCCCGGCGAATCAGAGCAGAGACCAAATCCCATTTCTCCGTCGATACGAACAGGCAAATATCACTCACCCGCCATTCTCCCAGCGATGGCATACCAGAAGTTACGGTTAGCGTACTTCCACACTTTGATGACGCGGTACTTCTGCCCCAGCCACAGCACGACATCCGAGATGCCATTCGGGTTGGTTTCCTTGATCTCGTTCTGCGTGTGGATTGTGATCATGCCTTCGACGCGATCGCCTTCGGGGATTTGCTTGAGTTCTTCTCCCGACGGTGAACTGATGACGCCGAACGAGGCGATTGCCTGGGTACGGTTAGGCTGATAGCCGCCCTGCACGAAGTTGCCTGTCGTGCGCAAGAGGGTAAACGGCTCGGCCAAATCCGGGTCGTTCACCACCTCGTTGAGATCGACGAGCGCCATCAGCGTTTCAGCACGTAAGTGATTGCCCTCAGCATTTGCACCGTATCGATGAGAACTTTGTCGCTTCCCTTTGCCTTAATCGTGCTGGGAGCGTTGGGCGGCCAGTTGTTCCGCGGATCGTGAAACCAGCTTCTCGCCGAGTTTTGCCCCATCATCCCTGCACGGTTCATGTGGGCGAGCGCCGTCGGCTTATCTCCGGCAAGAAGAGCGGAAGCAGCCAGTTTCAGTTCCTGCTCGATAGGCTCGCGGTTGCCGGCAGCCATCAGTGCCGGCTCAATGATTGGACGCGGAGGCACGTGATACAGCGCCGAGCCGTGCGCCAGGATGTACATGCCGTGCGCTGCCGAGTAAGTGACTTTCTTCTTCAGTTGAGTTCGCAGCATCTCAAGACGCATTGACACTTGGCGGGTTCCATGCGTGTGCAGGAAGGCCAGTTGAGCGTTGGTGATGCCGGGATCTTTGCGCGCGGACTTGGCTTCGGGAATGCCTACGTAGACTTTCATTTTCTGAAGGTCTTTGAAACTGCCCAAGACTGCGGCGGTGCGGTCCATGGTGACTTTCGGAGTGACGCGGAAGCGGAACATCAGCCTTGAGCGTAAACCAGAATGTAGTCGGTCACTGGCGTGGTGCCGCCCGCTAGGTAGCAAAGTGCATTGCCTGACGGAATAGCGCCCATGAAACGCGGGAACGTTACTGGCGTCTTGGCTGTGGTCGTGATGGGCGCCAGAAAGGTATTTTGCCCGGTGCCGCAGTTTGTGCCTGTGCCATAGACCAAGCTGAAGGTGGGAGTTGTTCCCGACACATTCACCAGCGTCAGACTGCACACATAGATTGGCTCGCCGGTGACCAGACCGACAATCTGAGTCGCCGAAGTGCCGCTGGTCGCTCCTACTGCCGTCACTGTCGAGCGGGAAGTCTCGCAATTGGTAAACGCTGTCTGCGCCAGCACCACCTCGGAGCGGTGAGGAGACAGCAGCGCGGCGGCGGCGATAAATAGAGCGGTAAATAGGACCAGTGCCAGACAGCGTTTCATGCGGCAACCTCCTCGGCGGATTCTATGCGGGCAAATTGCGAGCGCGTCATGTAGCGGACGATTCCAAAGCGATAGACTTTGTGAGGCCATGCGATCTGATCGAGCGTTAGCAAAGGGGCTGGATAGCAACGGCAGTTCCAGATGTTTCCTGGAGTATACGGACCATGCCTGTGCGGTTCTCCCGCGAGAGCCTCGGGATTGGGCGGGTCGTTCCAGCGCACGAGCACTCCCTGCATCTTGCGATGCGATGGCCGCACGCGCTGATCCTGCGACGTTTCCCAGACATACCAAGGAAGGTCAAGCGACTCCGCCCGAGCCTCGGTCAACGCCGTCGTAGCCTTGCCAACTTCCGTGCGGGCAATCAGCATGGCTCGCGTGCGGCTCTCCTGCTTGATGAGCCGAGCTATATCCGGCGCGCGCTCTCCCGTCTGCTGATGGCGCAAGGCCATTCGGGTCGCATACTTCGCGACATCTTCCGGAAGCGAGCGGATGAGTGAAGCA
>Ga0335072_10009545_pt1 | contig 13989 bp, 13 predicted proteins | sample Lox_Sample_21_FD_206725 | JGI IMG/M metagenome (GOLD analysis project Ga0335072, IMG submission 206725) | Soil microbial communities from Loxahatchee National Wildlife Refuge, Florida, United States - Lox_Sample_2.1 | ecosystem: Environmental > Terrestrial > Soil > Wetlands | place: USA...
GGAGGCGGGCGATCGCCCGCCCGGCGAGGGCCAGGTGGGGCCGCCGGAACGGTCCCATGGCTGAACGGGCCCGCGGGGCGATCCCCGGTCCGGACGGGAAGCTGCGCTGCCCGTGGGGCCTGAGCGCCCCCGAGTACCTCGCCTACCACGACACCGAATGGGGCCGCCCGGTCCACGGCGACCAGGCGATCTTCGAACGGCTGAGCCTTGAGGCCTTCCAGTCGGGACTGTCCTGGCTGACGATCCTGCGCAAGCGGGAGAACTTCAGGAAGGCGTTCGCCGGGTTCGACATCGCGGCGGTCGCCGGATTCGGCCCGGGCGACGTGCAGCGCCTGCTGTCCGACGCGGGCATCGTGCGGAACCGCGCCAAGGTCAACGCCGTGATCACGAACGCCCGCGCCGCGCTCGAGCTGCCGGCCGGGCTCAGCGACCTGGTCTGGAGTTACGCCGCAGCGGATCCGACGCCTCCGCCGCCGCGAACGCTGGCCGACATCCCCGGGCAGACCCCCGCGTCCAAGCGCATGTCGGCGGAACTGCGCAAGCATGGCTTCGTGTTCACCGGGCCGGTCACCGCGTACGCGACGATGCAGGCCTGCGGCCTTGTGAACGATCACCTCGCCGAGTGCTTCGCCCGGTTAACCGGTGACACCGAGCCGGTCATGGCCGGCTGGATGTGACATTCAGCCGGCCGCACCAGAAAGCGCGTGTAAAGATACCTGAATGGATGATCCCGACCTTGCCGAGCTCTTCGCGCCGATCGAGCCCGCGAAGGCGTTCGGCGTGGTGCTGAGCGAGGCGCACGACGTGCTCGCCCACATTCACGGGCCGGTCGACGCCGAATTGTGGGGCTCCGACATGATCGGCGCGCTGTCGGCGGACGCGGGAGAGTCAAGCGTGATGGCCGCGCTCGCCAGCGCGGTCGTGCCGGCCGCCGAGGAAAGCGCGACCCCGGAGTCGCTGGCGCTGCTGCGGATCTTCGGGGCGCTCGGGTCGACGGAGTTGCGCACAGCGGCGACCGAGGCCGCCGGGCGGCTCACCGCGACCGGCGTGCCCGACCCGCCGTGGGCAGCCACGATCGGCTCACCGACGGTGGGCGCAAGCTGGCACTACAGCGACATCGGCGGCCGTCAGGAGTCGGTGACGGTGACGTTCGGCTACGGCAACGCCGAGCACGCCATGTCGGTGCTGATCGACCACGGCAAGGGCGGCCAGCTGAAGGACGTCTGGGTCGGTGACGCCGCCGGACTGCTTGACAAGACCTTCCTGGCCGCGGCGAGCGACCCGCTGGTCGTCTTCGAGCCCATCGACGCGGCGAACGCCCGCGAGCGGCTGGAGCGGACGATCAGCGCGGGGGAGTCCCCAGAAAAGCCAGACCAGGCGGCCGATCTCGTCGCGCATCGCGCCCTGCTGCACGCCCGGGTGCGCTACCTCGCCGCGGCCGCCACGGGGGATTAGTCCCGGCTACGGCGCGAGGGCCACGGTCGCGCCGGAGGGCGTAAGCAGCCGGTGATAGCCCGGCTCACCCGGCAGCCTGGCGAGATCGCTCCTGACCCGGCGGTAGGCGCCGTCCGGGCCGGCGAGCGTCAGCCCGGCCGCGCCCACCGCCACCAGCTCACCGTCGTTGCGGACCAGCACCGGACCGTCACGGCCGGCCGTGATCGCGACCCGTCCGGCCCGCAGGCCGTCAAGGATGGCTTCGGTGCCCGCGTCCGCGCTCTCGACCCACGTCGTCGGCGTGCCCAGCGGCGCGTCCGATCCCGGCCGGTGCCAGTCGCTGCCGCCGACCGGGATCGTCGCCGGATCCCACGCTTGCCACCACGCCAGCGGCGTGGTCCAGCTCAGGTCCAGCCAGCTCCAGTGCCAGACCTCGACGAGCGGCGGCCGGCGGCGCATCTGGTGCAGCCAGCTCACCGGCCCCGCGATCGGATGGTTGACGGACATCAGGCCGCCGCCCCGCTCGGCGGTGTCGAGCCAGTCATCCGGGCTGCGGCGGAAGTCGATCCAGCCAGTGTCGCCGAGCACCCCGGCGTGGCCGTGCGCGGTCGTCACCTCCTGGCCCGGCAGCAGCGTGACCCCGTACCGGCGCCCGGCGTCCGGCAGCTCGGCGTGGTGGCTGACCGTGTTGTGGTCGGTCACCGCGATAAAGTCCAGGCCGCGCTGGACCGCGAAGCACGCCAGTTCCGGCACCGTCAGTGCCCCGTCCGAGTGCACGGTGTGCGCGTGCAGGTCGCCGGCCAGCCAGCGGTGCCCCGGCGACGCCGGCAGGTCCCGCCTGGCCGGCCTGCTGGCCGGCACCGGGGGCGTCTCGGCCGTCGCGGACCCGGAATCCGCCGGTCCGGTCGACGGCTCCGCGGTGACCCGGTAACGGACGCCGTCCGGCGGCACCACGTGCAGCCCGATCATCACCCGCCACAGGCCGGCCTCGACCTCACCGGGCAGGTACCCGGGCGTCGCGGCCTCGGCCGCGATCACGAACGACTGCCTGGCTCCTCCCGACCAGCCCCGGAACCCCGACGGGTCCAGGCAGCCGAGGTCGAGTATCGCTCCGGCGCGCTCGTACTCGAGGTCGACGCGCAGCGCGGCGGTTCCCGGTGTCACCTCGACCGGCAGGTAATGCCACGGCGAGGCGAAACGGTCCTCCGGCGTCCATGTTCCGGTGTGCACGGTGGGTTCGCCCATGGTCCTAGTGTGGGGCCAAAAATGAGATGACTACACGGTGCCGCGGCGCTACTGTTTTGAGCTTCGCGCACAATTCACCTGCAGGGGGTTTGCCATGCCCGCTGAGGCTGGGGACGACGGCGACGATCCCGTCATCCGCGCCGAGCGCGCCCATCTCATCCAATCCCGCGAAGACCTCAGGCTGATGCGCGAGGACGTCCTCGCGATCAACCCCATGGCCGGGGACCCGGTCTCCCTGGAGTTCCTCAAGGCCGACCTGTACCGCCGCGCCGAGTCACTGCGGGACATCCCCGACGCGCCGCTGTTCTTCGGACGCCTCGACTACGACGAGCAAGGTTCCTTCCACATCGGCAGGCGCCACGTCCACGACGAGGACGGGACGCCGGTCGTCATCGACTGGCGCGCCCCCGTGTCCCGGCCCTTCTACCGGGCCAGCCAGGCCGACCCGATGGGCCTCGCCCTGCGGCGGCGATTCGGGTTCTCCGGCGGAGATCTCACCGCCTACGAAGACGAGCTGTTCACAGCAGGGGGAGCTCCGGGAGCAAGCCGCGTACGTTCGGAAGAAAAAAAGACCAGCACCCTGCTGATCGCGGAAATCGAACGGCCGAGATCCGGCCCGATGCGCGACATCGTCGCCACCATCCAGCCCGACCAGGACGACATCGTCCGCGCCGACGCCAGCCGGACGGTGTGCGTGCAGGGCGCGCCGGGGACCGGGAAGACGGCGGTCGGCCTGCACCGCGTCGCCTACCTGCTGTACGCGCACAAAGAGCAGGTCACCAGACGCGGGGTCATCGTCGTGGGACCCAACCTCGCCTTTCTCTCTTACATCAGGAACGTGCTGCCCGCGCTCGGCGAGCTCGACGTCACCCAGACCACGGTCACCGAGCTCGTCGCGTCGGTCCCCGTGCGCGGCGCCGACAGCGACGAAGCCGGCCAGGTCAAGGGGGACGCCCGGATGGCCGAGGTGCTGCGCCGCGCGCTGTGGGCAGCGATCACGCCCCCGGCCGACGCGCTCGTGGTGCCGCGCGGTTCCCGGCGCTGGCGGGTGCCCGCGCACGAGGTCACGGCCCTCGCGGACGAGCTGCGGGGCCGCGGGGTCAGGTACGGGGCGGGACGGGAACTGCTCGGCCACCGGATCGCCCACGTGGTCCTCACCAAAATGGAAGCGGCGGGGGAGACCTGCGACGACCGGACGCACGACGCGGTGCGGCGATCGGCGCCGGTGCGGGCGTGCGTCGACCGGGTCTGGCCGAAGGTGGAGGCGAAGCGGCTGGTGTTCGGGCTGCTGTCGTCGCCGGCGGAGCTGGCCAGGTACGCCGGCGGGCTGCTGTCGGAGGAAGAGCAGCGAGCGATCGGGTGGTCGCCGGCGCCGCGCGGCCCCGGATCCGCCCGGTGGAGCAGCGCCGACCTCGTCCTCATCGACGAGGCGGCCGACCTGATCGAGCGCACCCCCAGCCTCGCGCACGTCGTGGTGGACGAGGCGCAGGACCTGTCGCCGATGGAGTGCCGCGCGATCGGACGGCGGTGCTCCACCGGATCCGCGACCGTGCTCGGCGACATCGCGCAGGGCACGACCCCCTGGGCGGCCACGTCCTGGCCGGTGCTGCTCGGGCACCTAGGCAAGCCGGACGCCTCGGTCAGCGAGCTTGACGTGGGCTACCGGGTGCCGCGGCAGATCCTCGACTACGCGTCCCGGCTGCTGCCATCGATCGCGCCGGGGCTGCGGCCGGCCTCCTCGCTGCGGCAGGACGCCGGGTCGCTGTCGGTTCAGTCCGTGCCGTCGGATCAGTACGGCGGGCGGCTCGCATCGGTCTGCGCCCGCGCGCTGGAACTGCCCGGGTCGGTGGCTGTCATCTGCGCTGACGCTCAGGCCGGCGCAGTCGCGGCGGCGCTGCGCGCGGCCGGGCTCGACTTCGCTGTGCTCGGGGGCGAGCCTGCCGATCAGGCGCGCCTGATGGTCGTGCCGGTCACGCTCGCCAAGGGCCTCGAGTTCGATCACGTCGTGCTCGGCGAGCCCAGCCGGATCGCCGCCGGGGAAGCCTACGGCCTGCGCCGGCTGTACGTGGCGCTGACCCGCGCGGTGTCCCGGCTCACGATCGTGCACGCCGAGGCGATCCCGGCGGAACTGTCCGCCGCGTGACCTGGACAAGCGCGTCTATGTAGCAAAACGTGACGCGCGGAAGCCGGCATGTACCGAACCCGTGGCGGATTTGTTCCGTACCATAGATGAAAGCCACTTAGTTTCTGGCGCTTCGAGGTATTTTCCGACGCGCGTTGCGTGGCGGCGGGGGCAGGGGCATTCTGGAAAAAATCCGGGACAGCACGCTGGGTTCCGGAAAAACTACTATGGGTAACGACGGTGATAGCTGTGGACGACAAGGGGAACCACGCACAGTCTGCTTACCTCGACAAGCTGGCCGAGGAATTGACGCACCGAGGGCTGGAAGCCTGGGTAATGGCGCCGCCGGGCCGGGTGCCGAGCGTTTATGTCGTGAACCCCGCGGCCCGCGCACTCGAGGACAACGTGTACTGCGACCGCGGCAAGGATGGCCTGCACTGGTTCTGGTGGTCGTGGGCGGAGCGGATCTCGATCGCCGACGACCTCGACGCGGCGGCCACCGCCATCGCGCGCGTGCTCGCGCTGCCGCGAGACTAACGCTCGGCCGGCGCCGGCGGCTTGGCCGGGCGCCGGGATTGTTGCTGATGCTGGCGTTACGACGGAACCGTCCCATCCCCCATGCCGGGGAAACTCACGGTGGAACCGCGCCAGGCGACCGCCCGGTTCGCCGGCGGCAGCATCGCCAGCGCGCCAAAGGTGCGCAGCGTCTCGTCCGTGACCGCGACGACGCCAAGGTAGGCCTGGGTCACGCCGTCCTCCAGCGTCGCGGCGAGCCGCCGCGCGGACCGCGCGCCCTGCACGGCGAAGGGCAGCTCGTAAGCGGCGCTGGCGGCCACCGGAGTCGCGCCGAGCTTGACGATCATCGCCTCGAGAGTGTCCCTGGCCTCCTGATGCGCCCGCCAGTCGGTGAGCGCCGCCTGCTGGTCGGCGCCGGTGAGCATGGCACCCGCGACGCCGTAGCCGTAGACGGCCGCGTGCTCGGCGGCCAATGCGGCCTGGAGCGCCTGCACCGGCTGCGGGGCCGGCTCGGTGGCTGTCATCAGTGCCCGCTCCCGCTGGTGAGCACCGTGACGTGAGTCGCTTCTGAAGCGGCGATGCTGGCGTACAGCTGGGCTAGGGCCGAGGACGCGCCCGCCAGCCGCCGCAGCTGCGTGGTGGAGGCGGACTGCTCGGCGGCGCGCAGCTGGGCCAGCGCGGCGCTCCGCGTGCCGGGGACGGCCGGCTTGCTCGTGACCGTCCTGGGAACGGACCGGCCCGGCGGCTCGACGATCATCGCGCGCAGCTGAGCGAGGTGGGCCTCGTGCTCAGCGAGCAGTGGGGTAAGCGCCGGGGCCAGCGCGGAATAAGAGGCCATGGTCCGGTTGTATATCCAGATCAGGTTCTGCTCGGCGGTCACAGCGCTGAATAGCGCGCGGACGTCAGCGGACAGCGGCGGCGGCCCCTTCAGCGGGTCGGGGCCCGCGCAGGCGGTCAGCGCGGCAAACAAAGGCAGCGTCGTGGCCGACGCGGCAAGCAACTGGCGCCTTCGCAGCATAGGCTCTAAGCATGCCATGTAGCTACGGCTGCTCCGGCTGCGACGGGTTCGTCGTCGCTTAATGTCGCCGACGCCGTGTGGCTTCGGTGGCCGCTATAGGCTGGACCTGCGAAGATAAGAGCCGTAGAGAGTAGGCGGCCCGCAGACGAGGAGGTCGTGATGCCCGGTGGCTCGCGCCCCGGCACCAGCCCGGTGGATGAACGACGGCTGGCCGGCCTGATCCAGCCGGTGGCAGCGGCGGCCGGCATGGACCTGGAGTCCGTGCGGGTAACCGTCGCCGGACGCCGACGGCTGCTGCGGGTGGTCGTCGACAGCGACCACGGCGTCAGCCTGGACGACGCCGCCGAGGTCAGCCGCGAAGTGTCCGCCGCGCTTGACGCGACCGACGTCATGGGCGACGTGCCGTACACCCTCGAGGTTTCCTCGCCCGGCGTGGACCGTCCGCTCACCGACCCGCGGCACTGGCGGCGTGCGGCCGGGCGGCTGGTCCGGGTGAAGACGACGACGGCGGGCGCGGTCCAGGGCCGCGTGCTCGTGGCTGACGCGGACGGCGTGACGTTGGACGTGGAGGGTTCCGCGCGCAGGTTCGGCTACGGCGACCTGGGTTCCGGCGCCGTCCAGGTGGAGTTCGGGCGGACGCCTGACACGGAACTTGAAGAGCTTTCCGGCGACGGCGGGCTTTCCGACGAGAAGCTTCCCTGCGAAGCGGACCTTGGAGCTGGCGGCGATGGACATTGACCTGAGCGTGCTGCGCAGCCTCGAGAGCGAGAAGGACATCTCGCTCGAAACAGTCATCAAGGCGATCGAGGACGCGCTGTTGATGGCGTACCACAAGACCGACGGGGCGAGTCCCGCGGCCCGCGTGGAAGTGGACAGGAAGACCGGCCACGTCACGGTGTGGGCGCGGGAGACCGCCGCCGACGGCGCGACCGCGCGGGAGTACGACGATACGCCCGCGGGCTTCGGCCGGATCGCGGCCACGACCGCCCGTCAGGTGATCCTGCAGCGGCTGCGTGACGTCGAGGACGAGATGACGTTCGGCGAGTACGCCGGGCACGAGGGCGACATCGTCGCGGGCGTGATCCAGCAGGGCAAGGATCCGCGGACGGTGCTGGTGGACCTGGGCAAGATCGAGGCCGTGCTCCCGCCCGCCGAGCAGGTGCCCGGCGAGCGGTACGCGCACGGGGAGCGGATCCGGTGCTACGTGTGGCGCGTCCGCAAGGGACACCGCGGCCCGTCGGTCACGCTGTCGAGGACGCACCCTGACCTGGTGCGCAAGCTGTTCGCGCTGGAGGTCCCCGAGATCGCGAACGGTCAGGTGGAGATCGTCAAGATCGCCCGCGAGGCCGGGCACCGGACGAAGATCGCGGTGCAGTCTCACCAGCCGGGCGTGAACGCCAAGGGCGCCTGCATCGGGCCGGTCGGCAGCCGGGTCAGGAACGTGATGGCGGAACTGCACGGCGAGAAGATCGACATCGTCGACTTCTCCGAGGACCCGGCCGAGTTCGTGGCGAACGCGCTGTCGCCCGCCCGGGTCACGCGGGTGGACGTGGTCGATCCGGTCGCGATGGAGGCACGCGTGGTCGTGCCCGACTACCAGTTGTCGCTCGCCATCGGCAAGGAAGGGCAGAACGCCCGGCTGGCCGCCCGGCTCACCGGCTGGCGGATCGACATCAGGTCGGACGCCGCGGCCCCCGAGCCGGATGCCGCGGAGCCGGACGCCGCGGCCGCCCCGGACGCTCCGGACGCTCCGGCTGAGCCGGACGCCCCGTCCGCCGACGCGGCGGGCGCGAGCGCGGGCGCGGGCACGGCTGCCCGCGCGGTCTCGCGGGCGCGCTCGGTGCCCCGCCAGGGGCGCGACGCTCAGGTGGGCGCGGTCGGCGACAACGCCGGGAAGGCGTAGCGGCCGCTGCCCGGCGGCCCCCGCCCGAGGCTGGCGACCAGCGCGGCCGGGCGCTGCCCGTGCAGCCGCCGCGTGCCCTTCACGTGGTGAGACGGTAGACTATTGTGAGGATTGACCGTGCGATCTGAGCTGCCTGGGCATGGGCCAGGGACTTTTCCCGTGCGCACATGCGTTGGCTGTAAAGGTCGTGCGGCAAAGTCCAGCCTGCTTCGCCTAGTGGTGGCCGGGGACGGCATCGTGCCCGACCCCCAAGCGCGGCAGCCCGGCCGGGGCGCGTACCTGCACCCCAGCCTGGCGTGCTTCGAACTGGCGCAGCGACGGCGGGCGTTCCCGCGCGCACTCCGCGTCGAGGGTCCGCTCAACGTCGCCCCGCTGGTTTCGTACCTTTCACGGACGGACACCCGGGCATAACATAGCTGCGGCGAACGGACGCGCAACGGCCGACGATAACGGGAAGCTCGCTGGACACAACGGAAACCTGTACGGAAAGCAGGTCGAGAAGCTAATGAGCGCTCGATGAGCACAAGGCGATGAACGGCGCAAGCTGAGGCCGACCCGGAGCACGCTATGCCCCGGATCGGCTGACGATCCGGTAGATGGCCCAGGGAAGGGCCGAGCAGAGGAGCATAGTGGCGAAGGTCCGGGTTTACGAACTCGCGAAGGAGTTCGGGGTAGAGAGCAAGGCTGTCATGGCCGAGCTCGAGAAAATGGGCGAGTTCGTGCGGTCGGCGTCCTCGACGATCGAGGCGCCGGTGGTTCGCAGGCTCAAGGAATCATTTGCCGGTGACACGGCGAAGCAGGGACGGCAGGGCGGCCAGCGGCCGGCTGACGCGCGTCCCGCGCCGCCGTCTGTCCGGCGTGACCAGGGTGGCGACGGTCGCCGTGGTGGCGACCGCGGTCCGGCGCAGGCTCCCGGTGACGGTGTCGCCGGCGGCACGGCGGCTGGACAGGTCTCGCCTGCCGCGACGCCGGTTGCCGGTGACCGTGGCCCGTCAGCGGGCGCCCCTTCCGGCGCTCCGGGGACCAGGCCGGTGCCCCGGCCCGCCGCGCCGCGTCCGGTTCCGCCGGTGCCAGGCGTTAGCGCGCCTGCGGCCGCCGCCGCGGCCCCCAGTTCCACGCCCACGCGTCCGGCGCCGCGCCCCGCTACCTCCGGCCAGCCTGGCCAGCCGGGTCAGCCTGGCCAGCCGGGTTCGGGCGGTCAGGGTGGCGCGGCCGGCCCGCGGCCAGCGGCGCCACGCCCCGGCGGGCAGCGTCCCGGCGGCTCGCAAGGCACCCCGGGCCAGCAGGGCCCGCAGTCCACGGGCGCGCCGTCGCGTCCGGGCGCGCCGCGTCCCGGCGCCCCCCGGCCGACCGCTCCGGGACAGCGTGGCCCGCGCCCCGGTCCGCGGCCTGGTAACAACCCCTTCAGCTCGACGGCGACCGGCATGGGCGCGGCCCGGCCGGAGCGCCCCGGGGTGGGCGACAGGGACCGCGCTGACCGCGGTGACCGCCCCGACCGTGGTGACCGCGCTCCGCGTCCTGGCCAGGGCCATGACCGTCCCGGCGGTCGCGGCCCCGGGCGCCCCGGTGTTCCCGGCGCCCAGGGGACCGGCGGCGACGGCGGTCCGCGGCCCGGCGGCCCGCGTCCTGGCGGTCCGCGGCCGAGCCCGATGAACATGCCGTCGCGCCCGGTGGGTCCGGGCGGCGGCGGTCCCGGCGGCCGGGATCGCGCTGGCGGCGGTGCCCCTGGCCGGGGTCCGCGGCCCGGCGGTCCGGGTGCTGGCAGCGGCCCGCGGCCTGGCGGCGGCGGTCGCCCGGCTGGCGCTGGCAGCGGCCCGCGTCCCGGCGGCGGCGGCGGTGGCGGCGGCCCGCGCAGTGGCGGCGGCCCCGGTGGCGGTGGCGGTGGCGGCGGCGCTCCGGCGCGCCCCGGTGGCCGCGGACGCGCTGGCGGCGGTACCGCGGGTGCTTTCGGGCGTCCCGGCGGCAAGCCGGCCCGCGCCCGCAGGTCGCGGAAGCAGCGGCGGCAAGAGTTCGACAACATGCAGGCCCCGACGATCGGCGGCGTACAGGTCCCGCGCGGCAACGGCCAGACGATCCGGCTGAGCCGGGGAGCGAGCCTCTCCGACTTCGCCGACAAGATCGGCGCCAACCCGGCGAGCCTGGTGCAGGTGCTGTTCCACCTCGGCGAGATGGTCACGGCCACCCAGTCGGTCAACGACGAGACGCTGCAGTTGCTGGGCGCCGAGCTGAACTACAACGTCCAGGTCGTCTCCCCCGAGGAAGAGGACCGGGAGCTGCTCGAGTCGTTCGACATCGAGTTCGGCGAGGACGAAGGCGGCGAGGAAGCCCTCCAGCCACGGCCTCCGGTGGTCACCGTCATGGGTCACGTCGACCATGGCAAGACCAAGCTCCTGGACGCGATCAGGCACACCAACGTGGTGGCGCGCGAGGCGGGTGGCATCACCCAGCACATCGGCGCCTACCAGGTGCAGACCGAGGTCGACAGCGACGAGCGGAAGATCACCTTCATCGACACCCCCGGTCACGAGGCGTTCACCGCCATGCGTGCCCGCGGCGCCGAGACCACCGACCTGGTGGTGCTCGTGGTCGCGGCGGACGACGGCGTGAAGCCGCAGACCACTGAGGCGCTGAACCACGCGCAGGCGGCGAACGTGCCGATCGTGGTGGCGGTGAACAAGATCGACAAGGAGGGCGCCGACCCGTCGCGGGTGCGGGCGCAACTGACCGAGTACGGCCTGGTCGCCGAAGAGTTCGGCGGTGACACCCAGTTCGTGGACGTCTCCGCCACCAAGAACATCGGCATCGACCAGCTGCTCGAGGCGGTCATCCTCACCGCCGACGCCACGCTCGACCTGCGGGCCAACCCGGAGCAGGACGCGCAGGGCACCGTGATCGAGGCGCAGCTCGACAAGGGCCGCGGCCCGGTGGCGACCATGCTGATCCAGCGTGGCACGCTGCACGTCGGCGACTCGATCGTGGCGGGCGACGCCTACGGCCGCGTCCGGGCCATGCTCGACGAGAATGGCGAGCAGCTCAGGGAGGCGCCGCCGTCCCGGCCGGTGCAGGTGCTCGGCCTCACCGCGGTCCCCGACGCTGGCGACAACTTCCTGGTCGTCTCCGACGACCGGATGGCCAGGCAGATCGCCGAGCGCCGCGAGGCGCGCGAGCGCACTGCCCAGTTCGCCCAGCGCAGGCGCCGGGTCACGCTGGAGGACCTGGAGTCGGCGCTCAAGGCCGGCCAGCGCGAAGAGCTCCTGCTCATCATCAAGGGCGATGTGTCCGGCTCGGTGGAAGCCCTGGAGGACGCGCTGCTCAAGATCGACGTGGGCGAAGAGGTCACGCTGCGGGTCATCGGCCGTGGCGTCGGCGCGATCACCCAGGACGACGTGAACCTGGCCATCGCGTCGGACGCGGTGATCATCGGGTTCAACGTCCGTCCGGCCGGGCGGGCCGGCGAGCTCGCGCAGCGCGAGGGCGTGGACATCCGCTACTACTCGATCATCTACCAGGCGATCGAAGAGGTCGAGGCCGCGCTCAAGGGCATGCTCAAGCCCGAGTTCGAGGAGGTCCAGCTCGGCACCGCCGAAGTCCGCGAGGTCTTCCGCGTGCCGCGGGTCGGCAACATCGCCGGCTGCATCGTCCGGTCCGGCACGATCAACCGCAACAGCAAGGCGCGGCTGGTCAGGGACGGCGTGGTGATCTCCGACAACCTCACGGTCGAGTCGCTCCGCCGGTTCAAGGACGACGTGACCGAGGTCCGCGAGGGCTACGAGTGCGGCATCGGTGTCGGCTACAACGACATCAAGGTCGAGGACGTCATCGAGACCTTCGAGATGCGGGAGAAGCCGAGGACCTGATCCGCCCCCGGCAAGGCGAGGCGATGAGGTGTACGTAGCCGCGCTGACGCTGGACGTGCTGCTGGGCGACGTCCGCTCGCTGAAACAGAAGCGGGCCGTCGTCCGGCCGCTCGTCGCCGAACTGCGGCGCCGGCACCCCGGCGTCGCAGTGGCCGAGACCGGTCACCTTGACCTGCATCGGCGTGCTGAAATCGGGATAGCGGTCGTGTCCGCCACCGCTAGCAACGCGACGCAGGTGCTCGACGAGTGCGAGCGCCTCGTCGCGGGGCGGCCGGAGATTGAGCTGCTGTCCGCCAGGCAGCGGCTGTTTACCGAAGAGGAGTGACCGACGATGGATGCCGCCCGCACGCGCCGTCTCGCCGAGCGGATCTCCGAGATCGTGGCGCAGCTGCTCGAGCGCCGGATCAAGGACCCACGGCTGGGTTTCGTCACCGTGACCGAGACGCGCCTGACCAGCGACTGGCGGGAAGCGACGATCTACTACACGGTGCTCGGCACGCCTGAGGAGCAGGCGGAAACCGCCGCCGCGCTGCAGAGCGCGACCGGCATCATCCGGTCGGAAGTGGGCCGGCTGATCGGGCTGCGGCACACGCCGTCGATTGAGTTCGTCCCCGACGCGCTGCCGGACAGCGCCCGCCGCATCGACGACCTGGTGGCGGCCGCCCGGGAGGCGGACGAAGAGCTTGCCCGCACCCGGGAGGGGGCGACGTGGGCCGGTGACCCGGACCCGTACAAGAAGCCGGCCGAGGACGAGGACGACTGGGACGCTGAAGACGACGGGCGCGACGAGGACGAGTGACGGCCGGATGACCGTGCCTTCCGGGCTGATCATTGTCGACAAGCCTGGCGGTATGACCTCCCACGACGTGGTCGCCCGGATCAGGCGGCTGGCCGGCACCCGCCGGGTGGGGCACGCGGGAACGCTCGACCCGATGGCGACCGGCGTACTGGTTGTCGGCGTGGAGAAGGCGACCAGGCTGCTCGGCTACCTCACGCTGACTGAGAAGGAGTACGTGGCGACGATCCGGCTCGGCCAGTCGACCACGACCGACGACGCGGAGGGGGAGCCGTCCGGCGGCGCTTCCGCCAGTGGCGTTTCGGTTGTGTCGCTCGACGCCGCCATCGGCCGCCTCACGGGCGAGATCATGCAGGTCCCGCCGGGTGTCAGCGCGATCAAGGTGGGCGGCGAGCGCGCCTACAAGCTGACCCGCGCGGGCGCCGCCCCCGAGCTGGCGGCTCGCCCGGTGACGGTCTACTCGTTCACCGTTACCGACGTCCGCCCGGCCGGCGACTTCCTCGACGTGGACGCCACGATCCGCTGCTCGAGCGGCACCTACATCCGGGCGCTGGCTCGCGACCTCGGCGCCGCGCTCGGCACCGGCGGTCACGTGACCGCCCTGCGGCGTACCGCGGTGGGCCCCTACCGACTCGACCAGGCGCGTACTTTGGAAGATTTGTCCGAACGTACGCACCTGACTCCGCTGGCCGAAGCCGCTGCCGCGGCCTTCCCGCGGCTGGACCTCACCGCCGATGACGCGCGCCGCCTGGCGCACGGCGTCCGGATCCCGGTCCCTGCCTCCGTCGTTCCCGCTCCGGACGCGCCTGGATCCGCACTAGCGGCATTCGCCCCCGACGGCACGCTGATCGCGCTGGTCACGAGCGATTCTGACAAGCTCCGCACGCTCGCGGTGTTCGCATCGGGATAGCGATTCGCTACTGTCAGTAGTTAGCCGTAACTGATTGTGGTATCGTCTTGCCCCCGGGGATGCTCACCGCGGGGATAGGGACGGGATGGGGGACCGGAGAAGCGCCAGCGCGCGCTCCAGCCAGCGGCGGCCGCTGGCGGACGCCAGGGGGGAACTCGCGGGCACCGCGGTCCTCCTCGCTGCCGCCG
>Ga0335072_10009546_pt1 | contig 13989 bp, 14 predicted proteins | sample Lox_Sample_21_FD_206725 | JGI IMG/M metagenome (GOLD analysis project Ga0335072, IMG submission 206725) | Soil microbial communities from Loxahatchee National Wildlife Refuge, Florida, United States - Lox_Sample_2.1 | ecosystem: Environmental > Terrestrial > Soil > Wetlands | place: USA...
CTACACGCAGACGAACAACATCGTCGGCAACCTCAACGTGATGTACGCGATCGCCGACATCGACCGCGACATCCACCTCGTCAAGCTCGGGACGATGGGCGAGTACGGAACTCCGAACATCGACATCGAGGAGGGGTGGCTCGAGGTCGAGCACAACGGTCGCAAGGACCGGGTCCTCTATCCCAAGCGGCCCGGCTCCTTCTACCACCTGTCCAAGGTGCACGACAGCCACAACATCGAGTTCGGGTGCCGGATCTGGGGGATGCGCGCCACCGACCTCAACCAGGGGGTCGTGTACGGCGCCGACACCGAGCAGACCAAGCTCGACCCGCGGCTGGCCACGCGCTTCGACTACGACGGCGTGTTCGGCACGGTGCTCAACCGGATGGTGATCCAGGCGGTGCTTGGCCACCCGCTCACGGTCTACGGGAACGGCTCGCAGACGCGCGGTCTGATCAACATCGTGGACACGGTCGAATGTATCCGCCTCGCCGCCGAGAATCCCGCCGAACGGGGCGAGTTCCGCGTGTTCAACCAGTTCACCGAGCACCTGTCGGTTCGCCAAATCGCCGAGACGATCGCCGAGGAGTTCCCCGGCGAGGCCACGATCGAGACGGTCGCGAACCCGCGCGTCGAGGCCGAGGACCACTACTACAACGCCAAGCACACGGCGCTCGTGGACCTGGGGCTGAAGCCGACGCTGCTGTCGATGGCGCTGATCGACCACCTGTTCGAGGTGGTCGAGCGCCACAAGGATCGCGTCGACCTCGCGGCAATCATGCCGACGGTGAGCTGGCGCTCCACGACCAGCGAGCTGCCCCAGACGTCCGCGGGCGCGCTGGCTCAGACGTGACCGGCTCCGGCCTAGACGGCCGCCGCGTCCTCGTGACCGGCGGCTCGGGGTTCATCGGGCGCCACGCGGTCGCCGAGCTGTCGCAGGCGGGCGCACAGGTGCGCGTCATCGACCTCAAGCCGCACCCCGATCCCGAGGTCGACATCGTCCTCGGCGACATCGCCGATCTCGACGCGCTCGAGGCGGCGTTCGCCGGCGGGATCGACTCGGTCGTGCACCTCGCTGCCGTGACCTCGGTGCTGCGCTCGCTCGAGCAGCCCGACCTGACCTTCACCACGAACGTCGCCGGCACGCACGCGCTGCTCGAGACGGCCCGCGGGGCGGGTGCGGCGTCGTTGGTGTTTGCCTCGACCAACGCCGTCACCGGCCCGATGGACGCGCCGGCAATTGTTGAGACCGCGGTTTTGAAGCCACTGACTCCGTACGGCGCCACCAAGGCCGCCGCGGAGATGCTGATGTCCGCCTACACGGCCTCGTACGGGCTGCGGTGCGCATGCCTGCGGCTCACGAACGTATACGGACCGGGGATGCAGGCCAAGGACAGCATCGTGGCCCGGCTGATGCGCGCGATCCGGCTCGGGCGGACGTTCGAGATCTACGGAGACGGCCGCCAGGTGCGCGACTATGTGCACGTGAGCGATGTGATCGCCGCGGTCAAGCTTGGTCTCGACCATGAGGACTGGAAGGGACCGACCGTGATCGGGTCGGGGACGTCGCTGTCGGTGCTCGAGGTCGTCGACGCCGTGCGCGAGGTCACCGGCGCCTCGTTTGACGTCACGCACGGGCCGGCGCGGCCGGGTGAGATGCCGGCGGTGATCGTCGATCCAAGCCGCGCTCACGCGGCCGGCTGGTCGCCGCAGTTCGACTTCGAGTCCGGGCTGCGCGGCGTGTGGAAGGAGTGGTCGGTGGCCGATGTCGAGGCGATCGCAGCCGGAGCGCCGGCGGCGCCCGTGACCGCCGGAGGTGGCCGATGACCACCGTCCACGGCTCTCAGGGCGTCCGCTCAGGCGCCGGCGAGCGCGGCTCGCTCGAGGTCCCGCCAGACGAGCTCGCGCGGCTCGCGCCCGAGGAGCGGTCAGCCGCGATGGCGTTCCTCGCGACGCACCCCCCGGGGCTGGGCGCGCCGCTCGCGATCGTGATTCCCGCCTACAACGAGGAGCCGACCGTCGCCGGCGTGGTTGCGGAGATCCCGCGCGACGCCGCCGGGCTGAAGCTTGAGGTGATCGTGGTCGTCGACGGCGCCCGCGACGCCACCGCCTCGAAGGCGGCCGGCGCCGGCGCGCTCGTGTGCGACGTCCCCGTCAACCGCGGCCAGGGCGCGGCGCTCAAGCTCGGGTACTGGCTCGCGCGCGCCCGCGGCGCGAAGGTGATCGCGACGATCGACGCCGACGGCCAGTACGAGCCCGAGGAGCTCGGGCGCGTGGTCGAGCCGATCCTGGCGGACAAGGCCGACTTCGTCTCAGGCTCAAGGCGACTCGGCGCCGAGCTCACCACCGACCGCACGCGCCACCTGGGCGTGCTCGTGTTCGGCGCCCTGATCACCGTGCTTGTGCGCCACCGGATCACCGACCCGGCGTGCGGGATCCGCGCGATGCGCTCCGAGGTGACCGCGGACGTGGTGCTCGAGCAGCCGCAGTACCAGGCCTCCGAGCTGATGATCAGCGCCGCCCTCCACGGCTATCGGCTGGGCGAGGTGCCGACGACGATGCGCGACCGCGGCGTGCACGCGACCGCCACGAAGAAGGGCGGGAACTTCGGCTACGGCGTGCGGTTCGCGCGCGCGGCGCTACGCACCTGGGTGCGCGACCGGAAGGCGGCGCGGATGCGGCTGCGGCCCGAGAAGATCCACACCTCGTAGACCGCGAACCGCGCGACGAACAGGATCGCGAACACCGCGAGGTAGGACGCGGTCACGAGGATGACCCGGATGCCGTGGTGCGCCGGAATGCTCTGCACGTGACGCTGGGTCCAACCGGTCGCCTCGGCGGTGATGAACAGCGTCACGAGCGACACCAGCACGTAGGCGACGACCTCGCGCCCGAACGCCACGCGACCCTCGACTCGCCACGCCCAGCGGCGGTTCAGAATCCAGTTTGGGATCGCGCCGGCGACGAATGCCACGACCGAGCACGTGGTCGTGCCGACGCCCGCCACGTACAGGGCGGCGAACACGATCGCGCTGGTCGCGGCCGCAACCACCGAGCCGAGCGTGTAGCGCGTGATCCGGGCGCTCAGCGGCGACTGGGTGATCCTGCGGCCAATCGAAGAGTTCGCGAGTCGTACGCCGAGCGGAGAATTGCGCAGCGCGTGGTAATGCTTGGTGATCACCGAACAGCGATCGTAGCGTTTTGTGCCGTCACGTGGGCGTAAGAGCACCCGCGTGGGGGGTGTCGCCGTCGGCGTCGATACCGTCCCGTACGTGCGTTTTCAGGCCGCGGCGGACCCGATCGCGCTCGACGATGACCTGGTGGTGGCCGGGGACAACATGGCGGTGCTCGACGGGCTCCCCGACGGCGCGTTCGATCTGATCTACATGGATCCGCCGTTCAACACGGGGCGTGCGCAAACGCGACGGTCGCTGTCGGTGGTCGCGGATGACGATTCAGGGGATCGTGTCGGGTTCGGCGGGCAGCGCTACCGATCGACGTTGCTGCGGTCGTTGAGCTACGACGACTCGTTCGGCGATTACATGGGCTTTCTGGAGCCGCGGCTCGCGCGGGCGCGCGAGTTGCTCGCCGAGCACGGGACGTTGTACTTCCACATCGACTATCGCGAGGCGCATTACTGCAAGCTGCTGCTCGACGAGGTTTTCGGCCGGGACGCGTTCTTGAACGAGCTCATCTGGACCTACGACTACGGCGCCAAGCCCCGGCGCCGCTGGCCCGCCAAGCACGACACGATCCTGGTCTACGTGCGCACGCCGGGCGGTCATTGGTTCGACGCCGATGCGGTCGAGCGCGAGCCGTACATGGCGCCGGGACTGGTGTCGGCCGAGAAGGCCGCCCGGGGGAAGCGGCCCACCGACGTGTGGTTCCACACGATCGTGCCCACCAACGGCCGCGAGAAGACCGGCTACCCGACGCAGAAGCCCGAGGGCGTGCTGCGCAGGATGGTGGCCGCGTCGTCGCGTCCGGGAGGGTGGTGTCTGGATCCGTTCGCGGGCTCGGGCACGCTCGGCGCGGTATGCCGGGAGTTGGGGCGGCGTTTCGTGCTGATCGACTCCAGTCCCGTGGCGATCGAGGTGATGCGGGAGCGGCTGGGCCGGGGTTCGGGTCGGCGCGAGGCCCAGCTGGGTCTACTCGGCGGTGCCGTGGACGAGCGGGACGAACTGGACCGCCTCGAGTTGCCGGCGGAGTAGACGGTCGCCGCTGCGCCGCGTCAGCACCAGATGCTGCTCCTTTGACCCCACCGGGTGAACGAGCCGTCCTCCGTCGGCGAGTTGACGCTCGAGCGCGTACGGCTCCGCGTCTCCGGTCGCCGCGGCCACGTTGATCGCGTCGAACGGCGCCTCGTCCGGCAGGCCATCCCACCCATCCCCGACCACGAACGTGACGTTGTCGATCCCGAGGTCGGTGATCGCCTGCTCGGCGACCGCGCTCAGCTGGCGGTGGCGCTCGATCGTGAAGACCTGGCCCGCGAGCAGCGACAGCAGCGCGGCGTGGTAGCCGGACCCGGTCCCGACGTCGAGCACGCGGTCGGTCGTTCCGAGCTGTAAGGCCTCGAGCATGCGGGCCACGACGAGCGGTTGGGAGATCGTCTGGTCGTTTCCGATCGGGAGCGCCACGTTGGCGTACGCGCGATCCCGCAGGTCGGCCGGGACGAACCGTTCGCGTGGAATGCTCGCGATCGCGGCCAGCACGCGCTCGTCGCCGATCGCCGGCCGGATCAGGCGTGCCAGGTCGGCGGCTTCTCGCGGGCACATCGCGCGCTAGGGCTCCTCCGCGTCGGCGTCGAGCCACTTGTCGAAGAACTCCTCGGCCTCGAGGCTGGCGAGGTCGGCGCGCAGCAGCTTCAGCAGCTTCGACGCCTGCTTGGGGCTGACGTCCCAGTACAGGATCACTTCGCCGTCGTCGACCGACACGATCTCGATCCGGTCGGTGCGGCTGGGGTCGGACAGGAACGCCGGTTCGAGACCCTCACGCGAGACGATCAGGTGGTAGAGGCGGTTGGCCTTCATCGCGCGCCGCCCAGTGACATCGCGGCGGGGCCCTCGTAGAGACGCCCGTCGATCTCGATCGCCGGCAAGGTCCTGACTCCGGCCGCTCGCGCTCGAACGTTCGCGGCGTGCAGCGCGTCGGTCGTGGACCTGAGCCCGATGCCCTTCCGGAGCGCGGTCGGGTGCATCTCACACGCGGCGCCGGCGATCAGGATCGTGTTCTCGTCGCCGATGTCGCGCCCGCCCGCGAACGTTTGCCGGAACGCGGCGAGCGAGAACGCGACGCCGCGCCCGACCTTCTTGGCATACGTGGCGGCAAGCACCGCTCGGCTCGTCGTGTCGAATGGCCAGGCGTTCGGCCACCTGATCGGTTGCAGGCCAAGCGTCGCCGCCAGCCGCTCGACCTCCGAGCGGTCAGTGTTCGCCTGCTGCTGCTCGGAACCGGCCAGGTCCGAGGCAAGCACCGGCTCCCATTCCGGCACGACCGGCAACGTCGACATGATCGTCTCGCCGACTATGTAGCACTGCGGGCTGCCGAGGTCGAAGTAGAAGACGGGCTGCTGTTGTGCAGCCACTAGCCGTGGATCAGCCAGCCGTCCGCGGCGCGTCCGGCTTCCATGACTGCTTCTGAGAGGGTTGGGTGCCCGTGGATGATGCGGGCGACTTCGGGGTATCCGCCTTCGAGCGCGCGGACGTTGACGAGTTCCTGGATCAGCTCGGTCGCTTTGGTGCCGACGATGTGGCCGCCGAGTAGCTCTCCGTACTGTTTGTCGCCGACGATCTTGACCAGGCCGGTGCGGTCGCCGTACACGGTGCCGGCGCCGACGGCGCCGTATTGGAGCTTGCCGACGACGACGTCGTGGCCGTGGTCGCGGGCCTGCTGCTCGGTCAGTCCGAAGCTGCCTACGTTCGGGGTGCAGAAGGTGGCGCGGGGGATGTCGACGTATTCGATCGGGTGGGTTTCGAGCCCGGCGGCGTCCTCGGCCGCGATCACGCCCTCGTCGGATGCCTTGTGCGCGAGCGCCGGCCCGTGCACGAGGTCGCCGATCGCGTACACGCCGTCGAGGCTGGTGCGCATCCGCCCGTCGACCTCGATCAGCCCGGAGTTGCTCTCGACGGTGACGCCGGCCTGGTCGAGGCCGAGGGCGTGGACGTCGGGGGCGCGGCCGGTCGCGATCACGAGCCATTCGACCTCGCGCGGCTCGCCGGCGTGGGTGAACTTGCAGATCGATTCGGTGGTCTCGATGTTCTCGACGAACGTGCCCGTGTGGACCTGAATGCCCTGGCGCTTGAGGCCGCGCTCGACCACCTTCGAGATGTCCGCGTCCTCGCCCGGGAGCACCCGATCGAGCGCCTCGTACAGAAGCGTTTCCGTCCCCAGGCGCGCGTACGCCGAGGCGATCTCCGAGCCCGACGCGCCGGCGCCCACCACCGCGAGCGTGTTCGGAAGCTCAGGCAGGGCCCAGGCTTCCTCGGTGCCGATCACCCGGCCGCCGAACCGGGTGCCGGGGATCGGCTTCTTCACCGACCCGGTGGCCAGGATGATCGTCCTGGCCTCGATCCGGTTGCCGCCCACGGTCACAGCGCCGGGGCCCGCGAGCGCGCCCTCGCCCTCGATCACCTCGATCCCGTTCTTCTTGAACAGCCCCGCGACGCCACCGGTAAGCGTCTTGATCACCTTCAACCGACGCGCGGTGACGCCGGCGAAGTCGACCTCGGGCTCTGACACCTTGATCCCGTAGTCATCGGCCTCGCGGATCTCCGACAGCACATCCGCGACGCGCAGCACCGCCTTCGCCGGGATGCACGCGTAGTTCAGACAGCGCCCGCCCACCTCGTCCTTCTCCACCACCGCGGTCTTCATCCCGAGCTGGGCGGCGCGAATCGCGGCCACGTACCCGCCGGGGCCCGAGCCGACCACAACGCAGTCGTAGTTCATCGGCCGGCCGTGGCGACGCGGCCGTGAATCCTCGTGCGGATGCTGTCGACGATGTGATCCGCTGCGGGCAGGAAGTCGTCCTCGAGCGGCGGGCTGTAGGGGATCGGCAGATCCCGCGTCGTCAGGCGCCAGGCATCATCGATGTCCCCGAGCCAGTGCTCGGCGATCCGCGCGAGGACCTCGCCCGCCCAGCCTCCGGTCTCGGGCCCCTCCTCAACGACGACGAGCCGGTTCGTCTTCGCCAGCGACGCCGCGATGGTCTCGAAGTCCAGCGGTCGGAGCGTCCGCAGATCGATGACCTCGAGCTCGATCCCTTCGCCGGCGAGCCGCTCGGCCGCGGCCACGGCCTCGTGCACCCCGCGCATCGCGCTGACCACCGTGACGTCGGAACCCTCCCTGACAACAGCCGCCCGGCCGATCGGGACGAGCTCGTCGCCGACCTCTCCTTTGACTGCGTACAGGCGCTTGTGCTCGAAGAACAGCACCGGGTTCGGGTCGCGGACTGCGGACTTCAGCAGGCCCTTCGCGTCGGCCGGAGTCGCCGGGCAGACGATCTTCAACCCGGGCACTCCCAGGAACCATGAGATCGGGACCTGCGAGTGGATCGCCCCGAACCGTCCCCCGCCGCCTATCGCCGACCGGACGACGAGCGGAACGCTGGCTTGCTCGTTGGACAGGTACCAGTACTTCGCGGCCTGGTTGACCAGTGCGTCCATGGCGAGAGGCAGGAAGTCCCCGAACATGATCTCGTATACGGGGCGCAGGCCGGCGACCGCACTACCGAACGCGGCGCCCGCGATCGCCAACTCCGAGATAGGCGTGTCGAACACCCGGTCCGACCCGTGCTTCTCCTGCAATCCTGCGGTGACCGCAAACACACCGCCCGGTGCCGCGACGTCCTCTCCGAAGAAGATGACCGTCTCGTCGCGCGCGAGCTCTTCGTCGAGCGCGTCCCGGATTGCGTGTCGAAATTCGATCTCGGTCATCGCGTTCCTCCAGCTAGAGCACCAGCGTGCCGGGAGCCTCGAGCAGGCGCCTGATGTGGGCGAGGAATTCGGCCGCCTCCGCGCCGTAGAGGATCCGGTGATCGCACGACAGGCTGATCGTCATCGTGTGCCGCGCGGCGAGCTCTCCGTCGTAGACGACCGCGCGTTGTTTGAGCGAGCCGACGGCGAGGATCGCCGCCTGTGGAGGGTTGATCACGGCGGTGAACTCGTCGACGCCGAACATGCCCAGGTTGGACACCGAGAACGTGCCGCCGCTCAGCTCCGGCGGAGTGATCCGGCCGTCGCGGACCTTCTGGGCCAGCTCGCGAGAGCTGCGGCCGATCTCGCCGAGTGATTTCTGGTCCGCGTCGAAGATCGTCGGGACGACCAATGCGCCGGTCGCGGCAACGGCGACACCGATGTTCACCCGGCTGTGAAGCTCAAAGTGTCCGTCCGCGTAGGAGCCGTTCGCCAGTGGCGTCTCGCGCAGCGCAAGCGCGCAGGCCTTGATCACGAAGTCGTTGTACGACGGAAGCTTGGTTTCGGGCCCGATGACCGTGCGGAGCTGCGCGCGCAGGGCCACGGCCGCCTCCATGTCAACGTCGGTCTTGAGCACGAAGTCCGGCGCGATCGCCTTCGACTCGGCCATGCGCCGCGCGATCACCTGCTGCAGACGGGTGGGCTCGCGGACCGTCAGCGTTCCCTTGGTGGACTCTGCGACGCCCCGCGCCGGGTCGCTTGCAACGGCCCGCTCTCGTGGAACTCGTGCAGGGGCCGCTGATCGCGGGGCGGTCGACACGGAAGCTCCGCGAACGTCGGCCTTCACCACCCGGCCGCCGGGACCGGTACCGCTGACAGCCGCCAGGTCGACTCCGAGCTCGAGCGCGATTCGCCGCGCGACCGGCGAGGCGTCGACCCTCCGCGGCCCGCCTTCGCCAGTCGCCGATGCCGTCGGGCGGTGCCCCGCGCCCGCAGCTCCAATGGCTTCGCGGCCCGGGCGGGGGGCGGCCTGCGTATCGGCGTCGCTCGCGGCGGGCGGCAATGCTCCGGCGGCCTCGGCCATCGGCTCGGCGCCGTCGTCATCGCCGATCACGGCGATGACGGCGCCAACGGCGACCGTGTCCCCCTCCGCGGCCCGCACGTGGATCTTGCCCGCGCTCTCTGCCTCGTAGGGCATCGTCGCCTTGTCGGTCTCGACCTCGACGATCTCCTGGCCGACCGCGACCTCGTCGCCGTCGGCAATCAGCCACTGGACGATGACACCCTCCTCCATCGAATCCGACAGGCGCGGCATCAGGACCCGTGTGATCGTCGTGGCCGTCATGAGCTCGTCCTGACAACCTTACCACATTGTTCAGTACAGCTTGACAATGTCAGGCCCCAGGGGCCCGGACTGCCCGTTCTCGGCCACACAGCTCGCGGCTCAAGCGTTCGCTTCGCTTGACATCTCTGCCTAAGCGTTTAGAGTTACTGAACGCTTGGCCGCTGGATTTGAGTCTTGAGACAGAAGGAGCTGCAGATGAGCATCGCATCCCATGGCGCGACGATGGGCGTTGATTGGGAGCAGCGGGTTGATTTCCCGCGGCTTCGCAGCGACCGCCTCGAGAAGGCAAGGGCAGCCCTCGAACAGTCCGAGCTTGGGGCCTTGCTGTTCTTCGATCCCAACAACATCCGGTACATCACGAGCACCCACATCGGCGAATGGTCCCGTGACAAGAACGCCCGGTTCGTGCTCCTGCCGCGCGGCGGAGACCCGGTGCTGTGGGACTTCGGCTCGGCGGCCAGGCATCACCAGATGTACGCACCATGGCTCCCGCCCGAGAACTTCCGTGCCGGCGTCACGTCGATGCGCGGCGCAATGCCAGCGGAGACCGGCGTGCCCGACGCGATGGCAGCCCAGATCGCGGCCACGCTGCACGAGCACGGACTCGACGGCGAGCAGGTCGGATCTGACATCCCCGACATGGTCGCGGTGGCGGCGTTGGCACAGGCCGGAATAAGGCTCACCGACGGCACTCAGGTGATCCTCTCGGCCCGCAAGGTCAAGACGTCCGACGAGATCGCCCTCCTCGACCACGCCGCCGCGATCGTCGACGCCGTATACGAGCAGATCTACACCAGCCTGCGCCCGGGTGTGCGAGAGCACGAGATCGTCGCCGACGCGATGCGCCTGCTATTCGAGCTGGGTTCAGAGCACGTCGAGGCGATCAATGCCGTCAGCGGCGACCGTTGCATTCCTCACCCTCATGTGTTCTCCGATCGGCTCCTACGTCCCGGGGACCAGGCGTTCTTCGACATCATCCACTCGTTCATGGGCTACCGGACGTGCTACTACCGCACGTTCGCCGTGGGGGGCACGAATCAAGCCCAGATCGACGCCTACCGGCAGTGCCGCGAGTGGCTGGACGCGGCGATCGACCGTGTGCGGCCGGGCGTCATGACCGACAAGATCGCCGAGGTGTGGCCGACCGCGCAGGAGCTCGGCTTCCCGAGCGAAGAGGCCTGCTTCGGACTGCAGTTTGGCCACGGTCTCGGCGTCGGCCTGTACGAGTCGCCGATGATCTCGCGACTGCACTCGTTCGAGCACCCGGTCGAGATCGAGGAAGGGATGGTGTTCGCCCTCGAGACGTATTGCCCCGCGTCTGACGGGCGCTCCGCCGCTCGGATCGAGGAGGAGGTGCTGGTCACGCCCGACGGGCCCGAGATCCTGACCAAGTTCCCCGCCGACGAGCTGCTCGTATGCGGCCGCACCTACGTCCGCGGCGCGGATCTCCTGAGCGGCATCGCGGATTCCTCAGGCGAGGCGACCACACACAATGGTCACGGCGACAAGCCGGCGGCGCACCCCGTCGCGGGCGCGGCCTGAGGCTTGATGATGGCCGGCACCAAAGGCGCCACAAATCCGCGGCAGCGGCGCGGCCGGGCGGACGGGTCACGCGAGCCGGCGCCGGAGGAACCTGCTCTGTACATGGAGCTGTACCGTCGGATGGCGCTCATCCGGGGCTTTGAAGAGCTCGTGCAGTCCCTGTTCATGAAAGCGGAGGTGCACGGCACAACGCATCTGTACATCGGCCAGGAAGCCAACGCGACCGGGGTCGGAAGCGCCCTCACAGATGCCGACCTCGTGGCGGGGACCTACCGCGGCCACGGCCACGCGCTCGCGGTCGGCGTCGACCCGCAGGGGCTGCTCGACGAGATGCTCGGTCGCGCCACCGGCGTCTGCGGTGGACGCGCCGGATCGATGAACGTGATCGACCTCGAGCATGAGCGCGGCCGTCGGTGCGGCGCTCGCGACCCGGCGCCGAGGGGGCGTCGCGGTCGCGTTCTTTGGCGACGGTGCGACGAACCATGGGTACTTCCACGAATGCCTGAATTTCGCGAAGGTCAACGGGCTGCCTCTCCTGTTCTACTGCGAGAACAATCGCTACGGCGAGTTCACGCCCTTTGAGAACGTCACCGCCGGCGCCATCGCCGACCGTCCGATTGCGCTGGGGATCGAAACGCACACCATCGACGGCATGGACATCTGGGCGGTGCGCGAGGCGGCGCTCGCTGCGCTCGCTCGTGCGCGGGGCGGCGAGGGCCCGCAGTTCATCCAGGCGATGACGTACCGCTACAGCGGTCATTCGCGGAGCGACCCGGGCAAGTATCGCAAGCCCGGCGAGCTCGACGAATGGCGGGCGCGAGACCCGATCCGGCTTGCGCACGTCGGGCTGATCGAGCGCTACGGCGTCGCCGACGATACGGTGCGGCGGATCGACTCGGAGGTGGCCGAGCAGCTGGCCACGCTACGCGCGCGCGCGCTCGCGGCGCCGTACCCCACGGCCGAAGACAACGGCCGCGCGACTGAGTTCAAGGCCGGCTGACCGCGCCGGCGACGGCGGCCCGGAGCGCCAGCGCGGGGCGCGCGCGTGCGGGGCTCGGATCCGCCAGCAGGCGGCGAGCCGCCACCGGGAAGATCGCCACGCTGAGGGCGCCGGCGACAAGCAGCGCCGAGCCGCTGGCCGCGCCGAGGGCCCCGGAGGCGCGCCCGCCCACCACGACGATCACAACCAGCGTCAGCTTGTTCGACAACAGCAGCCCGCTGGCCAGCGCTCGCCGCCGCCCGAGCCGCCTACCGAACAGCAGCATTGCCGGGCCCGCCCGGCACACCAGCATCGCGACGAGTAGCACCGGTACGAGGAAGGCTGCGTGCGCGCTGAACATCAGCGCGTGGACCTCGACGCGCGTGCCAGCAGCAACGAATGCCATTGGTGCGAGCGCCCCGAGCCCGACGCTATCGATCCGGCGTCGAAGCTCGAGCTGGTCTCGCGACGGGGCAGCGATCGACGAGAGCAGTACCCCCGCGAAGAACGCGGCCGCCACGGCCTGGATCCCGACGAAAACGCCAAACGCGGCGGGCAGCGCCAACACGAGCACGACGGCCCCGAGCGCTGCCGGCGCCGACACCTGCCACCGACGCTCCGGCCGCCCGGGTCGGCGCCGCTGGTACAGAATCCGTGCGCCCAGACCCCCGACTGTAAGCGCCAAGAGGCACGACATAGCGAGCCCGAGGACGCCCACAGAGGCACTCGTGGCGAGGCCGGTCGAGACCAGCGCCACCGCACCCAGATCGCCGAGGGACGCCACGAACAGAGTCAGCTCACCAACATCGGTCGACTCGGGCCCGAGGCCCGCCAGGACCGATGCGGCGGGCATCAGCAGCGTGCTCATGAGCGAGACCACGACGACCCCGGTAGCTTGCAGCTCTCCGACGCCTACCAGGAGTAGAGCAGCCAGCGTCGCGATCAGCGCGGACAGCGCGGTGCAGAACGCGCCGGCCTTCAACTGGCCCCGACGTCGCGTGCCGGACTCGAGCTGCATCCCGGAGGTCCACAGCAGATACGCCATCCCGAGCGCCGACAGAAGCCGCACGCCGTGGTCGAGCCGGATCAGGCCGAGCAGAGACGGACCGAGAACCACGCCGCAGCCGAACTCGGTGATCGCGACCGGCATCGTTGGCCAGACCCGGCGCGCTCGACGCGCCAGCACGACCGTCGCGATCAGCGCCACGACGCTCAAGGGATCCGTTGCCATGTGGATTCGATGGTCAGGTGGGCAGGGGCCGTGCCGCGGGCCGACCTACGCCGACACCGCCTCGCGGCCGGCTTCTCGCTGGAGGCGCGGGAGCAGCGCCATAAAGTCGATGTCCGCCATGCCCGAGGAGATGCATCCCTGGACAAGCTGCCGCACCAGCGCGGTCGTCGGCAGCGGCACGCCCGCTTGCGCTGCGCTGGTCAGCGCCAGGTCGAGGTCCTTGGCCATCAGCCGCGTGGTGAACGTCGAGGAGTAATCCTCGGCCACCAGCGGTCCGGATTTGTAACGCACGAACGGCGAGCCCACGGCCGATCCCGAGATCACCTCGAGCATCGCGGCACGATCCAGGCCATGGGCCTCGCCCAGCGTCAGCGCCTCGGCCAGCAGCTGCGCGGTGCCGGCAACCATCAGGTTGACCGCCAGCTTCATGATCCGAGACGCCTCTCCATCGCCGAGGTAGAAGATGTTCGGTCCGATGTCACGAAGCAGCGGTTCCGCCGCGGCAAACTCGTCCGGATCCCCCGACACCATGATCCCGAGATTGCCGGCGCGCACGGCCACGGGGTTGCCGCTTACGGGCGCGCGTAGAAAAGCGAGTCCCGTGTCAGCAGCTGCCGCTGCGACCCGGGCCGAGGCTTCCGCCGAGACCGTGCTCATGTCGATCAGCGTCTTGCCGCGAGCCGCGTCCGACACGAGCCCGCCCTCCGCCACCGTGATCGCCTCAAGCGCGGTCGAGTCGGCGACCATCGTGATCGCCACGTCTGCGCTGTCCCACACGTGTGCGCGGTCGGTCAGCTCGACGCCTCCGAGGTCAACGAGCGCCGCGGCCTTGCCCGGGGTTCGGTTGTAGACGCCAACCGCGTGACCGGCCGCGATCAGTCGCTCCGCGATCGCGCTTCCCATCAGTCCAAGCCCGGCTACCGCCACTCTCATCTTCGGCTCCTGCGTTCGATCGCTCTTGTGGTCCGGCTCAACGCCT